>Ga0315280_10011528_pt1 | contig 10851 bp, 9 predicted proteins | sample YL17G06_40_MG_FD_203697 | JGI IMG/M metagenome (GOLD analysis project Ga0315280, IMG submission 203697) | Sediment microbial communities from Yellowstone Lake, YNP, Wyoming, USA - YL17G06_40 | ecosystem: Environmental > Aquatic > Freshwater > Lake > Sediment | place: USA: Wyoming | collected... | reverse complement strand
CCCCCGGATTGCTACCTTTTTGCCTAGCTTTGCTAGCTATTAGGACTAATCAACTTTATCCCCCTCTCCTTAAGAAGGAGAGGGGGATAAAGGGGGCGAGGTTAATAAACAATCCCAAATGAAAGCTGCCTTGCCAATAAGCCGAAATTGTGGTAAAAATATCTAATTAATATTTCCTCCCTTACTTAATATTATGTCAAACACAAATAAAGTAGTAGTCACTGGCATTGGTACCCTGACACCGCTTGGTCTGGACACTAGCTCCATGTGGCAGGGCCTTACCAGTGGCAAGTCCGGCGTTGACTACATCACCCTGTTTGATGCCCAGTCATTTGAGACCAAGATTGCCGGCGAGGTAAAGGGCTTTGAACCGACCAATTATATGAGCCACAAGGATGCCCGCCGCACCGACCGCTTCGCCCAGCTGGCAGTAGCCGCCAGCCTACAGGCGGTGAAGCAGTCGGAAATTAAAATCAGCGCAATAAACCAAGACAATATCGGTATCGTAATTGGCAGTGGCATTGGTGGTCTAACTACCCTATTTGAACAGACCAAAATACTACTGGAGAAGGGAGTAGACAGGGTAAGCCCCTTCCTGATACCCATGATGATGCCTAATATAGCTGCCGCCCAGATATCCATTGTGCTGGGGGTGAAGGGACCAAACTTCTGCACTACCTCAGCCTGCTCCAGCGGCTCAGACGCCATAGGGGTTGCCTATGAAACGATAAAGCGCGGCGATGCTCAAGTCATGATAACTGGCGGCAGCGAGGCAATAATCAACCCAATAGGTGTTGGCGCTTTCAATGCCATGAAGGCGATATCAACCAGAAATAGTGAGCCGCAAAAAGCCTCTCGCCCCTTTGATGCTGAGCGTGATGGCTTTGTCATCGGTGAGGGGGCGGGCATCCTCATTCTGGAAAGCCTCTCCTTTGCCCAAAAGCGAGGGGCTAAAATACTGGCTGAGATTGCCGCCTACGGAGCCAGCGGCGATGCCTACCATATTACCGCCCCAATTGAGACCGGCGATGGTGCAGCCAAGGCAATGCAGATAGCACTGGATAAAGCCAGACTCAAGCCCAACGAAATTGACTACATTAACGCTCATGGCACATCCACCCAGTTAAATGACAAGATGGAGACCAAGGCGATAAAGACGGTGTTTGGCGCTCATGCCTACAAAATTCCAATAAGCTCCACCAAGTCAATGATGGGGCATCTCGTGGGGAGCGCCGGAGCCGTTGAAGCCGCAATATGTATCATGGTTATTCGGAACGGAATCATCCCGCCAACGATAAACCTTACCCACCCCGACCCTGAGTGCGATTTAGACTATGTGCCCAATGTAGCTCGTCAAGCCAAGGTTACTACCGCCCTGTCTAACTCCTTTGGCTTTGGTGGTCATAACTCAGTCCTAGTCCTCCGAGAGTACGCTGAGGAGTAAGCTTGAATCGTTACCGTTGGAACCTGCTGCCGCTAGCTCCAGACAGGCATCTGGCAGATATTTCGGGGGTCCCCCCGTTACTAGCCCAACTCCTCTACAATCGTGGTATCAGAGAGCCATCCCAGCTAGAGCCATTCCTTACTGCCGATAAGCGCCTCTCCGGCGACCCATCCCTGCTCCCCGACATGCCCCTGGCCGTAGCCAGGATTTACCGAGCACTACTTTCCGGGGAAAACATTGCTATCTACGGCGACTTTGATGCTGATGGCATCAGCGGGACTGCCCTGCTGGTCAAGGGGCTAACATCCCTCGGCGGCAAGGTCACCCCATATATACCACACCGGCTGACCGAGGGCTACGGGCTTAAAACCGCTGCTCTGGAAAACCTGCATAACAGAGGCATCAGCCTGGTTATCACCGTTGACTGCGGGATTACCGCCCTGGCTGAGGTGAAGCGGGCAAAAAGGCTTAAGCTGGACATAGTTATCACCGACCACCATACCCCCCTCTCTGAAATCCCACCCGCCGTCGCCATTGTCAACCCAAAGCGAGCCGACTCAAATTACCCACTCCCCGAACTGACTGGCGTTGGGGTAGCTATCAAGCTGCTTCAGGCTCTATTTGAAAGCATCGGAAAACAGGAGCAACTGGATGAAATGCTAGACCTGGTTGCCCTGGGGACAGTAGCTGATATGGCACCACTATCCGGGGAGAACCGATACTGGGTTAAGCAGGGGTTAAAGCTGATTAATACCAGCCCACGCCTCGGCATCAGGGAGATTATAGCCCAGGCGGGACTGACCATTGGCAGCCTTGATGCCGAGAGCATCTCATGGGTTATTGCCCCGCGTATAAATGCCGCCGGCAGGCTGGCTCATGCCATGACCAGCTATAAACTATTGATGACAGACTCCCCACCGGAGGCAAGAGGGCTGGCGATATGGCTGGAGCAGAAGAATGAGGAACGGCAAAGGCTGACGAGTAAGGCGCTAAACAAGGCTAGAGCGCAGGTACTGGCTGAGGGAATCTCGCCCTTGCTGATTGCCAGCGATAGGGACTATCCGGTTGGAATCGCCGGGTTGGTAGCCAACAGGCTCGCCGAGGAATTCTACCGCCCGACTATTGTCATTAGAACCGGAGAGTTTACAAGCAGCGGAAGCTGCCGCAGCATCCCCGAGTTCAATATTATCCTCGCCCTGAACCAGTATAGCCAGCTCTTGTCCCAGTTTGGCGGTCACTCCCAGGCAGCCGGTTTTATCCTGCCGACCAAGAACTTAGCCCGCCTCAAGCAGCACCTCTGCGAGCTAGCCACTGCTCATCTCAGCGGGGTTGACCTTCGCCCCCAGCTGGATATTGATGCTGAAGCCAAACTCCCTGAACTCAGCGGGAATACCTTCAGCCTCATTCAACAGCTTGCCCCCTTTGGTCGGGGTAACCCGGCACCCACCTTCCTCAGCCGAGGGGTGGAGGTAGTTGATTGCCAGACTATGGGCAATAATGGGGAACACCTCAGGCTGAAGCTGAAGCAGGGTGGCATTATATGGGATGGGGTCGGCTTCAGGATGGGTAGCGCTCGGGCTGAAATATCCCCCCACCTTGACATCGTCTATAACCTGGAAATAGACCGCTGGCGCGGGGAGGAGAGGCTGAGGCTTAATCTCTTAGACTTTGCCCCACCGTGTCCTTAAAGCTAGCATAGGCACAGCAATAGCCAATACGATTATGCCTATTATCTGAGCCTGATGTAAGCCAAAGAGCAATGGTGTCCCCTCCCTAATGAAGTCAATGCCAATTCGCCACATTGAGTATAAACTAAGATAAATGAGAAATAGAGAGCCGTCAGGCTTAAACCGCCCCCTCAGCTTAAAGATGACCCCAAAGATTATCAATAGGTATATAATCTCATAAATCTGGGTGGGGTGAACGGCTACGCCGAGGGGTGCATAACTCTCCGGGTGAGTGTAGACTATACCCCAGGGCAGCGAGGTTTCAATTCCATAGCAGCAGCCATTCAGGGTGCAGCCCACCCTGCCCACCGCCTGAGCCAATATCACACCCGGTGCCACTAAATCAGCAAAGTAACCAAACTTAAAGTGGCTGAACCTACTATAAATCCAGATACCCAGGGTAGCCCCTAGAACTGCGCCCCAGATGGTCAGACCAGAAAAACCGAAAATCAGCCCCGGGTTTTGACTATAAAAATCCCATCTATCAACAACATGTAATAGTCTTGATATTATTACCCCGAAGGGAATGCCAACGAGGGCGGCGGTAAGAATAGTATCATAGGAAAGTTTAGCCCCCTGCCTCACCTGCCACATCGTCCATAACACTACCACCACCACCGCCAGGGCAACCATAATGCCGTACCACCTAACACCCAAGAAGGCTATCGGACTTATACTTATAGTAATCAATATTTACCTCACCCCCTGTATCCCCCTCTCCTTCAAAGGAGAGGGGGAAGATTTTTTTCTGAAGAGGGACTTCGTCCCTCTTAAACTCCCTGTATTCAGTTTTACCCTGCTTCTCAACCATCCCCATCCCCAAGGGTGGTGGGCAAAGCCTCTCTTGCTGCTCCACCTTAAGGGCGGGAGGGTGGGAAAAATCAACTATTCTTTTAGCAAACCTTCCAGTAATATCTGGGCTGCTTTTTTATCCAGCGGCTTATTATTATTGCCACACTTCGGCGACTGAACACAACTGGGGCAGCCCTCCTGACAGGGACACTCTTTAATTGCCTTTAATGTAGTCTGCCATAACTCTTCCACCAGGTCAAAGCCCTTCTCACTAATGCCAATGCCACCGGGGTAGGCATCATAAATAAATATCTGCGCTTTTCCCGTATCAGGATGGAGGGGAGTGGAGACACCGCCAATATCATTGCGGTCGCAGAGGGCAAATAAAGGGAGGATGGCAATGGCAGCATGCTCGGCAGCGTGCAGCCCCCCGGCAAGGTCCAGTTGCTTCTTATCCAGTCGAGCCACTACCTTAGGTGGCAGGTCAAACCATAAGGCAACGGTGGGGAAAACCTGCGGCGGCAGGTCAAGGGGCTCCTCCCCGATTACCTCCTCGGTGAACTGCGCCTTCTTCTTGAAACCGACTACGGTAGTGGTAACCTCAACCTCACCCAGGTATACCCTGGTCTGCCCGCCGCTCTTATCCCGGAGCACCCTGATAATATGAAGGTCGTTAAGTTCTTTCGTCTGCGTATAGTAAGTGGCAGTAGTGGGCACAGCATAGGCAGTACGCCCGACAAGGTCAAGCTCATTTACCAGATATGATTCCCCCTGATGGAGGTAGATAGCGCCGGGATGGATTTGAAAGAAAGCCACGCTCGCCTCAACAGTCTCCAGCAGTGAGCCGGTTGAGGTATCAACAATGGCAAAGTTCTCCCCGGAGGTGGAGCGAATGTTTATGCCCTGAGCCGGGTAGGCAATCGCCGGTGAAACATGCCACCTGCCCTTGACCTCCCGAAGTAGACCCGCTTCCTCCAGCCCTGCCTTCTCCTGAGCAAAGGCGGAGCCAAAGACCTCCTCATCCTTGCCGGTTAAGGGCAACTCCCAGGCAGCACATAGAAGGTGAGCTCTTAAGATATAGGGGTTATCGGGGTTAACCAGGGCGTTCTCAACGCTTTTACCGAAAAATGAATCGGGGTGGCGCATAAAATACTGGTCAAGGGGACCATCCAGCCCGATAAGGAAACTGATAGATTTACCTCCCTTCCGCCCGCTCCTGCCCGCCTGCTGCCAGCTACTGGCAATACTCCCCGGATAGCCAGTGAGCACCGTCGCCTCCAGGTCACCGATGTCTATCCCCAGCTCTAAAGCCGTGGTCGCCACCACGCCGGTAAGCTCACCGCTAAACAGCTCCTTTTCTATCTGGCGGCGTTCCTTGGGGAGATAGCCCGCCCGATAAGGCTTGATTTTCTTAGCGTGAGCGGAGCTCGTTTCCGCCAGCCGCTGTCTAGTGTAATTATATATAAGCTCGGTCAGCCGACGAGTGCGAGCAAAGACGAGACTACGGATATCACTATTCACCAGCTCGGTAAAAAGGCTTGCCGCCTCACTGTTAGCGCTACGCCGGACGCTCTTAGCCTCATCTATAATCGGGGGATTCCAGAAGACAAATTCCTTACCCCCATAAGAGGAGCCATCGCTGGCAACCACCTTAAACGGTAAACCCACCAGCCTTTCGGCATGTTCCCCGGGGTTAGCTATAGTCGCCGAGCAGCAGATAAAGCAGGGATTTGACCCATAGAACTGGCATAATCGGCGCAGGCGGCGAAGGACACAACCGACATGGGAGCCAAAAACACCCCGATAGATATGGGCTTCATCCACCACCACATACCGCAAATGTCGCAGCAGCCTTGACCATGACGCGTGATTGGGCAATATCCCCAGATGGAGCATATCGGGGTTGGTAAGTACCACCCTGGCATTTCTCCTTATCCCCGCCCGCTCCGCCTGAGGGGTATCACCGTCAAAGGTAGCAGCCTCCCGGGATAGAAGGGGATAGTCCCGTAAGCCACGAAGCTGGTCTTGAGCCAGAGCTTTGGTCGGGAAAAGGTAAAGGGCGCAACTAGCCGGCTCAGTCAGGACTGACTCCATAACCGGAATGTTATAGCACAGGGTCTTACCACTAGCCGAGGAGGTAGCCACCATTACATTCATGCCCTTGCGGGCATAATTTATGGCTTCAGCCTGATGGGTGTAAAGGGGTAACACCTTGTGTTCCCTGAGAGAGTGGTAAAGGCTTTCCTCCAGAGGTTGCTCAAGCTCAGCATATTCGGCGTCACGGTGAGGAATATGCTCTATATGGACTACCTGACTGCGATAACTGGGCTGAGCTAAAAGGGCATGAAGAAAGGCTGAGGTATCCATCATCACCCCTGTCACGAAACAGGTAGAACCTCAATCTCGTAATCCAGTATCTCTACATCAAAGCGGCCATTACCAATGAAGTCAACCACCTTGGAGAGGACTTCATTGGTATAGCGGCTATTATTGCTAACGCAGCAAATCCCGAGGGTAGCTAACTGCCATAAATCCTGGTCATCAACCTCAGCCACAGAGATATTAAACCTGTTTCTGAGGCGAGTGGTAATGGATTTTAGTATCTGCCGTTTCCCCTTAAGCGATAAGTTTTCCGGGAAGCGGAGCTTAACCCGACAGACCCCAACATTCATGCTCTTTGGCAATCAGATAAATCAGAGTCTTACTCAGACTTTTTCTGCTTAGCGTAGCACTCTTTGCAATAGACCGGTCGCCCTTCCCTGGGCTCAAAAGGTACCGTGGTTTCCACGCCGCAGTCAGCACAGGTCACAGTAAACATCTGCCGCGGCTGACTCGAGCCACCCCAGCGCTCTCTGCGCCGGGAAGCTCGGCACTCAGGGCATCGCCGGGGCTCATTCTGCAAGCCATGGGACTGATAGAATTCCTGCTCGTCAGCAGAAAACACGAACTCCTGCCCACAATCACTGCACACCAGCGTTTTGTCTGCCAGAGCCACTGCTGCACCTCCTTACTATATTGTGTTATCCCTTGTCTTGGATGCAGTCTCTTGGCTCCACAAAACCCGGTCCAGAACCAGTATGGGTTCCCTCCCTATACAGGGGGCAAGCTTAGAAACAACACCAAACCAGGGTATCAACTATAGTCCAATATACCCCCTCCGGATGATAAAGTCAAGCCGATTTACAGCCGCCGCCACTTATGCTATAATCGGTTATTTACAGCATAGCTGATGTTAGTTAAAATAACTTAGGGATAAAGGACTATCTTGGAAAAAGAGAAAAAGCAAGAAACAACAAGTAAATCTAGGCAGAGTAAAAAGGACACCGGCTCGACGGAGGTCCAGGTAGCCGCGCTCACCGAGAGGATAAACCGATTGACCGAGCATATGACGACTAATCGGCACGACTACTACTCACAGCGCGGGCTAGTTAAGCTGGTAGGACAAAGAAGAAGGCTACTAGCCTACTTGAGCCGAGAGGATGCCAAACGATATCGCAGCCTTATTACCAAGCTTGGGTTACGCAAGTAAAGCTTAAGTGGGGGGAGGCATTGTTATCACCGAGGTCTTTTGAGTGTGAGGTTGGCGGCAGAAAGCTCATCATAGAAACAGGAAAGCTCGCTGGACAGGCGGCTGGAGCGGTAACAGTCCATTATGGAGATAGCGTGGTTCTGGTTACCGTTTGCACCAGCCCTGAGCCTCGCGAGGGAATAGATTTTCTGCCCCTGACCATTGACTATGAAGAAAGGCTCTATGCTGCCGGTAAGATTCCGGGTGGCTTTATCAGAAGGGAGGGGCGCCCCAGCCAAGAGGCAACCTTAGCCAGCCGGCTTACTGACCGACCACTACGCCCCCTCTTACCCAAGGGATGGCGCAACGAGATTCAGATTATAGTCACCGTCCTCTCCGCTGACCAAGAAAACAACCCGGACATCCTGTCAGTTATCGGTGGCTCAGCAGCATTATTAATCTCACCAATACAATTTGATGGTCCAGTAGGTGCCGTTCGCATCGGCTATATTAACGATGAGCTGGTACTAAATCCAACCATGGTCCAGCTTGAAACCAGCCTCCTTGACCTAGTTGTGGTTAGCACCAAGCAGGCAGTGGTGATGATAGAGGGGGAAACCAAAGAGGCTCCAGAGGACATTGTCCTACGGGCTATAGAATTTGGGCATAAGGCAAACCAAGATGTTATCAAGCTCCAAGAGGAGCTTCAGCAGGCTTACGACAGACCCAAGACAGAAGCCCCGCCCGGCGAGGTTAACCCCGAGGTAATTTCAGCAATCTCACCAATTGTTGATGCTCGGCTTACCCAGGCATTGGGACAGCCAGAAAAGCTACTGCGGGAACAGGCGCTCACTAGTCTGAAGAAGGAGCTTACCGAGACGCTAGGTGAGCAATTCCCTGAGGAAGCTCTAACCGCCGCCTTTGAAAGCAAGATTAGAGCCGAAATAAGGGGCAACATCCTAGAGACAGGAAAGCGTATTGACGGGCGTGGTCTAGCTGATATCCGAGACATCAGTTGCGAGGTGGGAGTTCTACCCCGCACCCATGGCTCAGCCCTATTCAACCGGGGGCAGACCCAGATTCTAACCATCACCACGCTGGGTTCCATCAGGCAGGAGCAACAGCTTGATGGCTTGGGTATAGAGGAGAGCAAACGCTTTATCCATCATTATAATTTCCCCCCCTTCTCCAGTGGCGAGGTGAAACGCGTGGGGACACCAGGGCGGCGTGAAATCGGACATGGCGCTCTGGTGGAGCGAGCCATTGCCCAGGTACTGCCCAAGGACGAGGACTTCCCATACACCATCCGTCTTGTCTCCGAGGTCTTGAGCTCCAGTGGCAGCACCTCTATGGCTAGTGTTTGCGCCTCAAGTCTGTCCCTGATGGACGCCGGAATACCAATCAAGGCAGCAGTAGCCGGGGTAGCCATGGGACTGGTCACTGGTGAGGCGGGTGACTATGTAATCTTGACCGACATTGAAGGCATAGAGGACGCATATGGTGATATGGACTTCAAGGTAGCTGGGACAGCTAACGGCATCACAGCATTACAGCTAGATATTAAGCTCAAGGGCATAAGCACCGAGATTCTGGGAAAGGCACTAAATCAAGCCCGCCAGGCTCGCCTGTCCATTCTGGAAAAAATGCAAAAGACCATCAGCGCCAGCCGACCTGAACTCAGCCGCTACGCCCCAAGAATGTATAAGATAACCATTGACCCGAGTAAAATTGGCGCTGTCATCGGCACCGGGGGTAAAACAATCAGGTCAATTATTGATGAAACTAAGGCAAGCATTGATGTTGAGAACGATGGCACCGTGATTATCGGCTCAGCTAATGAGGCGGCAGCCCGCCGGGCTATCCAGATTATTGAAAGCCTAACCAAGGAGGTAGAAGTCGGTGCCACCTACACGGGAAAGGTGACCCGCCTGATGAACTTCGGGGCGATGGTAGAGATAGCCCCGGGCAAAGAGGGACTGGTCCACATCAGTGAACTGGCTGATTATCACGTGCCCCGGGTCGAGGATGTGGTTAAGGTCGGCGATGAGGTTATGGTCAAGGTAATTGGCATTGACGAACTTGGCAGGATAAACCTCTCGCGAAAAGCGGTGTTCGAAAAGCTGTCTCAGGTTCCCGGGGCTCAGGTAAAGAATTCGCTAGCCAAAGACTATCCATTCCGCAGGCGCGAGACTCGCCCTCCCAGGAATAAGCCGGGTTACAGAGGAAACAGGCGATGACAGCAATAAGGGTAGTAGTTCATGGTGCCGCCGGTAGAATGGGGCAGGAAGTAATCAATGCCGTATGCCAGGAGCCCGACCTGCAAATAGTAGGTGCTGTGGACATAAAGGCGACCCAGGACTACCTGACCTTGCCCGACGGCTCAGGCACAGTACCCTTTTCCGACAGCTTAGAGGCAATTTTAAGTAGTTGTCAGGCAGACGTCGTGGTGGACTTCACCAACGCTCAAGCAACTATGCCCGCCGTACGTCTAACAGCTAAACACGGCGTTAATATGGTCATAGGAACCACTGGCTTAAGTGCCGACGATATCAAGGAGATTGAAAATCTGGCTAAAGCGCAACAGGTGGGGGTTGTGGTCGCACCAAACTTTGCTCTAGGCGCCGTGCTCATGATACACCTGGCCAAGGTGGCGGCTAAATACTTTGACTTCGCTGAGATTATAGAGCTACACCACCACCTGAAGGCTGACTCACCCTCGGGCACTGCCCTAGCTACGGCTAAAGCCATGGCTCAAGCCAAGGGTAGTCCATTCTCCATTCCACAAGGAAAGACCTCAGACAGCCGGGGAGGGCAGGTTGAAGGCGTTACCATTCATAGCGTGCGCCTGCCCGGGCTCCTTGCCCACCAAGAGGTCCTGCTGGGGGGAGCAGGGCAAACATTGAGCATTAGACACGATACTATTAGCCGACAGTGCTATATGCCCGGTGTTATGCTCGCCATTAAGAAAGTGGCCAGTCACAAGGGGCTAATCTATGGCCTGGACACTTTACTTGGTTTACAGGAGGGGAAATGAAGGAGTATAAAGTAGCTATCCTCGGTGCTACCGGGATGGTAGGACAGGAATTCATTAAGGTACTTGAGCAACGTAACTTCCCCATGGACTCAATCAGTCTTCTTGCCTCAGACCGTTCTGCGGGCAAAAAGATGTTTGTTAGCCACCGCGAGATTCCGGTCGAAGAGGCTACCCCCAACTCGTTTAAGAATATAGATATCGGTCTCTTCTCCGCCGGGGCTGAGGTTAGCCGCTACTTCTCACCTATAGCCGCCCAAAGCGGGGCTGTGGTTGTTGATAATAGCTCGGCATGGAGAATGGACCCAAAGGTACCACTGGTGGTACCTGAAATCAATGTTGACGACAT
>Ga0315280_10011527_pt1 | contig 10852 bp, 7 predicted proteins | sample YL17G06_40_MG_FD_203697 | JGI IMG/M metagenome (GOLD analysis project Ga0315280, IMG submission 203697) | Sediment microbial communities from Yellowstone Lake, YNP, Wyoming, USA - YL17G06_40 | ecosystem: Environmental > Aquatic > Freshwater > Lake > Sediment | place: USA: Wyoming | collected... | reverse complement strand
TCCGCACCTGGAGAACCTCTGCGTTCACACCGACCTCCTCAACCGCGGGTTCGCGACCTCGTCCAGCCCGGCCGAGATGAGGAAGAGCCCGACGAACAGGAAGACGATGATGACGATCGGCGGGCCCCACCACCACCACATTCCGCGGATGATCGCGCCGTAGTAGTTCGCCCAGAAGATCGTCATCCCCATCGTCGGCTCGTTCTGAGGCCCGAGCCCCAGAGCTTCGAGCCCGATGGCCGCCAGGATGGCCGAGCCCGTCGCGCTGACGAAGCTCGCGGCCAGGTACGGCAGCAGATTGGGCACGAGCTCCCGGACCACGATCTCCGGGCCGCTCAGCCCGCAGAGTCGGGCCACCTCGACGTAGGCCCGCTCGCGCATCGTGAGCACCTGCGAGCGGATCGTGCGCGTGGGCCACATCCAGGCGAGCGAGGCGACGATCAGGGCCATTATCTCCGAAGTCAGGGCCTGCTTGATGACTGAGGCGATGACCACCAGCACGGCCAGCGCGGGAATCGGCAGGATGCTGTCGGCCACGCCCCGGATAATGGTGTCCACCCGGCCGCCGAAGTAGCCCGCGGTGAAGCCGAGGATGATGCCGATCGACAGGCCAATGGTGGCCGCGATCAGGCCGATCTTCAGCGTGAGGGGCGTCCCCACGATCATCGCCGCCAGGATGTTCCGGCCGGCGGTATCGGTGCCCAGGGGATACTCCCACGACGGCTCCTGGTCCGGCATCGCCGCGAGGGGGCGTGCGCTAGCCGTGTCGACGAGCAGCGAGCCGACCAGCCAGAACAGCACGAGGGCGAGGATCATGCCCAGGCCGGCCACGAGCTGCGGGTTGCGGCGGCAGTAGTTGAGGAACCTTCCCAGGATGCTCTCGTCCGCGGCCGACGAGTTCCGGGGCCTCGCCGCGCTTGATGCTATTCCCATGACGTCTGCACCTCACTTGCACCCACGCGGCGCGCGGTTCAGGCTCGCTGGTAGCGAATCCGAGGGTCGAGCAACGGGTACACCAGGTCGAGGATGAGCGTCGCCAGGCAGATGCCGATGATGATGATGAAGACGACGCCGTAGATGGCGAAGTAGTCGAAGCCGGTCACGGCCCGGTACAGGAGCGTGCCCATGCCCGGGAACCGGAAAATGATCTCCACGAGCAGCGCGCCGGAGACGAGGTGCCCGAGCGAGAGGGCGAGCGAGGTTGTCTGGGGCAGCAGCGCGTTGCGCATCGCGTACCAGAAGAAGATGCGGGGCCCCGGCAGCCCTTTGGCCTCGGCCAGGATCATGTAGTCCTCGCCCATTGTCGTCACCATCATGCCACGCATCGCCATGGTCCAGAACCCCACGGCGCCGAGGACGATCGACCCGGCCGGGAGCATGGAATGGTAGGCGATGTCGAGGGCGTACTCCACGGTGATGGTGGGCATTATGCCATACGACGACCCACCCCCGAGAGGGAAGATCTTGAACACGAACGCGAAGACGTACATCAGGATGATGCCCAGCAGGTAGTAGGGTATGGCGGAGAACGTGACCAGCGGCGGCAGGAGGTATTGCAGGAACCGGGGTGACTTCGGCCAGGCCAGCAATCCCCCGATGAGGCTGCCCAGCGTGAACGCGATGAGGGTGGTCATTGTCAGGAGACCGGCGGTCCAGGGCAGCGAGATGATGATGAGGTCGATGACCTTCGCGGGGTACTGGGCCAGGGAGTAGTTGAAGTCGAGGCGCACCATGTTGCCCAGGTACCTGAGGTACTGGACGTACATGGGCTGGTCCAGCCCGAAGTTGGCCTGGTACGCCTTGACCATCTCCGAGATGTCCCCGGACATGACCCCGCCGGTCGCCGCCAGCATGGACATTCTCTCCACGATCGGGTCCCGGCCGGGCGCCAGCTTGGGCAGGAAGAAGATCAGGGTCGTGGCGGCCCACATGACCACGAAGAAGATCAGTATGCGTCGGATCAGGTAGCCGAGGCTCATGGCCCTCCCCCTTCTAGCTCTCGAGCCCGACAGCAATCAGGCCGCAGACCGCGTTGGTTCCGCTACTGGAGCATCGATGGCACGGAGGACAAGCCGAGAGCGTCGTCCCGGGGTACTGACTGCCTGACTGTCCGGCGCAGGGGTGGATCCGAGATCCACCCCTGCGTGCGAATTCCAACCGCGCCCAGAGATGCCGTAGCTCAGGTCGGCCTCGCCAGTCTGTAGCACAAAGCCAGCCCGAACGGACGTGCTACCCGCCCTACGAGACCGGTTGGAGATCCTGGACGATCAGGTACGCTGTGCGGTGCCAGAACCCCTCGTGGATGTGGTAGTCGGGGGCCTTCGGCCAGCCAGTCCAGTAGGTGGTGTTCATCGGCACGGCGATGACCGTCTGCACGAGCTGAATGTCGGGGAGCTCGGGCAGCCAGATCTCCATCGCCTTGCGGAACAGCTCCACCATCTTCGGGTCGTTGTACTCCAGTTGGCCCATCTGATCCACGAGGTCGCTGAAGGGCTGGTTCGCCCAGCGGTAGTACCCGAAGCCCAGGTTGTCTGTTCCGATGGGCTTGACCTTGTTGATATGGTAGAGGTTGTCGAGCGTCTTCCAGGGGTCGCGCATGCTGCCCCCGTGGCCGTAGACGAAGGCCGCCGCCTCGCCGGTCCGGATCCGCGTGCCGTAGTCGGCCGGCAGCGAGAAGGTGGCGTCGAAGCCTGCCTGGCGGAGCTGCTCGGTGACGATGGGGATGGTCGGCGTGGTGGACGGGTGCTGCGGGAAGGTGATGCTGTCGAAGGTGATGCGCTTGCCGCCCTTCGCCCACATCCCCTGGCTGTCCTTCGCGTACCCCTTCTGCGTCATGATCTGGTTGACCTTGTTGAGGTCGAACTTCAGGGTGTCGTACTGCTGGAGGAGATCCTTGACGGAGTCGAAGAACGGCTTCATGCCACGATAGGGTGGGAACGGTAGCGCCGACGGTTCGTTGAAGCCCTGGAAGGCGTACTTCACGATCTGGTCGCGGTTGATCGCGTAGCTCAGCGCCCAGCGGATGTCCTTGTCGCCGAAGGGCTCCTTCATGTGGTTCACGCCGAGCCCGATCGGCCACCAGTCCATGTACCCGTACGGCGGCTTGTCGTTGCTGGTGATGATCTTCTTATTCTGCGACTGCACCAGCTTCATGTTCGCCGGGGTCAGCGAGAACGCCATGTCGATCTCGTTGGTCACCATCATCTGCGCCATCGTGATCTCGTTCATGCCCGGCAGGAAGATCAGCCGCTCGACCTTCGGCAGCGGCCTGAAGCCGGTTTTCGCACCCCACCAGTTCGGATCCAGGTCCCAGATCTTCTGCTGGATCGTCGCGCCCACGAGCTTATATGGCCCGGTCCCGAGCGGCCAGCCCTTGTTGGGATCGTAGAACTTGAAGGTCTTCGCGTCCTGGCCCTTCCAGACGTGCTCGGGCATGATGTGCAGGCCGACGTCGGCCCGGAAGGTGAAAGTGTCGAAGACGAACTGGGGATCCCGGGCATTCAGCGTGACCTTGAAGTTCTGGTCGTCGACGACCTGGACGTCCTTGACCCGCTTCTTGAGGTCGCCGGACAGGGTCATCTCGGGGGTGGACTTCACCATGTTGATCGTGAAGGCCACGTCCTTGGAGGTGAACGGCGTCCCGTCGCTCCAGGCCACACCCTTGCGGATTCTCACCGCGACCTCGGTGAAGTCCTTGTTGTACTCGTAGCTCTCGCCGTTCCAGGGGATGAACTCGTCTTTCATCATGTTGTAGTAGAACAGCGGCTGAGCGGCGACGTTCGAGTAACCCGACCGCGAGAACCCTGGCACCCAGATGTTGTAGTTGTCCACGTCGGTGAAGCCGCCCGGGTGCTCTCCGCCGAGGCCGGCCATGATGAGAGTCCGGTTGCGCGGCACCTCCTTGAGGGCGCCGGGCTTCGCGGCCGCAGGAACTGGCTTGGCGACCTCGGTGGCCTTGGGGGCTTCGGCCGGCTTGGCCAGGGTAGTGGGGGTCGCCGCAGGGGCGGCGGGCGCCGCGGGCTTGGGCGCCTCGGTGGGCTTGGGCGCCTCGGCGGGCTTGGGGGCGGGGGTCGGGGTCGGCGGCGCGGCTGGGGCGCAGGCCGCGAGGATCGCCGTCGCCGCGGCCCCCCCGGCGGCCAGCTTCAGGAACTCCCGGCGGTTGGTAAGCTTCCGGCGCATGTCGAGCTTCTCCTCTCGTTTCGTCTTCGACCAGCGAACAGCCAAAGGACAGACGGAGCGGGTATCTTATCTACTCTACAGAGCTGGGCAGGTGGACGCGCATCGCCAGGAAACACGCGGCTCCAGAGGGTCGGCCCGAGCATCACCTCCTTCCGAGGCATTGGCAGCAGGCGACGGCGTGGAGTCCAACCTACCGACAGGGGAAGACAGACACGTCGCGCGCGGGCGCGTGGCGTGCAATCATACTAGCATACAGCAGCCGCCCTGTCAACGTCGATCAGAACAGGCAGACGCCGCCGCAGACCGAGATCACCTGCCCCGTCACGTAGTCCGACAGGTCCGTGACCAGGAACTCGACCACCTTGGCGCAGTCCTCGGGCGTGCCCAGGCGCTTCAGCGCGATCTCCTGCTCCAGACGGGCGCGAGTCTCGGGGCTGTTCCGGCCGCTCGCAATCGCCCGCGAGGAGAGGATCCAGCCTGGCGCGATGCAATTGACCGTGATGCTGTATGGCCCAAGCTCGCCGGCGAGCTTCCGGGTGTAGTGGATGATCGCCGCCTTCGCCACCGAATAGGCCGTCCCGCCGCCTCCGCCCTGCGACCGCAGGCCCGCCTGCGAGCCGACGGTGACGATCTTGCCGCTGCGCTGCTCCTTCATCGGCCTGGCCGCCGCCTGGCAGCAGAAGATCGTCCCCATCAGGTTGATGTCCATCATCCGCCGGAAGTCGGCCTCGGGCACGCTCGAGGCGTAGCTCGGGCCGGGGACGAGCGCGCCGCCGGCGTTGCAGACCAGGATGTCCACCTTGCCGAACTCGGCGAGCACCTGCTCGAGCATCGCGTCGACCTGTGCCTTGTCGGTGACGTCGGCGACGATGCCGAGAGAGCGCCGGCCCATCGCCCGGATCTCGTCCGGCACGGTCGGCGCGGTCAGCTCCTCGCCGTACTGCTTGGCCGCCTGCATGTCGACGTCGTTGACCACGACGTCGGCGCCGATCCGGGCCAGGTGGAGCGCGTAGGCCCGCCCGAGCCCCCGCGCCGCGCCGGTGACGACCGCTACCTTACCTTCCAGCTTCATCAGACTCCTCCTGGCAGGTTACGATTCACAAGATGGACAGGATGGACAGAGCGAGACGAAGAGGGACGCAGGTAGGAGCGGGTGAGGAGGGCGGTGCTGTGCTCGGCTTCACATCCGCGAGGCACGGCAGGCGACGGGTCGCCAGCAGCCCTCTCCCTCTCATCCTACCCATCCCGCCCATCCTGTCCATCTTGTGAATCGTCCCGGCTATTCGTTGAGGAACAGCTCGATGACGGGCACCGCCACGTCCGGCTTCTGCACCGGCAGGACGAGCGTGAGCACGTCCGACCCGACGCCGAGGCGCTCGCGATGCGGGTCGGCGCTCGGCAGAACGCGGACCTCGGAGGCGTCGTCGAGCAACTGCGCGTACTCGACCCGGCCGGCGAGCCCTTCGAGGTGGACGTGCCGGAACGGCCAGGCAAACATGTGCAGGTACAGGCGGTTGCCACGCTGCGTGTAGCGGCAGTCGGACGGCGGCGTGTAGGGGCTCGCGGTCGCACCGTAGATCGCGCGCCCGTGCAGGCGCATCCACTCGCCGATGCTATCCAGCGTCGCCAGCGCCCGCGGGTCGAACTCGCCCCGAGCGGTCGGCCCGACGTTCAGGAGCAAGTTCCCGCCCTTCGACACCGAGTCGACGAGCATCCGAATCAGCATCACCGGCGGCTTCCAGTCGAGGTTGTCGCGGTCGTAGCCCCAGCTACCGTTGAGTGTCTGGCAGGCCTCCCAGACGACCGGCTTGCCGTCGACGTGGACCCAGCCGCGCGGCTGCCATTGCTCCGGGGTGTGGAAGTCGCCCGGGACCTCGGCGCGGTTGTTGACGAGTATTCCCGGCTGAAGCTCGCGAACCATCTCGACGAGCCTCTCCGACTGCCAGTCGTCCTTGCCCTTGCCCTTCGACCAGCCCCAGTCGCGGTTGGAGTAGGAGAAGTCGAGCCACATGACGTCGATCTTGCCGTAGCCGGTGAGCAGCTCACGCACCTGGCCGTGCAGGTACTCGGCGTACTTGCGGATGTCCCGGTGCCTGTTCGCATCCCGAAAGGCGAGGTCCTCGCGCTGGGGATGGAGCCCGTCGACCGGGAACTCGGGGTGATGCCAGTCGATGAGCGAGTGGTAGAAGCCGATCTTGAGACCCTCGGCCCGGAACGCGTCCACCAGGAGCCGGATGAGGTCGCGCCGGGCCGGGGTGTTCGTCGCCTTGTAGTCGGTGAGCTTCGAGTCCCAGAGACAGAAGCCGTCGTGGTGCTTCGTGGTGACGACGACGTAGCGCATCCCGGCGCGCCTGGCTGCCCTCGCCCAGAGGGTTGGGTCGTAGAGATCGGGGTCGAAGTGGTCGAAGTACTTCTGGTACTCGGCGTCCGGGATCTGCTCGCGGTTCTTCACCCACTCGTGCCTGGCCGCGGCCGAGTAGATGCCCCAGTGGATGAAGAGGCCGAAGCGGTCATGGACGAACCAGCGGGAGTCGCCCACCGTCGGCTCGGGCTGCGGTATCATGGGTTCACACCTCCAGGCAAGCTGTGGCGATCGTGGGCAGGGCCTTCGGGGGCAAGCTGTCAGCGGATTCGGGGAGCGGATTGAGCGGATGGCGATTCGCCGCCGAGCGGAGCCGTAATCCGCTCAATCCGTTCTCCAGGTCCGCTGACAGCTTCGCTTGGGGCTATTCTCGCGCGCCCGTAGCGGCTTGTCAAGCGGGCCGGAGTAGCGCGAGCCTCTGGGGCTTTCCACTCTCAGCACGTCATCTGATAGAATCGGTGGTGGTCAAGCGCCACAAGGGCGCTCGGGCAAGCTGGCCCGGGCGCTGCCCCACGCTGTGTCGTGGAGCAAACGGAGGAGACGCGACGATGCCAGAGCAGGACGTCGGCCTCATCGGCCTGGCGGTCATGGGCGAGAACCTGGCCCTTAACGTCGAGCGCAATGGCTTCTCGCTCGCCGTCTACAACCGGACGGCCGAGCGCACGCGAAGGTTCCTGGCCGAGAGGGCGGCCGGCAAGCACATCCTGGGGACCTTCTCGATTCAGGAGCTCGTCGCCGCCCTCGCCACGCCCCGGAAGATCATCCTGATGGTCCGGGCTGGCGAGCCGGTCGACGAGGTGCTCGCGCAGCTCCGACCGCTCCTCTCGCCGGGCGACGTGGTGATGGACGGCGGCAACTCGTTCTTCCGAGACACCGAGCGGCGGGGCCGCGAGCTGGTGGTGGACGGCATCCAGTACTTCGGCGTCGGCATCAGCGGCGGCGAGGAGGGGGCGCTGCACGGCCCGTCCATCATGCCGGGCGGGCCGAAGGACGCCTACCCGCTCGTCGAGCCCATCCTGACGAAGATCGCCGCCCAGACCGACGAAGGTCCCTGCTGCGCCTACCTCGGCCCTGGCGGGGCCGGACACTACGTCAAGATGGTCCACAACGGCTGCGAGTACGCCATCATGCAGTCCATCGCCGAGGTCTACGACCTGCTCGCCCACGGCGTCGGGCTCGAGGCCGGCGAGGTGAGCGGCATCTTCGCCGGGTGGAACGAGACCGAGCTTGGCTCCTACCTCGTCGAGATAACGGCGAAGGTGCTCGCCTACGTCGACCCCGAGACCGGCCGCCCGCTCGTCGACGTCATCCTGGACAGGGCCGGGCAGAAGGGCACCGGCAAGTGGACCTCCCAGAATGCCCTCGACCTCGGCGTGCCGGTCCCGACCATCGACGCGGCGATGGCGGCCCGGAACGTCTCGGCCCTCAAGGAGCAGCGCGTCCAGGCCGCCCAGGAGCTGCACGGCCCGACCGAGCGCCCCAAGGTGGAGAAGGCGGCGATGATCGAGGCCTGCCGGCGCGCCCTCTACGCCTCGACGATCGCCTCTTTCGCTCAGACGATGACGCTGCTCGGGGCGGCCTCCCGGGAGTACGGCTACGGGCTCGATCTCGCGACGATAGCCCGGATCTGGAAGGGCGGCTGCATCATCCGGGCGAAGCTCCTCGACCTCGTCGAGGAGTCCTACGAGGGCGATCCGGAGCTCGCGAACCTGCTGCTGGACCCGGTCATCGCCAGCGACCTCAACCGCCTCCAGGGCGGCTGGCGGCTGGTGGTCCTCACCGCCCGGACCTACGGGCTGCCCTGCCCGGCGCTCAGCGCCTCGCTGGACTACTACGACTCATACCGACGGGTCCGGCTCCCGGCCAACCTGATCCAGGCCCTCCGCGACTACTTCGGCGCCCACACCTACCAGCGGATCGACCGGCCGGGAGCGTTCCACGCCGAGTGGCAGGGGTGACCGTTGCTGGCCGAACCGGACGCGCAGCATCCGCCGGGCCGGCTCCCGAGTCGCGAACGACGATGATCACCAGCCAGAGCAACCCGAGGATCAAGCAGGTCCGCAGCCTGCGCAGACGCCGGGAACGCGAGCAGACCGGCCTGTTCCTCGTCGAGGGCATCCGCATCGTGGCGGAAGCCGTCCAGCAGGGTGCCCACGTCGAGGAGCTGGTGGTGGCTCCTGCCCTCCTGAGGAGCGACTTCACGCTGAGTCTGGTCGAGTCGCAGAAGCGGGCTCGGCGCCGCCGGCGTGATCCTGGTCGGCGACACGACCGACCCGTACGATCCGGGCGCGGTGCGCGCCAGCCTCGGCGCCATCTTCTCGCAGCGGCTGGTCCGGGCGAGCCTCGACGAGCTTGCCGCGTGGAAGCTCGCGCACCAGGTCGCCATGGTCGGCACGTCCGGGGCCGCCCCCACCGACTACCAGGCAGTGAGCTACGCGCCGCCGCTGGTGCTTCTCATGGGCGGTGAGCAGCGCGGGCTGTCCCAGCGGCAACAGGCGCTCTGCGACCTCATGGTCAGCATCCCGATGGTGGCCCGAAGCGACTCGCTCAACCTGGCGGTGGCGACGGCCGTCGTCCTGTACGAGATGCTCGGCCAGCGCCGCGGAGTGAGAGGCCGCGGCCTGCCTGTTCACGCAGATCCGACTCACGAGGGCAGGCGGCCGGTCCCCTCTCCCCCTGGGAGAGGGTTAGGGTGAGGGCCGCACGCGAGGAGTGAAGCCCTCACCCTAGTCCTCTCCCATCGCACCACGCGTTCAGCGACGGAGAGGGGGTAGCTCGCCCACCTGCGCCAAGCTTCCGTGTGCGAGCAGGCCGCGCTGGACGTCCCCGAGCACCTCGTCTTCGGCGGTGGCATGCCCCGTGGCGGCTCGGCGTTGCCGCGCCCCGATGAGTCGACGCTCGAGTCACCCGGGCATCGGTCGTCTCGGTAGCGCGACCGACGATCGCTTGCCTGGGAGGACAGATTCCGCGGACCAGACCGAGTAGTTGGGCAACCGGTTTCTGGCCTGATGAAGGTCGAGGAACAGATCGGGCACGGCTGATGGGGTTGACGCGACACTAGAGCGCTCGCCTCAACACGACGATGCGGGCGTGGCGCCAGACAACAGATTGACGGCGGACTTCAGTCCGCCGAACGACCGCTGACTCGCGATGCCCTGCATACCCACGCGGTTCCTCAGCTTCTACTGGCCCAGAGACCAGAGTCACTCTTTCTCCACCTCGTCCGCGACCTCGGACAGACCGAGCGACGCGAGCTTCTCCCGGGTCGGTCGGCCGGACTCGACGTCCCAGCCGCGAAGCCGGTAGTACTCGTCCATCACGCGCAGGAAGCGCTCGCGGTCGAGCGCCTGGCGCTCCGCGATCAGCGGGTTGGGCCAGTTCTCCGGCCGCTCCAGGTTCTGGATGACGCTCTCGTCGTCTCTGCGAGACCGCCCCCAGTTCCGGGTCTGGAGCGCCCGGTCGAGGTTGAGGATTCGCTCGCACGCCCGGTCGAGGTCCTCCTCCGACCACTCGACGCCGGTGGCCGACGCGAGCATGTGGCGCTCGAAGGAGGGGCCATCCATCACGAGGCCGCCCGGCACCTCGGCCCGAGCGAAGCCGTCCGGCGTGGCCCGGCTGAAGACGCGCGGGAACACCTGGTCGTCGACCGGAGCGCTGTCCTTCAGGATGCTGCGATGGCCGTGCCAGATGGCCGGGCCGGCCTTCGCCTCGTAGCCGCTCAATGGGTCGACCGCCTTCGCCGTGCCGTACAGACGCTCGCCAATGGCTGCCAACTGCTCCCAAGTGACCACGCCGCCCGAGCGCGAGAACGGGCACGCTCGCATGACGCTCTGCGCGTAGCCGTGGCCGCTGCTAATCGGGTCCCGGGTGTCCACCGCCCACTGGAGCGCCGATACTAGCCAGTAGGGGTAGACGATGTAGTTCGCGTGGTCGCCGTGACCGTCCCAGTGCCCGGCGTAGCCCCAGGCCGGGTACAGCTCGTCGGCAATCTCCTCGCCGACCCCGAGCTTCCGCGAGGCCCGCCACCCGCCCTCCGCCAGCACCTCGCCGACGCCCTCGCGATACGCCATCTTCCGGAGCATCTCCGCCCAGAAGAACGGGTCGGCGAAGTCGATGGGCTTGCCGTCAAGCTTGGTCAGCAGCCCCTCCTCGGCGCAGCGCATCAGCCAGGGGACGATGCCCAGCAGGATGTCCCAGTGGTTGAGGCCGTAGTCGTTGGAGAGCTTGTTGGCCTCGAAGCCGGCCTCGAAGCCGATGCTCCAACGGTAGAAGCCGCGCTCGCCCTGGCCGGGGAACAGGCTGCCGACGCAG
>Ga0315280_10011526_pt1 | contig 10854 bp, 6 predicted proteins | sample YL17G06_40_MG_FD_203697 | JGI IMG/M metagenome (GOLD analysis project Ga0315280, IMG submission 203697) | Sediment microbial communities from Yellowstone Lake, YNP, Wyoming, USA - YL17G06_40 | ecosystem: Environmental > Aquatic > Freshwater > Lake > Sediment | place: USA: Wyoming | collected... | reverse complement strand
GGCCTCCTGCCAGTCGAGGAGCGTGGACTCGGCATCGCTCCTCGACTGCGTTGACACCTCAACGGCAACTATGGTCTGATGATCGGGTTTTTCAACACGCAAACGTGCAGAACACTTCTCCGGCCCTTTCGCAGCTGTTCGACCCCATCCGTGACGACCTGGCCCGCGTGGAGCGCGAGTTCGGTCGCCACGTCGAATCGCACGTCGAACTGATCCCGCAGATCGGCCGCTACATCCAGCAGAGCGGCGGCAAGCGGATTCGTCCCGCGGTGCTCCTGATGGCCGCGCGCCTGTGCGGCTACACGGGCGACCACGCGGTGCTCTACGCGTCGGTCGTGGAGTTCATCCACACGGCCACGCTGGTCCACGACGACATCATCGACGGCTCCGACTGGCGCCGCGGCCAGATGGCGGTGCACTCGCGGTGGGGCAACGACATCACGGTGCTGCTCGGTGACTACCTGTACATCAAGTCGATGGCGCTGGCGCTCACGCAGGACATGCTGCACGTCATCCGGCTGCTGTGCGACGTGACGCTGCGCATGATCGAAGGCGAGCTGTACCAGCTGACCAAGAACGGCGACGCGGCGATCACCGAGGAAGAGCACCTCGAGATCATCCGCCGCAAGACCGCGTATCTGTTCGGCGGGTGCGCCGAGATCGGCGGCCTGCTGGGCGAGGTCTCGCCCGAGCATCGCGAGGCGCTGCGCGCGTACGGCTTCAACCTCGGGATTGCCTTCCAGTTGGTGGACGACGTGCTGGATCTGACCGGCGACGAGCGGGTGGTCGGCAAGCCGGTGGCGAGCGACCTGCGCGAAGGCAAGGTGACGCTGCCGATCATCTACCTGCTGGCGCGCGCGAAGGACGGCGTCGGCGCCATGATTCGCGACATCGTCCGCGACCGCGCGATGTCGCGCGAGCAGTGGGATCGGCTGTCGCAGGCGCTGACCGAGTGCGGCGCGGTCGAGTACGCCATCCGCAAGGCAGAGGGCTTCGCCGAGCAGGCCCGTCGCCCGCTCCACGCCTTCCCGTCCTCCCCCGAGCGCGACGCGCTGCTCGCCCTGCCGGAGTACATCCTGTCGCGGGATCGGTAATTGCCGTAGGGCGGACCTTCCGGTCCGCCGTGACGGCGCCCTTCGACAAGCTCAGGGTGTGGTGAGCGCTGGTCGAACCACGCGGCTCAAGCCCCGCCCTGCATCCGCCGCCATGGATCTCACACGCACCATCGCGATCGTCCGGGGCGACATCACCACCTTCGACGTCGATGCCATCGTGAACGCCGCCAACACGTCGCTGCTCGGCGGCGGGGGAGTGGACGGGGCCATTCACGACGCGGCGGGACCGCAGTTGCTCGAGGAGTGCGAAACGATCGGCGGCTGTCCCACAGGGGAGGCGAGGATCACGCGCGGGTACCGGCTGGTTGCGCGCCACGTGATCCACACCGTGGGCCCCGTGTGGCGAGGCGGCACCCACGGCGAGGACGAGCTGCTCGCGTCGTGCTACCGGAACTCGCTGGCGCTCGCGGTCGAACACGGCCTGCGCTCGATCGCATTTCCCGCCATCAGCACCGGCGTCTACCGGTTCCCGCTGGAGCGGGCGACGACCGTCGCCCTGCGCGAAACGAGACAATTCCTCGACAGCCACCCCGGCGCATTCCAGCGGATCGTCTTCGTGTGCTTCGATCGCACGACGCTGGACGTGTACCAGCAGGTTCTTGCGACGATGTCTCGCTCGCCGCGCGGCGGACCTGAAGGTCCGCCCCACGGCGGGGCTTAAGCCCCGCCCTACGGACACGAAAAGGGCCGCGCGGTTGCACCCGCTCGGCCCCGCTGCTGTCTGTCTACTGTCTACGGTCTGCTTCTCGACTCGCCACCTACTCGCTACACGCTACTCGCTACTCGCGATTGACGTCCCGTAGCCCGGCACTTCCGCCTTCACCGGGGCCGGCCTTCGGGCCAGCTTCAGCAGCGGGTGCAGCAGGTCGCTCGGCCTCAACGCCCGCAGACCGTCGAAGTACGAGTAGACGACCGGCGTGATGAGCAGGGTCAGCAGCAGGCAGAGCATCTGGCCGCCGATGATCGTCACCGCCATCGACGCGCGGGAGCCCGACCCGGCGCCGCGACCGAACGCGATTGGCAGCATGCCGGCGATGATCGCGATTGTCGTCATCAGGATCGGGCGCAGCCGCACGTGGTTCGCCTGGATCATCGCGGCGTGGCGTTCCAGGCCCTGCGCGCGCAGCGTGTTGGTGTAGTCCACCTGCAGGATCGAGTTCTTCTTGACGATGCCGAAGAGCATCATCAGGCCGATGGCGCTGTAGACGTTGATGGTCATGCCGAAGGCCATCAGCGTGAGCAGGCCCGCCGGCAGGCTGAGCGGCAGCGCCGTCATGATCGTGAGCGGGTGGATGAAGCTGTTGAACTGCGACGCCAGCACCATGTAGATGAAGGCGACGGCCAGGATGATGGCCAGGATGAAGTCGCTGCTGGCCTGCGCGAGCGTCCGCGCGCTGCCGCCGAAGGTCACCTGGTAGCCGGCCTTGAGGCCCAGCTCGCCCACCTTTTCCTGCGCCTGGTTGATCGCGTCACCGAGCGTGATCTTCAGCCGGTCGAGGTTGGCGTTCACCGACACCTGCCGCATCCGGTTGTAGCGATCGATCGAGGCCGGGGCGTTGCCCAGCGTGAGCGCCGCGACGTCGCTCACCCGGACCATCCGGCCGCCCGAGGCCGGCACGAACAGATCGCCCATGGTGGCCGGGTTGTTGCGGAACTGCTCGTCGAGGCGCAGGTACACGCTGAACTGCTCGTCGCCGTCCTTGTACTTCGAGACCTCCTCGCCGCCGATCAGCGTGCGCATCGTCGAGGAGAGCGTGTCGAGCGACACGCCGATGTCCGCGGCGCGCTGGCGATCCGCGGTGATGCGCACCTCGGGTTGCGTCGTTTCTGCGCTCGTGTCCGAGTCGGTGACCCCGTCGATTTCCCTGACCTTCTCCAGCAGCGTGGCCGCATACTTCTGCAGCTCCTCCACGTCGGGCCCCTGCACCATCATGTTCAACCGGTTCTGACCGCCGCCGCCGCCGCCGCGGCCGCCCCCGCCGCTTGATGCGCCCGAGATGTCGGTGCCGCCCGATACGCTGATGCGGGCGTTGCGGTACTTGCCGAGCGTGCGGCGGGCCACCTGCATGAGCTGCTGCTGCGACAGCTCGCGCTCCTCGATGGGCGTCAACTGGATCGAGTAGTTGCCGCTCCCGTTCTGGATCGACGTCATCATCGCCTGCAGGTTCGTTCCGAGCGCCCTGCGAAGCTCGCCCTCGATGGGCGTCATGTACTCCAGCGTCCGATCGAAGCTCGTGCCTCGGGGCAGCCGCAGGTTCACGCTGAACTCGCTCTGGTCGTCGTCGGGCACCAGCTCCTTGCCGACGTAGGGGTACAGGAACACCGCCGAAACGACCACCATGCCGGCGATGCCCATCATCACCCGCCGGTGGGCGAGCGACCACTCGAGCATCCTTCCGTACTTGCCATCGATCCAGGCGTAGAAGCCGCGCTGCTTGGTCCGCGTCGCGTGGGTCGCCCTGGCGTCCACCGAGCGCAACCACCACGAGCACAACGCGGGCGTCAGGGTGAAGGAGACGAACATCGAGATCAGGATCGCCGTCGCCGACGAGATGCCGAAGCTGTAGAAGTAGCGCCCCACCTGCCCGGTCATGAACGCGACCGGCAGGAAGATGACCACCAACGACAGCGTCGTCGCCATCACCGCGAGGCCGATCTCGCTGGTGGCCTTCACCGCGGCCTCCTTCGGCGAGGCGCCCTTCTCCTCGACGTACCGGAAGATGTTCTCCAGCACGACGATCGCGTCGTCGATGACGATGCCCGTCGCCAGCGAGAGCGCGAGCATCGTCATGTTGTTCAGCGTGAAGCCCAGCGCCTTCATGACGGTGAAGGTGCCGATGATCGAGATCGGGATGGCCAGCGCGGCGATCGCCGTCACGCGCAGGTTGCGGATGAAGAAGAACACGACGATCGCGGCCATCAGCCCGCCGAGCATCAGGTGGTGCTGGATCTCCTCGAACGACTTCCGGATGAACTTCGACTGGTCGCGGGTCGCTTTCACCTTGATGTCGGCCGGCAGCGTGGCCTGGATCCGCTCCAGCCGCGCCATCACGCGGTCGACGACGGTGACCGTGTTGGTGCCGGACTGCTTGCGGATCATCAGCGAGATCGCGTTCTCGCCGTCCAGCCGCGTCTGGCTGCGCACTTCCTCGTTGGCGTCGGTGATGCGCGCCACGTCGCCGAGCGTCACCACCGAGCCCTCGTTGTAAGCCAGAACGATCTTCTCGAACTCCCGCACGGTACGCAGCCGCCCCATCGTGCGCATCGAGAACTCCGATGGCCCCGAGATGAAGCTGCCGCCCGGGATCTCGGTGTTCTGGCGCGCCACCGCGTTGCGGATCTGATCGACGGTGAGCGCGTAGGCATTCAGACGGTTCGGATTCAGCAGGATCAGGATCTGACGCCGGCGGTCGCCCATCAGGCTGACTTCGCCGACATCCTGCACGGTTTCGAGAACCTGCTTGATCTCCTTGTCGGCGATCTGGGTCAGCTCTTTCCGGTCGCGCGGCGCGAACACCACGAGGGTGAGGATCGGCGACGAGTCGGGATCCATCTTGCTGACCACCGGAGGATCGGTGTCGCGCGGGAAGCGAACCGTCGCCACCTTGTCGCGCACGTCCTGCGTGGCGGCCTCGATCTCGCGTTCGAGCACGAACGTGATCGTGCAGCTGCCGGACCCCTGGTTGGAGCTGCAGCGGAGCTCCTCGATGCCGTTGATCGTGTTGACCGACGCCTCGATCGCTTTCGTGACGGTTGTCTCGATCTCCTCGGCGCTGGCGCCGGGCAGGCTCGCCCGCACGCTCACCGTCGGGTTGTCGGTCCTGGGCATCAGGTCGAGGCCCAGCGTGCGGTAGGAGAACCAGCCGAGGACGACGAGCGCGGCGCTCATCATCACCGCAAAGACCGGACGCCGGACGCTGACTTCGGCCAGTATCATGCTGCGCCTCCCCGCTGGCCGCGCCGGCCGCCGCTGCCGTCGCCGCGTCCACCGCCCCGCCGTCCACCACGCCGGCCACCCGCCGGTGTGCCGCCCCGCTCGCCACCCGTCGTGACGGTGACGCCGGTGGCGAGTTCGTTCAACCGGCTCGCCGCCAGCGTCTCGGTGCCGTCCAGCCCGTCGATGATCTCCCAGAGGTCGCCCTGCCGCACGCCGAGGTGTACCGTCTGCTGGGTGATCTTGTTGTTCGCGATCTCGTATACCGAGGAAACCCCCGCGAAGGTGGACAACGCGCTGTCGGGGACCGCCAGCACGCCGTCGTCGCGCCGCGTGAGGATGACGCCCTTGGCGAAGAACCCCGGCTTCAACCGGTAGTCGCTGTTGTCCACCAGCGCTTCAATCGTGAAGGTGCGCATCGTCGGGTCGAGCGCCGGGCTGACGTAGGCCACCTTGCCCGTGAAGACGGCATCGCCGAACGACTCGACGCGGAACTGGACCGGTTGACCCGCCTGGACCACGCCCGCGTGCTTTTCTTGCACGCCCGTACGCAGCTTCAGCGGGTTCACCTGCACGATCGTGGCGACCGGCGTCCGTTCACTGATGTACTCGCCCACCTGCACCGGCCGGTCGGACACCATGCCCGCAATCGGCGCCCGGACGACCGCGTCGTTGAACTTCTTGGTCGCCAGGTCGTAGGACGCGCGGCGGTCCTGCAGCACGGCCTTCTGGCTGCGCACCGTGTCGATGGCCGCCTGATATCCGGCTTCGGCCACTTTCAGGCGCGTCTCGGCCGTCTGCAGATCGACCGGCGACATCAGGCCCCTCCCGTTGAGGATCTTGGCCCGTTCCGCGTTCGCCCGCGCATCGTTGAGCGTGGCGAACGCGTTTCTGACCGAGGCGATTTCATCGTCGGGCGGCGGATTGTCGCCGGAATCGAGCGGGTCGTGCATCCCCAGCTGTGCCCGCGTCTGGCGCAACGCGCTTTCCGCCCTGGCCAGCGCCAGCGCCAGTTCGCGCGGTTCCAGCTTGACCAGCGGGTCGCCAACACGCACGCGGCTGCCAATCTCGACCAGGACCTCGCGTACCACGCCCGCCGCCTCGGCGCTGACCTTGGCCTGATCGGGCGAGAGCAGCGTGCCGGCCAGATCCACCTGGCGCTGAACCGACATCCGCTGCACCGCGGTAGTCCGGACCGCCACGGCGGGACCACCGCCGCGACCGCGACCGCCCGCGCCCTGACCCGGTCCTCGGCCCGAACAGCCCGCCGCGAGGATCAACGCGCAGCCGACCGCCACGCGGATGCCCCCCGACCACCCTCTGCCCCGGTCCGAGGAAGTGCGAAATCCCACCATCCGGGGGCTGTCATGTCGACGCTGTGCAATCAAGGGAAAGACCTCCGACGAGAATCGGGGGGGATTAAGACACACGAGGACGTTTATTCTATACGACTGAGCTTGCGGTTCGTTTCATCTCGTTGCCGGCGACGCGGATCGCGGCCTTTCCGCGACTCGGCCCATCGGGCAAGGAATCTGCAGAGGACGGGCGGCGCCCATTATAATGAAAGAAGAGGCCATGAATCGCCGCTTCACGCTGATTTCGCTCGCCCTGACCGCGACGCTTGCCTTTTTTCTCGGGCTGCTGGCGGCCGGGCCGCTGACGCCCTCTCCCGTCGCCTCCGCCTCAGCCGTTCAGGCGCCGAGGCCGGCCGGGGCGCCCAGGCCGGCGCCACCGGCGACGACGATGGTGAACTTTGCGGACGTGGTGGGGCGGGTCAATGCCGCCGTGGTCAACATCGACGCCACGTCGCGAGGCCGCCGCCGGCTGCCGGCCTGGCATCCGCCGATCGATCCGTTCGGCGGGCCGCCGGACCGGGGGGCGCCGCGCGATCAGCAGCGGGATCCGCCGCGCCGAGGCGCGGGCAGCGGCTTCATCATCGATGCCTCCGGCCTGATCCTGACGAACAATCACGTCGTCGAGGGCGCCGAGCGGCTGACGGTGAAGCTGGCCGACGGCCGCAGCCTGCACGCGCGGATCGTCGGCACCGACCCGGACATCGACATCGCGCTGATCAAGGTGGACTCGCCGCTGCCGCTGCCGGTGGCGCCGCTCGGCGACTCGTCGACGCTGCGCGCCGGCGAGTGGGTGTGCGCGATCGGCAACCCGCTCGCCTACGAGCACAGCGTGACGGTCGGGGTGGTCAGCTACGTCGGGCGCAAGCTGTGGGACCCGGCGCTGGACGAGTACATCCAGACCGACGCCGCCATCAACTTCGGGAACAGCGGCGGGCCGCTCATCAACGCGAAGGGCGAGGTGATCGGCATCAACGCCGCCATCAGCTCGCGCGCCAGCAGCATCGGCTTCGCGGTGCCGATCAACCAGGCGACGGCGGTCCTGCCGCAGTTGAAGACACGCGGGCGCGTGTCGCGCGGCTACATGGGCATCAGGTTGCGCGAGATGGATCCGGATCTCGAACGCTCGCTGCGCCTGGGGCACGTCGAGGGAGCCCTGGTCGAAGACGTCACGCCGGGTTCGCCGGGCGAGCGGGCAGGCATCCGGGTGTACGACCTCATCCAGGGGATCGACGACCAGAAAGTGCAGATGGATGACGACCTGATTAGCCGGGTGTCGGCCAGGCAGCCAGGCACTGTCATCCGGCTGCGGGTGCTGCGTGACGGCCTCGTCCGCACAATTGCCGTGAAGCTGGCGGAACGGCCGGCGCGGCCGGGCAACGAGGACGCGGTGCCATCGAGCCAGCGGGAGCCGACGCCCGCCAGGCCGGTGCCGATCGGGCTGACGGTGAAGGACCTGGACAAGGAGACGATTGCGCGCCTCGGCATCCCGAAGAGGATCTCCGGCGTGCTGATCACGCAGGTGGAACTGCTGAGCCCGGCCTACGATGCCGAGATCGAGCGGAGCTCGGTGGTCGTCGAGATCAACCGGCAACCGGTCGCCTCGGTGGCGGACTACGGGCGGATTACCGGCGCCGCGCGTCCGGGCGACGCCCTGACGTTGTATCTGTACGTCCCGAGCACCGGCCGCCACGAACTGCACACGATACAGGTCGAAGGGCAGTAAACTGACGCTCGCAGGGATCAGGGATCAGGGATCAGGGATCAGGGGGACGTTGAGGAACAGCTTCCCCCGATCCCGGATCCCCGATCTGTGCATGTTCACTCGACGCGCGGCCCGTCGTTCAATGGCCGTTCCCCGACATCCGACGACCCATGAAATCTCGCATTCTCGTTGTGGACGACGAAGCGGCGATCCGCGATTCGATGCGGATGATCCTGGAGTATGAGGGCTACGAGTTCCTCGGCGCGCCGAGCGGCCAGGACGCCATCACGGCGGTCGAACGCGACGCGCCCGACATGGTGTTTCTCGACATCAAGATGCCGGGCATGGACGGCCTCGACGTGCTGGGGCGCATCAAGGGGATCTCGGACCAGTTGCCCGTGGTGATGATCTCGGGGCACGGCACGGTGAGCACCGCGGTGGAGGCCACCAAGCTGGGCGCGTTCGACTTCATCGAGAAGCCGCTGGCGAGCGACCGCGTGCTGCTCACCATCCGCAACGCGCTCGACCAGAGCCGCCTGCGCGACGAGAACAAGTCGCTGCGCCGCGCCGTCGAAGTGCGCCACGAGATGGTGGGCACGAGCCCCTCGATCAAGCAGATCGTGGACGCCGTGCGGCGCGCGGCGCCGACCAACGCCACCGTCCTCATCCAGGGCGAGAGCGGCGTCGGCAAGGAGCTGGTGGCGCGGATGATCCACCGCAACAGCCTGCGCAGCCGCGAGCGGTTCGTGCAGGTGAACTGCGCGGCGATTCCCGACGAGCTGATCGAGTCGGAACTGTTCGGCCACGAGAAGGGCTCGTTCACCGGCGCCACCGAGAAGCAGATCGGCAAGTTCGAGCAGGCGGATCGCGGCACGATCTTCCTGGACGAAGTCGGCGACATGAGCCTGAAGACGCAGGCGAAGGTGCTGCGCGTCCTGCAGGAGGGCGAGGTCGAACGGGTCGGATCGGCGCGCACGCTGAAGGTGGACGTACGGGTGATCGCGGCGACCAACAAGGACCTGGAGAAGGAGATCGAGAAGGGGACCTTCCGCGAGGATCTCTTCTTCCGGGTCAGTGTCATCCCGATCTTCGTGCCCCCGCTGCGCGATCGCGCGGAGGACATCCCGCTGCTGGCCCGCCACTTCGCCGACCAGTTTGCGCGCGAGAACAACTTCCGGCCGAAGCGGTTCACGCCTCCGGCCGTCGAGGCGCTGCAGCGCTATCGATGGAAGGGGAACATCCGCGAGCTGCGCAACACGATCGAGCGCGTCATCATCATGACGTCCACCGACACGATCGACGTCCCCGACCTGCCCGAGCCGGTGCGCAACGAGGCGAGAGCGGCGGGGGCGCCGGCGGGCGACGGCGCGGCGGCGGCGCAGGAGTCGCCGGGGACGCTGCGCGAGTTCAAGGAATCGGCCGAGCGGACGTTCCTGGTGCAGAAGCTGCGCGAGAACGCCTGGAACATTTCGAAGACGGCCGAGGCAATCGGGACGCCCCGTAGTAATCTATACAAGAAGCTGGAGCAGTACAATATCCGGCAGGAGACCGATCAGTAGTAAGAAACGGCGGCGGGAGAGACGGCCGCCGTTTCTTACTAGTTCTTTGAAAACCCAGTTCGGCCGCAGCGAGCCAGACGACCGCTGCCCGGCGGCTGTGCGGACACCTGCGGGTGTCCGCTGCCGGCGCCGGGGAGAGGAAAGTCCGAACTCCGCAGGGCAGTGCGCCGGGTAATCCCCGGTCGGGGCAACCCGAAGGAAAGTGGCACAGAAAACATACCGCCTTGAGTGAGCGCGGCGTAAGCCGCGCGAATCGAAAGGTAAGGGTGAAAAGGTGCGGTAAGAGCGCACCGCGCCGGCCGCAAGGTCGGTGGCAGGCAAAACCCCGCACGGAGCAAGACCAAATAGGGAGGCGCCATAGGACGGCCCGTCCGATGCCTCCGGGTCGGTCGCTGGATTCCGTCAGCGATGACGGAACTAGAGGAATGGTCGTCGTCCGCCGAAGCCACGCGTTGCGCGAACCGTAAGGTTCGCGAAGACGCGGGGCGAAGGCGGAAACAGAATTCGGCTTACGGCTCGCTGCGGCCTCTTTTCACGTTGTGCTGAGTGCTTTGCGCTACGTGCTTGGTGCTGTGCCCGATGCGTGGTGCTGCCCGCTGCGTGGCCGCACCAGGCACCAGGCACTGAGCACAAGCACTCAGCACGAGCACGTAGCACCCAGCACCGCACTCAGCACTCAGCACATAGCACTTAGCACTGTTCAGAGACACCCATGTCCCTCTACCTCGTCACCGGCGGCGCCGGCTTCATCGGCTCGCACATCGCGGCCGAACTGGTCGCGCGCCGCGAACGGGTCCGCATCGTCGACAACCTGAGCACCGGCAAGCGCAAGAACCTCGAGGCGGTCCCCGGCGCCGAGTTCGTGCACGGCGACCTGGCCGACGCCCAGCTGGCCGTGCGCGTCGTCGACGGCGTGGACTACGTGCTCCACCAGGCGGCGATTCCGTCGGTGCCGCGCTCGGTGAAGGACCCGATCACCTCGAACCGTGCGAACATCGACGCGACCTTGAACATCCTCGTCGCCGCGCGCGACGCCGGCGTCAGGCGCCTGGTCTATGCCGGCTCCTCGTCCGCCTACGGCGACACGCCGACGCTGCCCAAGAGCGAGGGGATGCCCACCAGGCCGCTCTCGCCCTACGCGTTGCAGAAGCTGGTGGGCGAGCAGTACTGCCGCATGTTCACGGGCCTG
>Ga0315280_10011525_pt1 | contig 10854 bp, 7 predicted proteins | sample YL17G06_40_MG_FD_203697 | JGI IMG/M metagenome (GOLD analysis project Ga0315280, IMG submission 203697) | Sediment microbial communities from Yellowstone Lake, YNP, Wyoming, USA - YL17G06_40 | ecosystem: Environmental > Aquatic > Freshwater > Lake > Sediment | place: USA: Wyoming | collected... | reverse complement strand
ACCTGATAAGCTCCGCCCAGTTTCAGCGTGGGAGCGATCAGCTCCTTGTGCCCCGTTCCCCAGATGACGGCAGTGGTGGTGGCGTCCTGCAGCATGGCTCCGAAGGCGACATTGCGCCAGGGCGTCAAGCGCGCGCCCAGGTCGAAGCCGATGCCGTAGGCGCTCTCGTGGGCGATCCATTTGCCGATCAGCTTGGCCGAGGCGCCGTACGAGAGCATGCTGGATGCGGCTTTGCCGAAGCCGCCAAAGAACGCCATCTCCGTGTCGCTGGTCCATTCATCCACGATAACACGGTTCTGCTCTCCATTAGGCTTGGGTTCTCCCAGGCCGACAGTTGGGTCCTCAAGCGCCGTTACAGGAATGTCGCCTACTCCCAAGTGCACAATGCCGACCGCCCAGCCGGAACCGTCACGGCGCGGCTGGCCATAACACCCGTAATTGTAACCCACAATTCCGTCGAACTGCTCGGCATGCATGAGCGATACTTCGTCCGCAGAGAGGCGAGCCAGGCCAGCGGGATTCCAGTAGGCCGCCGAAGCCCCCGTCGCCAGAGCCACATAGGCGCCGCCCATGCCCAGAGCGCGGGCGTCCACGCCCAGGCTTAGGAATTCGCCCGCGTATTTCCCATCCGTAAGCCAGCTCCCCCAGCAAGGCAACGCAGTCACCAGCGCCAGGAGCAAGAGCCCAATCATCATGCGTTTCATCTTCCGCACCCGTCCCGATTTTACCGAATCAATAAAATATATCCTTATTCATCGTGAAAGTCAACAAAATTATTACAATTAGACCAACGTCATCCCAATTAAGCGGATTCAGCTCCTTTATAATCACACCCGCCAGCCAACCCAAAGTTTCCTCATTTTTCAATGGTTGCCCCTCCGGGAAAATTTTCCGCCTTGGGCAAGATGGCGCTGATGAAGTGGCAGTCAGCAGGCGAGGGTTCTTCCCCCGCCGTTCAATTTAGTCGTCGAGCTCATCCCCGGCCTCGATGGACCCGATAAGGAGAAAAAGCGACTTCTGGAAAAAAATGCTTGACTTGGGGGCATTTCTCTGTCTATATTAAAAGGTTAAAGCCCATGGCTGAAGGCGGATGACCTAAAAGGATGGAGGTTGACATGAAAAAGCAAGCCCTTGCAATACTGGCGGTGATTTGCCTTTCGACCGCGGCTCTTGCGCAAACTGCAAGATTTAGCGACCCATTTGAATCGGGTATCCAAAGGTCCCAGATCGTACAGGATACACTGCTGGCAAAGGTATTCCGCGGCATAGAATTTAGGAAAGAGGTAATAGGCACCTTGCTTCCTACAGTACGCATTGTCGCGTTTGCGGGCGGGCAGCGTAGGCTTATGCCCTGGGACTTCAATGTCATCTACGGAATGGTAGCTGATCACTCCAGTGCCAGCCTTGATGAACGCGTCGAGGCATTTGCACTGCTCGCCTACTGGTACCAGGACCCGGATTTGCAGATTGTAAGCTTGGAAAAGGTGCAAATAGAAAGAGAGGGCTATACCATTAGCTATCGCGTGCTCGTAAGCCTAAGACCCGGAAAAATGTATGATGAGCATGTGGAGATGCTGATTGCCTTAAAACGTAATCAAATTTTTTTGGCAGAAGCAAATGATGATTATGATAAAAACTTTCCAGATTGCTCCCATTTTGATTGACTGCACAGATGATGTTACATTGGATATTCTTGGGGTAATCCCTGAATATTGGGATCCTGGGGAACACTATTATATTGTGGTAAGTCCCTATCCCGCCAATCCGCAGTTCTGACAATGGCAAAAAGCAACTTCCAACAAAAAATCCCTTGACTTGGGCGTTTTTTTTGCTTATTTTATATTAATTAGGCACCCTGTGCGGGGGGAAAACCCCCGTCCTACACGAATGGCCCGGAGAGACACGCTCCATCGTGTCTCTATCCCGCAGGTGAGTTCTCGCAATTAAAGTAGGGGTGTTTAATTAAGCGCCCCTACGCAACCAAACAGGAGGAGTCATGCGTAACCTCATCACCTTGCTAACGATTTGTCTTCTTTCTGTTGCTTTGTCTGCAGCGTTCGCTGCGCAGCCCGGCGTGAACGCCGAATTGACCGCCGACGCTCAGGGCAATATCCTGACGCGGTCAGTAACGCCTGGCAGCCCCGGTCTGCCCGGCGATGCGCCCCTGCCGATCATCTGTGAAACCGACCAGGAAGTCCTCTGGATGACGGAAGATCCCACGGCCATCGCGCAGAACGTGGATATGTACGGCAACGGGCAGGGAATCGTCGCCGGATGGTGGCTGAACAGCATGCGCACCGCAAAATACGCCACGCAGGGTAGCGGCGTGCCCATCTGGGAATACCCCCAGACGGTCAGCTTCTTCTTGCCCGTGGCGTGTTCGGATGACGGCAACGTGATCGCCTCCACCGGCGCTCAGATTCCACTGAGCGTCTGGACGGGCGGCGCCGGCCCCACGCCCACCTGGCAATACACCTACCCGACGGACTATCAGGGGGTGGATTGCGACGTCTCGGATAATGGAACCTACGTCGCCGCCATCTGTAAACAGTCCGGCACCGCCACCGGCGGCAAGCTGATCGTCTTCAACGCTGGCAGCGGCACTCCCATTTGGCAGGTGGATTTCGTGGCGGGCAATCAGGCCAACGGCGTGGAAATTTCCGAGAATAATCAGTGGATCGTCGTGGCCTGTTACAGCAACTTCTACGTCTACAACCTGACCGCGCAGACGCTGTTTTTTACCGGGCCTAACTACAGCCAAACGATGTGCGGCATTGACGACGACGCCGAATGGCTGGCCGAAGGCGATTTTTACGGCGTGCTGCACGTCTATCGTCGCATCGGTAATACCTATACCGAGCAGTGGAGCAATACCCTGGGTGGCTGGGTTACGACTGTGGACATCTCCAGCGATGCTTCCACGGTCATAGCCGGCAATTTCACCTACAGCCCCTCGTATGGCGGGATGGTGCGTGCCTTCGACATTGACGGCACAGTGCGCTGGTCATACAGCCAGTACGGAGATTACGTGGCTGATGTCGCGCTCTGCAACAACGGTTCGGTCGGTATCGCCGGTTCCTGGGGACAGTTGGATGCTACCTTCGGCGACGTCTTCACCGCATTCCAGATGTCCACCGGCAGCGTCATTTTCCGCTTGCTGGATGACGTTGACGAGCCCGGCAGCATCTTCGACGTGGCCATCTCCGATGATGGAGCTTATGCCACCTGTGGCGGCAAAGCCGTCCACGCCCGCACCTTCGGCAACGGCGGCGAAACGTATTCTCTGGAGCTGGTTCAGGTGCTGCCGAATCTAACCATCACCATGACTCCGGTCAATCCGCCTATCATCATTCCTGCCGGCGGCGGCAGCTTCAACTTCAACGTGACTATCACCAATACCGGTTCGACTCCGATCACTTTCCAGGGCTGGATCATGGTGCTGCTGCCGAATGGAAGTTGGTACGGCCCGGTCTTGGGACCGGTGAACCTAACGTTGGCCCCTGGCGCTTCCATCACCCGTGTGCGCACGCAGTTCGTGCCGGGTGGGGCTCCGGCAGGAACCTATCTCTATCGCGGCTACGTCGGAATCTACCCGAGCGCTCCGGTGGATTCCAGCGGATTCAACTTCTCGAAGTCGGGAGCTGGGGATTGGCACGGTGGAATGGGCGAATGGATGACGTCCGGTGAGGCGTTCCCGAACGAAGACCAGGCGGCCTTGCCGATGTCATCGCGGATCAATGCTTCGCTGTCTCCCAATCCTTTTAATCCCACCACCACGATCAGATTCGCGCTGCCGCATGCGGGTTTCCTGAAACTGGAAATCTATGATGTCGCCGGGCGGTTGGTTGAACAGTTGACCGATGGCTGGCGGGAAGCGGGCACGCATGAAGTTACCTTCGATGGATCGAGTCTTCCTTCTGCGGTCTATGTCTATAGAATTGAAGCTGGCGACCTGAGGGCCAGCGGCAAAATGCTGCTGCTGAAATAACCGCAGAAGGTGTGCGCAGCATCACGTGATAGGGGGCGGCCGCTTATGGCTGCCCTCTTCATTCTCTGCTTGCTTTTTGGTAAATAATTCCTTATATTTTAGGAAAAAGCAGCTAAACTTCCACATTGAACTCTGAGGAGATGAACATGCGAAAGGTTACGGCTTTTGCGGCCTGGTTGCTGGCCTTAATGTGCTTTAGTCTGGCCCAGGGCGCCGGCTACGAATGGACCGGCCCGGGCGATGTGCCGGAAGAGTTTCAGCCCTTATGGGATATGGAATCTTACCGCCCTCCCGCGACCATGACGCTGGATGAAACCGACGACAGCACCGGCTACAATGTGTACTATTACAACATTGAAACCAGGTTTCCCACGACCACCCCCCACAACATCACGGGCAAGGTGGACATGCACTTCACCGTCACCGTGGGTCCTCTATCGCAGATTGACTTGAACCTGCGCAACAATATGAGCGTGGATAGCGCCAAGGTTAACGGCGTCCCGGTAACTTGGCAGTTCGTGGGCAGCGACGGCCTGCGCCTGAACCTGACTTCGCCGCTGGCGCAGGGCGCCAACGCCATAGCCACCATCTGGTACCACGGCGTGCCCATTCTGCTGCCGCCGCTGTCCTCGGGGCTGGCCTGGGGAACGCATCTGGGTACCCCCATCATCTACTCGCTATCCGAACCGGACGCCTCCCACACCTGGTGGCCCTGCAAGGACGTTCCCTGGGATAAGGCTGACAGCACGCGCATGGTGTGGACGGTGCCTTCCAATTTGACCGCCACCGCCAACGGCACTCTGCATAGCGTCACCATCCCGGAGCCCGGGTGGAAATCCTACGAATGGATTGAACACTATCCCATGGTCAACTACCTGGTGGTGATGACCGCCACCAACTTCGCCCACTTCCGCAACTGGTACGTGAATGCCATGAGCGATTCCTTGCCTCTGGACTACTATATCTTCCCTGAAGATTCAGCCGACGCGGTGATAGATTTCGCCTTCCTGGGCGACGTGGTAGCCTATTACGCATCGGTCTTTGGCGAATACCCTTACATGAACGAGAAATATGGGCAGGCGGCATTCCTCTGGAGCGGCGGCGAAGAGCACCAGACGCTGACTTCCATCGGCGCCAGCCTGATTAACCCATCGGGCACATACCATTGGCTCTACGTCCACGAATGTTCGCACCAATGGTGGGGCGACATGGTCACCTGCGCCACCTGGATGGACATCTGGCTGAATGAAGGCACGGCGACTTACTGCGATGCTCTCTGGACCCAGCACTCGCAGGGGCAGACGGCCTTTATCAACCGCATGAACAGCTTTAAGAATACCTACTTCTCCTCGATCAGTTCGCAAGGAAACTTTCCCATCTACAACCCAACGTACATGTGGGGCGGATGCGTTTATCAGAAGGGCGCCTGGATTGAGCACATGCTGCGATATATCGTCGGCGAAACGAATTTCTGGAACTTCTGGCCGGAATACCGCAGCCGCTACGAGTATGGCAACGCCACCACGGCGGAATTCCAGCAGACCTGGGAGGACGTTTCCGGCATGGATCTGGACTGGTTCTTCAATGAATGGGTGTACATGGCCTTCTATCCGCAGTACCAGTGGGGCTGGAATTCGCAGTCCATTGGCGGGGGCCAGACGCAGGTGAACATCTCCGTGAAGCAGACCCAGACGCCTTCGACCATCGTGCCCATTTTCAACATGCCGCTGCCGTTTAAGATTGTGAAGAGTACGGGCGATGTCATGGTTACAGCCGCCGACAGCTTAGCCTGGCAGAACTTCAGCTTCGTGGTGACTGGCACGGTAACGGACGTGCTTTTCGATCCGGATAATTGGATCTTGAAATCGGCGACGGAAGGATCGTTCCAGCCGGTACCCTACACGATCACCATGACGCCGGTGAATCCGCCGATCCAGATTCCGGCGACGGGTGGCTCCTTCGACTTCAACATTGTCATCAACAACACCACGACTTCCACTCAGAGCTTCCAGGGCTGGATCATGGGACGTCTTCCCAGCGGGAGCTGGACCGGCCCGCTGCTGGGACCCATCAGCCTGAGCCTGCCAGCCAGCGGCACCATCACGCGAGTGCGCACGCAGGGCGTTCCGGCCAGCGCTCCGCCGGGGAGCTACCTCTACGAAGGCCGCCTGGGGACTTATCCCCTGATCATTAACTCGGCCAGCAACTTCCCCTTCACCAAGCTCACCACCCGCAGCGGCCCGCTGGTCACCGAATGGACCAACACCGGCGAAGGTTTCGATCCCTGGACGGTCCAGCCTGAAGCATCGCAGCCGGCGACCTTCACGCTGCTGGGCGCCTATCCCAACCCCTTTAACCCGACCACCAGCATCAGCTTCCTGCTGCCCCAAGCATCGGCGGTGAAGCTGCAGGTGTTTGACGTTAGCGGCCGCCTTGTAGGGGCGATTCATGAATCGCTCATGCCTTCTGGCCGACACGAAATCACCTTTGACGGTTCCGGCTTGCCTTCTGGAGTCTACATCTATCGGCTGACTGCGGGAGACCGCCAGGCGGTCGCAAAGATGATTCTGATGAAATGAAGGAAATTGCAGAGAAGAGCCAAACGAGGGCGATGCTTGCATCGCCCTCGCTGCTCAGCGGGGCCGGCAGGCCTCGAACCCGCAGCCCTCACGTTTACCCGCCACCCGATTTTATTGCCCAAATCGGTTGACTGTATGGTCTAATATTCTTATTTTTGTATAAATCGGCTATCTGAGTTTGGTATCATCCAATAAGCGCAATTAAGCAACCGGATCACAGGTACATATGGCCATACGAGTTTCAACCATGCGGCTGGTGGATCGGTGGATTGGAGTCCCCGTTTGTTTCATTTTGACTCTGCACCGAAGACTGGCCGACATGTTTTTCCCCAGGCGACCCGCACCCATAAGACGCATCCTCTTCGTCAAGTTGGCGGAACAAGGCGCCACCGTCCTATCTTATCCCGCTATTGCCCGCGCCATCCAGATGGTTGGCCGGGACAATGTCTTCTTCATGGTTTTCAAAGAGAACCGCTTCATCCTGGACGTCATGGGCGTCATTCCCGCCGAAAACGTCATCACGATATCTACCGAGAATAAGTTCGCTTTTATGATTGAAGTTCTCCGCGCCCTTCGGCAGACGCGTAAACTGCGCATAGATGCAGCCATAGACTTCGAGTTTTTCGCTCGATCTTCGGCTGCCTTATGTTACCTCAGCGGAGCCGGGGTGCGCGTGGGCTTTCACGCCTTCTCCGGGGAAGCCTCCTATCGCGGCGACCTGATGACACATCGCCTGTCCTTTAACAGCCACCTGCACACCAGCCAGACGTTTCTTACTATGGTCGAAGCCTTGAATGCGCCTGTCAGCGATTTCCCTGCCTTCGATCTGCTGGCGCCTTTCGTGGATCTGGATCCATTGGAATTTCGCCCAACTGCTCCGGAACTGGAAGAAGTCAAAACCCTTCTGCGCAGAGAAACGGGCCGGGATCAAACTCCGCCTCTAATCCTGCTGAACGCCAATGCGGGTGATTTGCTGCCCTTGCGCCGCTGGCCGGAAGGGCATTACATCGAACTATCGAAGCGTCTATTGGCTGAGTTGCCCGAGGTCTGCATCGGCTTTACCGGCGCGCCGGAAGAAGTCGCCGCTGCGCGGCAACTGGTGCAGGAGGTCGCCTCCCATCGCTGCTTTTGCCTGGCCGGCAAGACAACCTTGAGACAACTGTTGGTCCTCTATCACCTCGCCGAAGTCCTGGTGACTAACGACAGCGGCCCGGCGCACTTCGCTACCCTGACTCCCACAGACGTGGTTGTTCTGTTCGGCCCGGAAACCCCGGCCCTGTTCGCCGCGCGAACTCTTAGAACCCACGTGCTATGGGCGGGCATCGTCTGCAGTCCCTGCATCAATGCTTATAACGATCGGCGTTCAGTCTGCCGCAATAATGTCTGCATGCAGAAAATATCGGTGGATCAGGTCTTTGAAGAGGTTTGCAGGGTCTACAGAAAGCGTCGAAGCGAGCGGCCCCAATAGCCATAAACGTCGCATCGCGGCAAAGAATATCCTGACGAGAAGAAGAGGGCGATGTTGACATCGCCCTCTTTGTTGAGTGAGTCCGATCCCGACGGAAAGTCGGGACAATCTCCGTGATGACCAAAGAGCGGGGTCGACGGGACTCGAACCCGCAACCTCCGACGTGACAGGCCGGCGCTCTAACCGAGTTGAACTACGACCCCTGATGATTTACTGAGTGGCTTTCTTGGCGAACACGCGCTCGTAGATCGCCTGAAAACTGCAGGCAGCCAGCCAGACGAACATGATGTCAAACGGCATCCGCGATCGCTGACTGTTCTGCAAACTGTAAATTGGGACAATCAATCCGTATAGGATCAAAGCTGCGGCGATGATGTCGAGAATCGGATACTTCGAGCGGCACCTCAGCCATCCCCAAATACCCATAAAGAACGCAATAATCTGGGCGACACTCTGACCCCATTGCAGTGCTCTGGATTCAGTCTCAATCATAAAAGGCAGATACATTTTCGCCGCAACCTTCAAATATCGTTTGAATGAAAACAGCAGGTTGTTCGTGATGAACTCCAGCGAACGTTGTGTCAATTGTCGCGCGCGCTGCGGTTCCATTGGCGCCCATTGATCGGGCAAAAAAAGCAGGTCCACGCGCTGCAGATTCGGATAAAGGGCCTGCACCTTTGATATATCCCAGCGCCTGCTCAATTGTTCCCGGAAATTCGCCGTTTTTTCCTTATCGCTGATGAAGCGCGGCAGACACGCCATAGTATCCCAGAGGTTATAAGCGCCCTTCGTCGGTAAGAGTAAAGGCTCGCGGAATACCACATAATTGCGCGCCATCCAGGCTCCCAAAAACAGGCCGACAATGCCTGCGAATACCGCCGCCCGTCCCATTCTCGAGAGCCAGCTCCTTCTGGAAATCAGCACCGCAGCCAGGATTACCGGAACGACGACAATGGCCACAGACCGCGTAAGCGCCGTGACGGCAATCAATACGGCCACTATGACAAGATTAAAAAGCGATGGCCGCTCTGCATATCTGAAGCCCTGCAATATCGTAAGAATCAAGAGCAGGAAAAACAACATGTCCGTCATCAACACAATGCTGTAGAAGACGAACGATGGATAAATTGCCGCGAACAAGCCCGCCGCCAACGCGCCGGCCTGCGAAGCGATTCGCTTTCCCAAAAAAAAGATCAGGACGCTGATCCAGGAGCCAAAGATGATTTGGAGGGCGATGAAAGCCGAGTCGCCTATGGAACCAAAAATCTTATAAAATGCCGCCAAAACAAGTGGGAAAACGGGCTCATAAAACGATGTCGGTTGGCCGCTGCGGCCCACGATGTACCAGGAATCTGCTGGATCGTTCCACCAATCGAAGGAAAGGCCTCTGACCAGGAGGGTAATCTGAAAGCCCTTGCCGGAAGCCAGGTTTTGCGCCAGATTACGATAAGCATCCGCGTCGCCGAAATCCCAGTTGCTGGGTCCCAAAAAGATAAATGCCCCAATTCTGACAGTTAAGGCGACAGCAAAGATAAAGGCGACGAGTTTCTTTTCCGTCGACATGAACTCCCGCATTTGGCCCTCTTAGAGATTCTTCGTTTGCTTATGTCTATGTCACCCTAAAATATAATCATTCGAACCTCTCTGAGCAAGCGAAAAAACAAAAAGCCTCATCCGAAAATCTGGCGCCCGACATCACCACTCGTCGCAATATACATGAGTGCGGAAGTCCATCCCTTGAAGGACGGACTCCCGCACTTGAGCCATAGCGAACGGAGTGTGGTGATTTTCCTGCTTACTGTCCTGGTTTGCCCATCAAGCGAGGCAGATTACTTGACCAGTAAAGCCTTGCCTGTCGCGATTCGACCCGCGCTGTCAGCACGGTAAATGTAAACGCCGGTCGGCAGCGAAACTCCTGAGAAGAGGAAATCGTGCGAGCCGGCTTCAAGGTAGCCCTGGAAGAGTCTATCAACCATCCTGCCGGATGCGTCGTACACCGTTAGATCCACCGGCGCAGCTTGATCTATCCACAGCGTTACGGTGGTGGTTGGGTTGAAGGGATTGGGATGATTATAGGCCTTCAGGTCGATAGATTCCGGCTGGATGCTCATCCCGGTCTGAACCGGTGCGAATTCATCCATCACTGGCAGAGCGCGCATGGCGTCCACCAAATTGTCCTGCCAGTGAAAGCCCATGTCCACAATGCCGGCATCCTGCACCAGATCGGTTCGGGTGCTGCCCGTGATCATCGGGGATGTCGGATCGCCAGCGTCCACACACGGGCTGTTCGAGCTCTGGCCGGCTGCCGTCTGGCTCAGGAAAAAGTAGCCATTGGGCGGATTGTGCACAAAGAGCGGATTGGAATTGATGTTCCCGGTCCCCGCCAATCCCCCCTCGACGTCAGAGTAGGTGAAGCTCGCCGTGCCGCCAACGTTCGGATTGGTGAAGGAGGAGTTGTCCCAGACAATGTTGTTCCGCCCGCTAACGGAAGCTCCCGAATAAGCCAGGATGCCGCCGCCGGTCGCGCTACTGCTGGAAACCGTGCAGCGATTGCGGGTGAAGGTGTTGTTGGTCAACGTTGCGGAGCAGCCGATCACCAGGATGCCGCCGCCCCGGTATGCCGCCGTGTTGCCCATGAAGAAGTTGTTGGTGAACGTGCAGTTGGGTGAGTTTTCGCAGCGGATCCCGCCGCCTCCACACGTGCCTCACGTGCTGGTGGAGGAGTTGCGGGCGATGGCATTGTTGCTCACCACCACAGTCGCGCTGCAGTTGTAGATGTAGATTGCGCCCCCATTGCCTGCCGAATTGTTCATGATAAT
>Ga0315280_10011524_pt1 | contig 10854 bp, 7 predicted proteins | sample YL17G06_40_MG_FD_203697 | JGI IMG/M metagenome (GOLD analysis project Ga0315280, IMG submission 203697) | Sediment microbial communities from Yellowstone Lake, YNP, Wyoming, USA - YL17G06_40 | ecosystem: Environmental > Aquatic > Freshwater > Lake > Sediment | place: USA: Wyoming | collected... | reverse complement strand
CTCTCGTCTGCCATCTCTCCTGCTCCTTTCTCGCCTGTACATTTCGCCGTCCAGGAGCAGGAACACCGGGCTCAACCCAACTCAAAGCGTAGCTTGCCTCGTGTCCCACAATCGCTGAAGACGTACAATCAGACTGGCGCCGAGCGTCGGCCGCTCCGCCTCGCCCGTCACCGCCAGGGGAACCTCCACCAGAGGGAAGGTCAGCCGCTGCTTGTGGATCCAATCCCGGCTCAGCAGCGCCGCGAGGCAGTACATGGCCCCAAAGAGGGCCAGCGTGAAGGTGCCCCACGCCAGCCAGGGCGTCGCCCACGCGCCCCAGGGAATGGCCGCACCGTATGGTTTCCCCTCCCACAGCCACTCCATGGACTCCGGGGTGCTGGTGCGGAACCACATGGGGATGTGCGGCCAGACCAGGGTCTGGTACTGGTTGCCGGGGGTGGCCCCGTAGAATGGGTATGTGATGATGGCCACCAGGTAAGGGAGCCCGCCCTGTTGGAGCAGGCCCAGCGAGATCGCCATCATCGCGTAGACAACCAGCAGTTCGGTACGGGAGAAGGCCTTCGCGGGCCGTAGGCGCACCAGCAGCGTATTGAGCGCCACTAGGAGAAAGAGTACCAGCACCATGCCCGGCATCAGCATCCCGGAGCCGACGTCCCAGGTGTGCATCACCCAGTAGAGGTAGGGGTTGGCGAGGCTGAGCCCGGCGATGCTAAGCGCGCCGACCACTACCGCGCGTAGTGTCACGCCTGACGGCGGCACCTGCGTCGGCGCGGCTGCCACAGTGGGCGCGGCCACATCACCTCCGGCTGTCCTGATCATTCCTCTGCGCTCGAAGGCATGGGCCCGGCTTGTTCTCCCCGGCTGCCCAGGGACCTCCGTTGCCGTTGCCCGACGATGTGGGTGCGGCAGGGCCGGGAGGGCCGGCTCCTACGCTTCATCCGTCGCCTGCCCGCAAGGGGTCGCGCCGAATGGGAGGCGGCCTGGTCACCATCATCGGGCAGGAAGGCGGGCCTGTCACTGAACCGGGTAACTGGGTTCCTGTAGAATCTTCCCGTCGGCTGAGTGAGCAGAGGGTGCAGCGACACAGCTTCTCTTCAGCAGCTGTTTCTGGGGCAGGAAGATCATACAGGAACACAATCGGGGGGTGCAGTGACAGGCCTGCGGCGTGCCGGTAGCATGGCAGGGCCGGGGGAAGGTCCCGCGGGAGGAGAAGGAACGCATGCCGGTGAGGAACGAGGTGCAGTCGACGACCAACCTGCAGGAGGCGTCGGGCCGGGTGCTCGGCCGAGCGGAGGTGGTGGTGGAGGACGAGCGGGGCCAGCACGCGTGGCGCCCACGCGTGGCCCGCGGGGCGAGCTGGGGGCAGGCGGGTGGCTGGCGGATGTCGGTGGAGGTAGCGCCGGCCAACGCGGGGTTCGTGCAGGTGGCACTGAAGGTGGCGCCGCGGAGCGACCGGGTGCTGCGGCGCGTGTTCCTACGCTTGCCAGGCCGGCGCGGGGCGGTGCCCTCGCTGGCGAGCGCGCGAACTCGCATGCTGTTGCTGCCGGACGAGGTCTTCGCGGAGAAGGGCGTGGTCACGCTGGGCCGGAGCCGGGGGACGGTGGTGTCGCGCTTTCTGACGGTGCTGCGGAGTGGAGCGGGCGGGCCGGCCTTGCTGGCCGGGGTCGGGGAACTGGCGGACGACGCTTCGTTCTTCCGAGTGGACGGGGAGGCACTGGAGGCGGGGTTTGAGCCAGCGCGGGCGCTGCGGCGGGAAGAGCGCTACGGCCTGCTGTTCGGCGTGGGCGAGGATCCGGTCGAGCTGCTAGCGCAGTACGGCCGCCGGCTGGGGCACTTCGGCCGCACGCAGCACGCCTCGGTGGCGGGGTGGAACTCGTGGGACTACTACGGCGCATCGGTGACGATGGAGGATCTGCGGCGGGAAATGACGGCGATCAGCGGATCGCGGCTCACGGGGAAGCTGACGCACTTCGTGGTGGACATGGGGTGGTGGACGGACTGGGGCGACCTGCAGCCGAACCGGCGCTTTCCCTCCACGCCGCGGGCGATCGCGCGGGAGATCGCGGAGGCCGGGTTCGTGCCGGGCATCTGGCACGCGCCGCTGCAGTGCTCCCCCTGGTCATACCTGGGGCGGCATCGGCAGGACCTGTTCGCGCGAGATGAATCAGGCGGCCCGGCTACCGCCGGGGGGCAGGCAATCCTCGATTGGCGCCAGCCGGAGGTGCTGCAGTTGCTGCACGACTGGTTCCGCGGCCTGCGGCGGGCCGGCTTCCGTTACTTCAAGCTTGACTACATCTACAACGATGCCGTGCAGCAACTGGCGAGGCGGGCGGATGATTCGCAGGGCCTGCTGGGGGTGATCCGCACCGGTCTGCGCACCATCCGGGAGGCGGTAGGAGAGGACAGCTATATCCTGAACTGCGGAGCGGCGCGCGAATGCTCTGTGGGCATTGCGGACGGCTCTCGCATCTGCACAGACATCCACACCTTCTGGTCGCACATCTGGCATAACGCGCGGGAGATCGCTTGCCACCTGTGGGAGAACGGGAACCTGTGGAACATCGATCCGGACTTCGCGCTGATCCGGTCGGCGGAGACGAGCGAGGATCCTTTCCGGAACTACCTGTACCAGCGGCGGCCCTGGTCGCAGCCGAACCAGTTCTGGATGGCGGGACCAGAGGCGACGTTCTCGGAACTGAAGGTGTGGCTGACGCTGGTGCACATGACGGGCGGGGACGTGTTCTTGTCGGACTCCGTCGCGCGGCTCAATGGCACCGGGATCGAGGCGCTATCGAAGCTCTTCCCGCGGCAGATGGAAAGCGCCCGGCCCGTCGATCTGTTTGCGAACCCGACGCCACGCTTCTGGCTGAGTCGGTCCGAGCGAGCGCCCCGACTTGCGGTGTTCAACTGGGAGGATCGCCCCTCTCCCATCGTGGTCCCCGATGGGATGGATCTCCCCTCAAGGGGCCGAGACGTGTGGACCGGGCAGTCGGTTCGTGTGGCGGAGGCGACGGCAATGCCGGCGCGGTCGGCCTATCTGCTGGAGGTGTAGGCGCACTCACTCCGACAGGGCGGCCCGCTCCCGCGCCGTGGCTGCCTCGCCGACTGCACAGCCGCGAGCTAACCTGGTTGGCACGGCCACGTCCGATCCGGCTGTCCCCTTGCCCACGTCAGAGCAGCGCCCGCGCGAACTGCTTCAGCCGCGCTCGCGCTGCTGACACCGTCTCTCGCAGTGCTGTCTGCTCACCAGCAGCGACCAGCGGCACGATCGTTTCGAGGCGCGCGACTGACCGGGCCAGCTCCTGCCGCACCTCCGCAGATGAGGCCTCGGTGCCCACTCCCTGCTCGGCATCGTGCGCGGCGTGCTCCACCATGGCCCGCCGGCCATAGGTCTCACACAGCCCCAGCAGCAGCTTCGCCTCCTTCGGTCCCGCCGCGGCAACGAAGTAGCAGTACGTCGCGGCGATGACGGCGGCGTGGGTGAGGGTGCGCCGGCTCAGGGTCTCCATGGTGTCGGCCGTGGTATGCCAGTGGCGCACCGCTCCGCCGATGAACGGGCAAGGGATGCCGAAGGGGTCCTCGGCGATGATGTTGTCCGTACCACCGGCGTAGGGGCGAGACATCCAGTGGAAGGCCTCGTCATGGGAGGCGAGCCACTGCCGCGCGACCCACTCTATCAGGGGGTCCGTGAAGGCGGGCTTGTCCGGTGGGTTGCGGTAGATGGGGAGAGGCACCTGCGCCGCCGCTTCATCCTGTCCCAGGCAGTCGAGGCAGATCGCCGCCCGCGTGCGCGGAAGCTGCTCCTGGTGCTCGTGGAGATACGCCAGCATCCCCTGCCACTCGAGTCCCTGGAACAACCGGATACTGCGTCGGGGCTGAGCCAGCCGGCCGGCGGCGATGAGTGAGTTCAGGCAGGAGGCCACCTCCAGCGACACCGCACAGCCGGAGGCGTTGTCGTTCGCGCCCTGCTCGAACAGATGCGAGAGCACCAGCACCTGCTCCCTGCCGGTGCCGGGGACGACGCCAGTGACGGAAGGGCACGTGCCCCTGGAGAAGCGGCTGTCCACCACCGCGTGCACCCGCACCCGGCCTCGCGCAAGGCGCCGGCGCAGCCGTTCCCCCGCGGCCGGTGACAGGGCGAAGCCGAACAGCCCGTGCTCCTGCGCACGGAAGAGGTGCATCCACTGCAGGTGCTGCTCCCAATCCGGCGGGTCCGGCAGCAACTCCGGAGGCGACAGCTTCGGGAGCCACGGCGACAGGTAGGTGGAGTCCCGGCTCACCAGGAAGTCGGACAGCACGCCTACGGCGCCGAGTTTCGCCGCGACCCCAGCCATCTCAGCCCCGTGCTGGCGGGTGAATACGATCCGCCCGGTCACCTCGAGGCCACGGTAGTCCTTCTCGTGGCGTCCGTCATCCACTCGCACGAGGTCCGCCTCGAGGCCGCCGCGCGGAGTGGGGGCGCTGTGCGTCATCAGTGACCGCGGCTGAGTGCGGTAATGCCCGAGCACTTCACGCCGGGGGTGCACTATCTCCAGGATGGCGTCGCGGACGTTCCACTCGGGCCACATGCGCTGACCATGGATGACGGACTCACCATCGGCGGGGCAGGGGTAGATCTCCACCCCCTCCGCCCCAGACTTCGCCAACTCCGCCGCCACATAACGCGCGGTGCGTCGCCAGGCTGGTGCTGTCATCCATCGGTCGGACTGCCAGATGCGCTCGGCCCGCCGCCAGATGCGGTCGACACTGACGCCTTGGTAGATCGTTTCGAGCAGTTGCCCCAACGGTGGGAGGCTGGTGGGCTCTGTCCGTCTAGGTGATTGGGCCATGGCCCGCCTGCTCATTGCTGCCGGAAGTCGGGCACAGCCACCGGCGCGCCGCCCTGGTGGGCCGAGATCTCAGAGACCAAACCGGGCACTGTCATCTCGAGGGCCCGGTAGACATCGATGGGAGAGGGCCTGTCGCGGATGATCGCCTCTACGAAGTCCAGTAAGGTGAGTCCGTCCGCGCCTCCGTGTACTTGGCTCCCGAGCGCTGCCGGGCGGTTCCGCCAGAGTTCCGGAAGGAATTGCTGCTCGTAGGGCTCCAACGGCTCCCACTCCAGCTCTGCATGGGTTCGGTCGGCTGGGTAGAAGCACACCCGGTGCCCCAGCTTCCCGTCGAAGCCCCAGTCCGGCTCGTAGACACCCTTCGTCCCTTGCAGGCTGGCGTAAGCGCGCGCGGGCCGGGGAGAACTCATGTCGTTGCGCAACTCCACCATGCGTCCTTTCGCAGTACGGCACAGGAGCGTGCTCGAATCGTCCCCGCCCAGCCGCGGCTCGGTGTGCGATCCCGTCCCCACGCAGTTCACTGTCATGATCCGGTCGTCCAACCAGTCGAGGATGGGGCCGAGCGCATGCGTGAGATAGGTGCCGCCACGGCGGCCAAACAGATACTGATCTCGCCACCCGCCAGGGGGGTCGAGGTAGCGGATGAAATGCACGTAGCAGCCCTCCGCGTAGTACAGGTCTCCAAAGAGACCGGCACGGGCCATGTTTGCCACCACCATGTGCGGCTTCATGTAGCAGCAGTTCTCCGCCATCATGTACAGGCCAGAGGCGCGGCACACTGTCTGCACCAGCGCGGCGCACTGCGCCAGCGACGTGGCCGCCGGCACCTCGGAGAACACATGCAGCCCGCGGTCGAGCGCCGCGATGGCCTGGGGCACATGGACGTGGGCCGGGCTGGAGACGATGACCAGGTCCAGCCCGTGATCGAGCATCTGCTCATACTCGGTGAAGCGGGCCACTTCCCCGAAGGCCGGGCCCCGCTGCTCCAGCACCGCCGGGTCGGCGTCACAGATGGCCGTCAGTTCGGTATGCTCCGACCAGCGTATCGCCTCCAAGAAGGCACATCCGCGATGGATGCCCGCGATGCCTACACGCAGTGTCACTGCCTTCCCACTCCCTTCGCACACCGCCCGCACTAGCCCCGCGAGTCAGGTGCTACGCTGTCACGACCAGCAGCTTCGTCTCATGCGGCGCGAGGTCCAGCGCCACCTCCTTCGCCGAGGTCGCGATCACTTCTCCCGTCCAGAAGTCACGGACCTGCCGCCACTCCCGACCAGTCAGCGCAAGGAGGTCAACCGTTCGCGCGACGGACCCGTCGCCCCAGTTCACCACCCCCAAGCGTATCCCATCGTCGCCCAGTTCCTGCAACCACAACGATGGGACCTCGCTCGTGAAGAGGTCCAGAGGGCGCATACTCATGCCAGGCTTGGCCGCGACAGTTCTGTGGAGCAGTTCCAGTCCCGCCTCATTCAGCACCGGCAGGTTGTCCGAGAGGGTCACGCTGCCGCCGGTCAGGAGCACTAGGCTGAGGAGGGTACGAGCCTCGGTCGCGGAGAGATAGGGAGGGCGATGAACTTGCGTCTGCTCCGGGCGTACGAAGATATCGCCTGCGTGCATCCGGTCTGTATCCGGATCGTCACTCGTTTCCGGACCACGACAGATGGCGAAGTCGGGATCGTTGCACCAGACGCGCCCATGCATCCAGTACTGCGCCCCATGCGAGCGCGCGTTCAGGCACACCGTTCCCCAGTGAGGCGCAATGTCTCCCGAGACGCGGTTGCTGTTCACCAGCCCGCAACCGGTCTCGTTGGGGTAGTTGCATCCGACCAGGTGGGCCTCCGGCCCAGTCGCCTCTCGCACCACCTCCAGGACCTCGCGGACCAGGTCACCCTTGGGGACGCGCTGCCCGTTGAACAGCGCGGCGTGCTTGATGTGGCGCAGGAAGTCTGTCTTGAAGTAGGTGTAGCCCATCGCCCGGAAGCGGGCGAACACGTCTCGGAGCCACTGGCGCGCCTCCGGTTTCTTGATATCCAGCACAAACCCGTAGCGCAGCATGCACTGGAAAGCCTGACAAGGAACGCCGGCGCGGCCGTGGGCCAGCAGTTCCGTGTTCCACAGAGCAGGGACGGAGCAGTTCTCGAGAATGGTCGGGGCCAGCCACAGGCCGGCTTTGAAGCCGCGCGCGATGATCTGCTGGGCCAGCCATTCCATCCCGTGTGGGAAACGCGGGTTCGGGATCCAGTCGCCGTACCGGGACTCCCACCCGCTGTCGATCACGATGTACTCCACGTGCTTACTCAGCACCGGGTCGTTGGCGATGACATCGAGATTGCGGAGGACGTAGTCCTCGGAGACGAGATCGCGGATGTAGTCCCAGCTATTCCACGCAACGGGACGCGGTGCCAGCGGAGGCATCACCTCTTCCCGCTGCCATCCCCCATAGGCCTCCAGGTAGTCATGCGGCGCCTCGGTCGCGCACAGATGGAGCGCGGGAGCGACGACCTCCGAGACTCCGTCGAGGTGCACAAGGCAATCGGCTTGTAGTTCGGCCACCTGGCCCGCGGCGATCTTCCCTCCCAAGGCGCAGGGCAGGGACTGGCGCAGCGGGAAGGTCAAGAAGAGCGTCTGCGCACCTCTTGTCCAGCCGGTGACACTCCCGCTCTTGAAGGTCAAGCCCTCACAGGCGCGCGTTGATCCCATGGGGAGACCCCGGAGCGCCAGGGAGTAGATCCATTCCGGCGCGGCGGCGTTCCCGCCCTGGAAGAACACGATTCGCTCCAGACTGAACGGACTCTCTCCGGCAACGCGGGCCTGCAGCGTCAGCGCGGGAAGACTGCACCCAGCTAGCGGGACGGACTGCGCGCAGAAGGTAAGGTCCAAGCGAAGCCCCTCGGCCAGACCGGAAACGCACAGCCTACCGGCCTCGTGACTCACCACGCGCCAGCACATGTGCTCGGCCGCAATCGCACGGTCTGGGAGCACCAAGGCGGCTTTCAGGTCCGATAGCCCGAATGCCCCAACCTGCATGGCGAAGCAACCCGACAGGGGCTCGAACGCCACGGACACGCCCGCGCAGTACATGCGCGCCCCTGCGCTGCTCACTCCTCAGCTCCTTTCTGCCCAACGACAGCGGCCTTGGCCCCGCACCAGAAAGCCAAGAGAGTCACTCTCCCTGCGCGGCCCGCCCCCGCGCCTGCGCGAGCATCTCCTCTACGGCGAAGCCCAAGGGCTCTCCCCGCGCGTGCTTCTCCTTCGCGGACCGCAGGGCCTCCTCAATGCCCACCGGGATTCCCGCTCCTGTCCACCAGTCAAGGGGCCTCTCCGTCCACACCCACACGTACTCATCCGCGGTCTCCAGCGCGTAGTAGAGGTTGTGCTCGAACCACTGGGCCTGCTGCTCCGGGGTCAGTTCCAGGCCCTGGTAGGTCAGCGCCCGCGGGAAACCCCCCAGACCCCCGGCCCACCTCCCCACCACGTAGTCCACGGAGGCGGCGTGCCCGACACGCACCTGGGAGCGGTAGGTCCGATGGTTCTCCGGCGCTACCAAGGCCAGCGCGTCCTGGCGCAGCACCTTGCAGGCGCGGAAGTACTCCAGCACAGAGGTGTAGAAGTAGGCGTCTTCGTTCGCGTCGGTGACGGTCACCTCCGGAGCGACCGCGTCGAGCATCCCGTTGAAGAAGGCCGGGTGCAGCCCATAGTAAGCGCGCGCCAGCCGCTCCGTGCGCTGCGGGCCGTGCAGGCGAAGCAGCGGGGCGCAGAATGGGGATCCCTCGGCGAAGTCGCTCAGAATCCGCATGGAGAGCACGTGCAGCCCCGGGAACTCCTCCTGCAGGGCTCGCATGAACTGCGCGCCTCGTTTCCGGACGACTGCCTCGTAGTCCGCGAAGCTGCGCACCTCGTGGCCAGGCTGCTCCTCCCACACCCACGGGTTGGTGGCTCCATAGGGCTCCGGGTCCCACAGCACTCCCTTGCAGTGGCCGGTCTTGGCAGCGCGGGCGCAGAAGCGCACGTTCTCCAGCACCTTTGCCCAATCCGCGTCGGAGGACCAGTCCATCGTCGAGCGGGCATAGAGCATCACGAAGTTGTCGGTGAAGCGCTCGCCCCAGCCAATGGAAGCCAGCGTCTCCAGCTCCTGCCGCTGGCGCTCGGCCCGCCCCTCCGCCACAGAGTCCCACACTGCGACATCGAGAAGCCGCCCGCCGCCAACTTCCATGGGGAGTCGCATCACCACCCCATCAAAGGGGCGTTGCTCCATGGTGCGCAGATGCTGCTGTACATACGCGGGCGAGGGGATGTCCTGCCCACATTCGATGACTTTCTTGCTCATGGCGCTCTCCTGGTGTCGAGTTGCGGCGTGCGCGGCGGCACTGGCCGCGACGAAGGCGAAGGCCGAGACCACTCCGGCGAGCTGCCGCCACAGCCGTCGGTCGCGGCGCGCGCGGGGCCTCACTGCCAGCGATCCCACTGTACCAGTTCCTCTGTCGTCAGACGCCGTCGGTCCTGTGACTCCACGAACTCCTCGCCTTCTGGGTACCCGAGCGGAGTCACCGCGGCCACATTGATACCCTCAGGCAGGCGCAGGAACTCTGGCAGTCCAGCGTTGTCGAAGGAGCCGATCCGGCAGGTGCCAAGGCCTTCCGCCCGGGCCGCGAGGGTAAGGTGATCGACCGCGATGGCGGCGTCGATGAGCACCGAGTAGCTCCCCATCCAGCCACCGCGGCTGTAACCGCGCGTGACGGGCGCACAGGCGACGATGACGAGAGGGGCGGTGCCAATGAAGGTCTGGCCTCCGCACAGCTCCGCCACTCGTTCCCGCGCCTCCCGGTCGCGCACAATGACCAGTCGCGTGGGCGGCCGCGGGCTCCCTCCATCTCCCCAGGGCGCATGCCGCACCGCGTCCAGCACACGTTCGAGCACCGGCACTGGGACCGCGTCAGGACGGTAGGAGCGGACGCTCCGGCGAGTCCGCACGACCGTGTCGAACATCTCCTCCGTCTGTGCACCTGCCTTCATCGTTTCCGGGCAGGCATCCATGGCGCATCTCCTTGCGCGCGGTACACGCGAAGCTCGTGCACCGACCAGACCTGTGTGCCCCCATCGGTACGGGCTACCTTCAGGTACCGCGCCCGCTGCTCCGGGAAGGAGATCACGGTGACGGTGTCGGCGCCTCGGCCGCAGGCGACCGGTTGACCCCAGGTATGCCCGTCTTGGGAGACATAGACCTCGTACGCCCGGGGGTAGTCTGCGCGCGAGCCGACCGCGTCCAAGGCGACGCGACTGAAGGTCCGCGCCTGCCGCATATCCACCGCCAGCCACGCATGGCGGGCATCACTGGACCAGCGTGTGTCGGCATCATCGTCGAGAGCCAGAGCTGCCGCCTCCCCGTGGTGGGAGGCGCGTGCCACCCAGCCAGACCGGTCCAGAGGCACGCCGAGTGTCCCGGCGAGGGGTAGCTCACTGCCGAAGGGAACCGCGCCCATGTCAGGAGGCCTGTCCGCGAAGGCGTCGGGGGCGAAGCCGGGCAGCAGCCTCCCGTCGATCCGTTGCGTCGTCAGATCCAGCGCACGGCCGACGGCCTCGGCCTGCGCGCCTTGCTTCACGAGCAGGAAGTCCGGTGATGTGGAATCCGGCCAGTACTTCTCCCCCTCGTGAACCAGGTTGTGATCGTGCGGTGGTTGGTTCAGCGCGGCCCAGGGGATGAGGCCGCTCTCGGGCCAGTGCTCGCCCGGCTGGGAGACGCCGCCGCACCAGTTGTAGTCGAACAGCTTCGGCAGCCGGCCCTGGCGCAGGATGAGGCCCGCACTGGAAGAGATGATGTTGTTCACGTAGCGGCAGTTCTCTGCGCGATGAGTCGCGATGTCTTGACCACCGGCGAAGCTGTTGTTGTAGACGAAGTAGCGGTGCGGCCCGGCCTCCCCCTCGTCCCAGATGTACCAGGCGCGCCCTTCCACCCCCGGCTCAGTCCACAGCCGATTGCGGTAGAAGTAGATGATGCGCGCGAATCTGTCGGCCTCCCCCGCCGGCC
>Ga0315280_10011523_pt1 | contig 10855 bp, 8 predicted proteins | sample YL17G06_40_MG_FD_203697 | JGI IMG/M metagenome (GOLD analysis project Ga0315280, IMG submission 203697) | Sediment microbial communities from Yellowstone Lake, YNP, Wyoming, USA - YL17G06_40 | ecosystem: Environmental > Aquatic > Freshwater > Lake > Sediment | place: USA: Wyoming | collected... | reverse complement strand
GCGATCTCGGCCGCCACGGCATCGCAATCATGGCCACGCGGGAGGGCCTGGCGTTCGAGAGCACGATCGAAAGCGATTGCGCGCCGCTCGTCTCGCCCGTGCTCGACCTGATTGCCGCCGGCGTCGCAGTTCACTGCCTGCGCGATCTGACGCGTGGCGGCCTTGCCAGCGCCCTCAACGAAATCGCGACAGCAGGCGGGTGCGGCATCAGTATCGACGAGCGCGCCATTCCGGTTCGCGAGGACGTCCGCGGCGCGTGCGAGCTGCTCGGGTTCGATCCCCTCTACGTCGCCAACGAAGGCCGCTTCGTGGCGTTCGTTCCCGCCGACCAGGCGGCGCGCGCGCTCGACGTTCTCCGCCGGCACGACGTCTCCTCCGGTGCTGTCGTCATGGGCACGGTCACGCAAGATCCTTCGAAACTCGTAACGATGAAGACACGTATCGGCGCGAGCCGCGTGGTGGACATGCTGAGCGGCGAGCAGTTGCCCAGAATCTGCTGAGGGGGCCTGCTCAGGCTGCGAGCAGGCAGGCCACCGGGCAGTGGCGGAACGCGCCGGCCAATCGGAGGTTCGAAACCGGGTCCTCCCCGCGTGCCTGGAGCACTTCGCCCGTGAGGCAATTTCGATAGCGGCCGGCGAGATCCGGCGGCAACAGCAGTCGGGCCTCTCCCCACACGTCACCCACCGGCAGTTCCAGGTTCACCAGCTTCGCAATCAGGCGCGGGACCGCGACGACGAGTGTCACGGCGTCGAAGCGGCGGGCGAAGGCGATGACGCCGCCCGCAACGCCGGCCATGTCCGCGTCGAGGGGCACGTAGTGGCCGCGCAGAAACAGATCCGGGTACGAGCGGCGCAGGCGCAGGCCGACGGCCGTCATGAGCAGCTTGATGCGGCCGTCGGCCCAGCAGTCGAGCAACTCGCGGACGGCACCGAGACGCGACGGGGAATCGCCGTCGGGGAGCGTGGGCGTCGGCCGTTCTTTCGCGGGGCTGAAGCCCCGTGGTTCGAGGGGCTCACCGCGCCCTGAGCTTGTCGAAGGGCGCGCCACGGCGGGCCTGAAGGCCCGCCCTACAGAATCGGGATCGGCGTCGTCGAGCCACGGGCGAAGCTCCTCGAGGTACTTCATGCGCCGCTCGTAATCGACCGGCTGGCGGTTGTCGGGGTCCACCAGGTGCAGATCCCACAGTTCCGTGCCCTGGTAGAAGTCCGGGACGCCGGGCGAAGCGATCTTCAGCGCCAGCTGCGAGAGAGAATTGATCATCCCGAGATGCGCGACGCGACGGGCGAAGGGAAGGAACGCCGAGAGGAAACGGCGGGAGGTCGGCCCGGTGAGCGTGCGCTCGACGAAGTGCGCGACGGCGTTGTCGTATGCCTGGTTGTCGTTGATCCAACTCGTGCGGAGCTTGGCCTCCTTGATGGCTTTGATCATGTAGTCGCGCACGCGACGGACGTAAACGGGATCGGGTGGATTGGACGTTTCGAACGCAGAAGCCGCTGAAGGGCTTTGCGCGTTGCGGTCGCTGAACGCTTCGGCGGGCCAGGTGCCGAGGAGCACCTGGTAGAAGCGGTACTCGTCGTTGCGGTCGGGCGCCGGCTCCGCATCCAGCTTCGTGCGGTTGCCGCCATTGATCCGCATCCACTTCGCGACGCCCCGGCGCCAGTCGTCCACCAGTTCCGAGATCACGTTGATGCGCGCGCGGACGTCCTCGCCCAGCTTCGTGTCGTGCGTGGCGGTCGACGTCATTTCGAGCGGCCACTTCTCGAGCCGCGCGCGGTTGGCCTCGTGGAATTCCGCCACCGATCGCCCGACGCGGCCGGGCTCGCCGCCCACCTCGTTGAGCGACAGCAGCAGGTTGTAGCGGTAGAAGGCGGTATCCTCGACGCCTTTCGCCTGCACGGGCGCCGTGTACTGCTGGAACCGCATGGCGAAGTGGAGGCGCTTGCGGTACTCCTCGGCGTCCGGCGGCGGGTAGTTGACGCGGCGTTCGACCCCGGTGTCCGGGTCGTCGCGGCCTTCGTCGCTGGCCTGGCGCGGAAGCAGCACCTCGCGCAGGAAATCCCACGCGGACGGCTCCAGCGCCGGGTTGCGGCGACGCGCGCGCCGCACCGCGGTCTCGATGACGGCCCGGTCCGACGGCGTCCACCCGCGTTCGTTCACGTAGCTGCGGTAGACGGGGAAGCACGCGACGACTTCCCCGAGCACGTCGCGCAGGCTGTTCAGCGTGAAGTCGCGCGATCGCCGGTTGCCCTCCGAGATCCGGTTCAGCGCGTGCGCCAGCACGTTGAGCTCGCTGGCGAGCGACGTGCGCGTGATCAGCTTCTTGCACTGATAAACCACTTCGTCGAAGGTCGCCATCTGCCTGGTCACACGCCGGTAGATGCGACGCAGCGCGCGCGCGTTGCTCGCGTCGACGAACACCCCGTTCAACTCGTTGCAGAAGTTGTAGCCGGTCGTGCCGGAGATGGCCCAGTCGGCCGGCAGCGCCTCGCCGGCCGAGAGGACCTTCTCGGCGACGAGGTGCAACCGACGCCGGGCGAGATCGACGTGGTCCGAACGTCCGAAGGTCCGGGGGTCCGAGGGTCCCTCGTCTGACTTTCGGACCTCCGGACTTCCGGACTTCCGGACTCTGGCGGCCCTCGCCTGCACGCGCCGGAAGTACTGCGCGGGATCGTACAGTCCATCCGGATGGTCGATCCGCATCTCCTGCACCGCATTCTCGGCGATGAGGCGCGCAACCAGCGCGTGGGTGGCGGCGAACGCCTCCGGGTCCTCCATGCGGATGCCGGCCAGGTCGTTGATGTCGAAAAAGCGCCGGTAGTTGATCTCGTGTGCGGCGGTGCGCCAGTAGGCGAGGCGGTACGCCTGTTCCTCGAGCAGGTCGTGCAGCAGGTCGAAGCTGTCGGGTTTTCCTGGTTCGCCGTTGTAGGCGCGGACCGCCTCCTCGATGTGCCGGCGGATCCGGGCGGAGCGCTCGACCAACCGCGCCAGCCGTTCACGCGCCACCTCCTTCTCGCGATGCCGCTCCGCGATGCGCTCCGGGTCGGTCTCGAACTGCTCCGGCAGATTCTTCAGCGCGGTCAGCACGCTCAGGAACTCGCGGAGGTCGGGATCCTCCTCGGCCCCGTGGTGTACTCGACGTCCACCAGCGTCACGAACGCGGGCTCGAGGCCGCGCCTGACCACCGACCAGTCGACGAAGCGGGCCGCCCGCATCGTCCGCGACTTTCCGCCGAACCATCGCTGCCGCTTCAGGAAGCCGGGCAGACAGTCGCGCTCGAGCAGCACGCGCACGTGGCCGTCCAGCAGCGTGTCCCAGGCGGTGCCGGCCAGCAGCGGCGCGCGCTCTTCGGGCTTCTCGACGGCGACGGGCGCCGGCCGGACGGAAACCGGCGGCGGGTTCCGGACGAGCGCGAACCAGTACGACGCGTAGGGAGCCAGCGTCAGGAAGTACGGGGCGTCGCCGACGCGCGGGAACTCGGCGCCGCCGATCATCTCGACGGGCGCCAACCCTTTGTAGGCGCCGAGATCGATCGTGGCGGGTTGCGCCGTGCGCGCGAGATTGGCGACCGCGACGATCGTCTGGTCCTCGTAGGTCCGCGCGTAGGCCAGCACCTTGCGGTTGTCGACCGCGAGGAAGCGCAGCGTGCCCCGGCCGAAGATCTTGTGCTGCCGGCGCAGCGCGATCATGCGTTTCATCCAGTGTAGCAGCGAGAACGGCGATCGCTCCTGCGCCGCCACGTTGATCGCCTCGTACCCGTAGACCGGGTCCATGATCGGCGGCGCGTAGAGCGGCGCCGGGTCGGCACGCGAGAAGCCGGCGTTGTGATCGGAGGTCCACTGCATCGGCGTGCGAACGCCGTTGCGATCGCCCAGGTAGATGTTGTCGCCCATCCCGATCTCGTCGCCGTAGTAGATGACCGGCGTTCCGGGCAGCGAGAGGAGCAGCATGCTGAGCAGTTCCATGCGACGCCGGCTGTTCTCGACGAGCGGCGCGAGCCGGCGCCGGATGCCGAGGTTCAGGCGCATCTGCGGGTCGGCGGCGTAGGCGCGGTACATGTAATCGCGCTCTTCATCGGTCACCATCTCGAGCGTCAGCTCGTCGTGGTTGCGCAGGAACAGGGCCCACTGGCACCTGTCCGGGATGTCGGGCGTCTGCTTGAGGATCTCGGTAATCGGGTGGCGGTCCTCCTGCTGCAGCGCCATGAAGATGCGCGGCATCAGCGGGAAGTGGAACGCCATGTGGCACTCGTCGCCCTCGCCGAAGTACGGCCGCACGTCGGCCGGCCACTGATTCGCTTCGGCCAGGAGCATCCGGTTCTCGTACTGCCGATCGACCTCGGCCCGCAGCTGCTTCAGCATCTCGTGCGTCTCGGGCAGGTTCTCGCAGTTGGTGCCCTCCCGCTCGAACAGGTACGGGACGGCGTCGAGGCGCAGGCCGTCGACGCCCATGTCGAGCCAGAAGCGCATGACACGCAGGATCGCGCGGCGCACGTTCGGGTTGTCGAAGTTCAGGTCGGGCTGGTGATGGAAGAAGCGATGCCAGTAGTACGCCTTCGCGACGTTGTCCCACGTCCAGTTGGAGGTCTCGCCGTCCGTGAAGATGATGCGGGCCTCCTGGTACTTGAGCGGCGAGTCGCTCCAGACGTAGAAGTCGCGCTTCGAGGAGCCGGGCGCCGCCTGGCGGGCCGCCTGGAACCACGGGTGCTGGTCGGACGTGTGGTTGACGACGAGCTCGGTGATCACCTGCAGGCTGCGCTCGTGCGCCTCGCGCAGGAAGTGCCGGAAGTCGCGTAGCGTCCCGTAGCTGGGATGCACCCCGTCGTAGCGCGCGATGTCGTACCCGTCGTCACGCATGGGTGACGGGCAGAACGGCAGCAGCCAGATGCAGGTGATGCCGAGATTCTGCAGGTAGTCGAGCTTCTGAGTCAGGCCGGCAAAGTCGCCGATCCCGTCGTTGTTGCTGTCGTAGAAACACTTGACGTGCAATTCATAGATGATTGCGTCTTTGTACCAGAGCGGATCGGTTGCGTTGCCGGATCTCATCGTCGTCGTTGGTCAGAGTCGATGGTCGTTGGTCGAAGTCCGCCTGCTCGCTGCTCGCGTATTCGGTGATGTGGGATCCGGCTCTGGCCGGATTGCATCTGCCTCGGTCCGTCAACTGACGAGCCGAAAGATATGCGCCGGCCGGACTCCCGGCTCCAGGCGCACGTAGTTCCACTCGCCGCGCCATTCGAACTGCTCGTCGGTCAGCAGGTCGCGCAGCCGGTACGGCTGGCCGGTTGCGACGTGCCAGTCGGCGATCGGTGCCCGTACCCAGCCGTGCTGCAGGTTGAACGGATCGAGGTTGACCACGACCAGGATCGTGTTCGACCCGTCGTCGGTCCGCTTGCTGTAGGCGATGATCCAGGCGTTGTCCGCCTCGTGGAACCGCAGGCTCCAGCCGCCGTGCAGCGCGCGGTTTTCGTGCCGGATCTGGTTCACCCGCGCGACGAGTTCCTTGATGTGGCCGGGCCGATCGTAATCACGGACGCGGATCTCGTACTTCTCCGAGTCGACGTACTCCTCGGTGCCCGCGACGGCCGTGTTCTCGCACAGTTCGAACCCGCTGTAGATGCCATAACTGCCGCCGAGCGTGGCGGCGAGGATCAGGCGCGCCTGGAAGGCCGGCCGGCCCCCACGCTGCAGGTACGTACCCGGACAGGATGTCGGGCGTGTTCGCGAACAGATTTACGCGCATGTATTCGCGCACGTCGGTCTGCGTGAGATCGGTGAAGTACTCCTCGATCTCCGCCTTCGTGTTGCGCCACGTGAAGTAGCTGTAGGACTGGGAGAAGCCGGCCTTGGCGAGCAGGCGCATCACCTTCGGCCGTGTGAACGCTTCGGCCAGAAAGACAACGTCCGGGTGGCGGTGCCGAACCTGCGCGATCAACCACTGCCAGAAGCGGAACGGCTTCGTGTGCGGGTTGTCCACGCGGAAGATGCGGACGCCGTGCTCGATCCAGAACCGCGCGACGCCCAGCATCTCGTCCCACAGCGCGCGCCACTCGCGTGATTCGAAGTCGAACGGGTAGATGTCCTGGTACTTCTTGGGCGGGTTCTCGGCGTACTTGATGCTCCCGTCCGGGCGGTGCCTGAACCACGCGGGATGCTCGCGCACGTACGGATGATCGGGTGACGCCTGCAGGGCAAGGTCGAGCGCGATCTCCAGGCCCAGGCGGCCCGCGTCTGCCACGAAGCGGTCGAACGCCTCGATCCCTCCAAGGCCGGGATCGACCGCCAGGTGTCCGCCTTCCTCGGCGCCGATGGCCCACGGGCTGCCCGGATTGCCGGGACCCGCGACGAGGACGTTGTTGCGGCCCTTGCGGAAGCTGCGGCCGATCGGATGCACGGGCGGGAGGTATACGACGTCGAAGCCAAGCGCGGCGATGGCGGGCAGGCGGCGCGCCGCTTCGTCGAACGTGGCGCTGCGAGTCGGGTCGGTGCCCGCCGAACGCGGAAACATCTCGTACCAGGCGCCGCAGCGTGCGCGCTCGCGTTCCACCTGCACGGCTGCGATCCGGTCCCACGTCGCCGCGCCGTGCCGATCGGCATACTGCGCCATCGCGGCGGCCAGGCGCGGCGAGAGCGCGATCGCCATGCGGTCGGCTTCGGGCAGGGTGCCGGCAAGCAGGTCGGCCCGGCGCAGCAACCAGCGCTGCACCTCCTCATCGCGCTCGAACAAGGGCGGTGGCGATCCGGGTGGTGTCCCGACGAGCACGCCGCCGTCGGCCCGGCGCGGGCCGCCGCCGAGGCTGGCGGCCGTCTCCCGCACGAGCACTGCGCCCTCGAGCAACTCGTCGTGAACCGGCTGGCCGGCCGCGTACGTCGTGCCGGCCTCCTCGCGCCACGACGCGAAGCGATCGATCCAGGCCTGCAGCGTGTACTGGTAGCGTCCGAGCGCCCGCACGCGAAACGACGCGGTCCACCGGTCGTTGCCGGCGCGTTCGACCGGCACTTCGTGCCAGTCGTCATCGAGTCCGGAGTCCGGTGTCCGGAGTCCTGAGCCGGACCCCGGACCTCGGACTTCGGACTTCGGACTTGTACCGTCGAGCGGCGCTTCGGCCAGGCGATAGCGCAGGACACCGGCGAGACGATCGTGTCCGTCCGCGAAGATATCCGCGCTCACCCGTACTGCTTCACCGATCGTCCGCTTGATCGGGAACCGCCCGTCGCCAACGGCCGGCTCGACGGCTTCGATGACGACGCGCGACGGACGTTCATCGGGCAACGGCCGGCTCATTGCTGGCGTGTTCGCCGACCGCCACCGGCTGCGGCTCTTCGTCGGGCATCGCGGCCGCCTGCATGGCTGGCTCGGGTATCTCGGGTTGTTCGAACCGTTCGATCTGACGGGTCGGCCCCCCATCCGTCCGGCGCCGGCGCTTCGGGACGCCGAGGCGGAACACGGCCATCGAACGGCCCTGCACGTCGTGCTGGTCGCCGCCGTGCAGCGGTTTCACCTGCGTCACGCCGTTGGCGGTGTCGTCGAGTTCCTCCCAATAGCGCCCCTCGCCGTGTTCGGGCAGCGTGAACGCCAGCGGGTTGGCGTCGGCGTTCAGCAGCAGCAGCATCGTGTCACCCGTCACGCGTTCGCCACGTTCGTTCATCTCGCCGATGGCGTCGCCCGCCAGTCGCACGCCCAGACTGCGCACGAACGGCGCGGTCCAGGCCTCGTCGGTCATCTCGCGACCGTCGGGCGCGAACCACGAGATGTCCTCGATCTCGGCGCCGCGAATCGAGCGTCCCTGGAAGAACCTGCGGCGGTGGAAGACCGGGTGCGTCCGGCGCAGCCGGATTACGCGCCGCGTGAACTCGAGAAACGACTGCTGCGCCGGCGTCAGGTCCCAGTGCAGCCAGCTGGTCTCGTTGTCCTGGCAGTAGGCGTTGTTGTTGCCGCCCTGGGTCTGGCCGAGTTCGTCGCCGCCGCGAAGCATCGGCACGCCCTGCGACAGCAGCAGCGTCATCAGCAGGTTGCGCTTCTGCCGCTCGCGCAGCGCGTTCACCGCCGCGTCGTTGGTCGGTCCCTCGGCGCCGCAATTCCAGCTCAGGTTGTCGTTGGTGCCGTCCTGGTTGTTCTCCTTGTTGGCCTCGTTGTGCTTCTCGTCGTAGCCGACCAGGTCCTGAAGCGTGAAGCCGTCGTGCGCGGTGATGAAGTTGATGCTCGCGTAAGGGCGGCGGCCGCTGTAGCAGGAGTTATGCCGCCCTGTCGCGTTGCTGAAGATGGACGGGGGAGAAGAGTCGACAGTTGATGGTCGATGGTCAATCGTCGAGATTGAGCGCCTGCGCGGTCAACGATCAACTATCGACCATCGACGACGAACTGTCCCGTCAGCCGCCGAACTTCACCTTTGGCACCTGCTTCGCCTCGGCCGGCGCCTGGAAGAACGGATACTCCTTGAAGCCGAACAGCTTCGCCGTCACGTTGGAAGGGAATTGCCGGCGCCGCGTGTTGTACTGCTGCACGAGCTGGTTGTAACGCATCCGTTCGACCGCGATGCGGTTCTCGGTACCGGCCAGCTCGTCCATCAACCGGTTGAACTGTTCGTTCGCCTTCAGGTTCGGGTAATTCTCCACGATCACCAGCAATCGGCCCAGCGCCTGCGTCTGCTGGTTGGCGGCGCTGATCGTGTCTTCAGGCGTCTTCGCTCCCGCAAGTTTCGCGCGCGAATCCGCGATGTCCTTGTACACCTCGGTTTCGTGCGCCGCGTACCCCTTGGTCGTCTCGACGAGGTTCGGGATGAGGTCGTTCCTGCGCTGCAACTGGTTCTCGACCTGCGCCCACTGCGCCTTGATCGCCTCCTGCTCGCCGACGAAGCGGTTGTAGGAGCAACCCGGCGCGCCGAGGACGACCAGGCCCGCCAGCACGACAAGAGCGAGAACTTGATGTCGTTTCATAGGTCGATTATCTCTCGTCTTCAATCCGGCTGAAGCCGGATCCCACATTACCAGGGACCGAGGACCAAGGACCAAGGACCAAGGACTACCACCCCCCCCCCCCCCCCCCCCCCCCCCCGGGGCCCCCCCCCCCCCCGCCCCAACCCCCCCCCCCCCCCCCCCCCGCCGCCGCTGGCGCCGCCGCCGAAGCCGCCAAAGCCGCCGCCCCCGCCGCCGCCAAAACCGCCGAAGCCCCCGCCGAACCCACCCCACCCGCCGCCGAACGGTCCGATCCCGCTGTTCCAGCCGCTCCACGGCCCGCGGCCCCAGCGTCGCAGCCCGCTTCCGCCCGCCGCGAACGACCTGATGAGGCCAAAGAGGATGAAGAAGATGATGAAGAGGCCGATGCCGAACGCCGACGTGCCATTCGATGAGTGGCGTCGGGGCTGCGGCGGGACCGGCGGCACCCCTTCCAGCGTCACGTTGCGCGCCTGCGCGATGCGCCCGACGATGCGCCGGAGGCCCGCTTCGAGGCCCGCGCCATAATTGTTCTGCCGGAACTCCGGGATCATGTAGAGGCGCGACGTCTCGCCGGAAAAACCGTCCGTGATGTACGGTTCGAGGCCGTAGCCGACCTCGATCCATACGCGATGTTCCTTGACGGCCACCGTGATGAGGATACCGTTGTCCTTGCCCTTTTCGCCGATGCCCCGGCCGTGATTCTCGAACAGCTTGTTCGCGTACTCTTCGAGGCTGCCGAACGGCGCGAAGGTCTCGATCGTCGCCACGATGATCACATCGCCGGTGGCCGCCTGCAGCGCCCGAATCGTGCGGTCCATCGATTCGGCGTGCGCGGGATCGACGACGTGGGCGAAATCGTTCACCGGCTGGGTGAGCTCGGGCAAATCCTGCGCGGGTGCGGCCGCCGCTATGAGCAGAACCGAAACGATGGCGCCCAGAGCGCGCACTAATCGTCCGAAGTCCGAAGTCCGCGGTCCGAGGTCGGACATCGGGCGTCGGACGTCGGACCCCGGACGACATCCGCCCGGCGAGCGAAGGCGGGCCGTGCGTTTCATCGGCCCCATCCATCGACGAAGCGGGCGAGGCGTTCGGTCGCGTCGAGGTAGGCGGCGTAGATCCGCAGGGCGTCCGACCGATCGATGTCGGCGGGTTTCGCGACTGCGAGCAGCTGGTCGAGCAGCGCCTCGGGGACTCCGAGCGTCGAGGAGGCGTGCTTCACGAGCGCTTCGCGGCTGCGCGCATGGACGCCGTCGAGCCGCGCGAGGTTCAGCAGCAGCGTGCGAAGCGGCGGCACCGAAGCGGCGATCAGTCGCGCCACGGCGGCCGGTTCGCCCCGCGCTTCGAGAAATCCTTCGCGCAGGTGCAGCAGGTGGCTCTTCGCCTGGGTCTCGCACGCGCGCCGGACGTCGCCAGGCTCGACGTGGAAATCGGCGAACGGGTCCGGCCCCGCGACCAGGACGTGATGTGCGGCGATGGCCGAGAACTCGAGCGGAAACGCGTCCAGCGATTGCTCGAACTCCTGGCGCGTCATCAACAGCGGTGCGCCCACGCCGGCCTTCGCCCAGTCGCCAATCCGGGACGCGCACGCGACGAGATCGGCGTAGCCGAGCGCTTCCACGAGCACCATCGCGTGCGCGTGGTCGTCGTTCGCGCCGGGCGCGGTGTCGGCGGCGGCGCCCGTCTGGATGCCGAAATGTGTCTGGTAGGCGACCAGCGATCGAAGCCGCTGGCCGAAGATCTGGAGCAGCTCTTCGTGCACCCGATCGAACCGCTCGTTCCATGCGTGCGGGTTTGCCATCCGGCTATTCTACTTGGAACGGACGAGCCGCCGCATGCGCCCGTCGTTCCGGACTACAATTGCGGCGAGGGAGCGGAGCGGGGCGATGGGGCCCCGCGAGCGACCGAGCCTGGCGGGGCGCAGGGGA
>Ga0315280_10011522_pt1 | contig 10857 bp, 20 predicted proteins | sample YL17G06_40_MG_FD_203697 | JGI IMG/M metagenome (GOLD analysis project Ga0315280, IMG submission 203697) | Sediment microbial communities from Yellowstone Lake, YNP, Wyoming, USA - YL17G06_40 | ecosystem: Environmental > Aquatic > Freshwater > Lake > Sediment | place: USA: Wyoming | collected... | reverse complement strand
TCTACCTGGGACTCAAAGGGAGCAAGTAAAAGTCCATGCTACACCCTTCACCAGAGGAAAAAGTCTCATCCTGGGTCAACGTAGCGTTTGACATCGTTTCGACGGTGGCCTTGGTCTTGGCTATGATCGTTTTTATGTTCTTAGCGGCCGGCTTGGTCGTTATTTTAATGACCCCGGAGCTTGGTGTACATTCTTACGAGATGATAAAAAAGTAAGTTTGCCCTGGCCTCCTACCAAAAAGGAAAGACTTCAATGCCCATAGGTCAAAACCCTTCTTGACAAGGCCAGGGCAATATGATATACAGGATTTAACTATGGGTGTTGAAATATTTCCACCGGCATTACTTTTTAAAGATAAATGGGATGAGGTCGTAACGCTCCTCATCAGCTTGCCGATCCCTGAGCGAAGAAAGAAAGAGCTGATCGTTGAATGGGCGAAGGTGGTCGGTGCAGTGCTAACCGAGGACATGGTCCGAGCGGTGCTCGGAGGAAAAGCAAGGGAGGTATAGATCCATGAGTAGGCTTAGAGAAGCGTTAAAACAGGATGAAAAGATGTTTAGGACCCAAGACAGGATCAGGTTTGATTTCGGTGATTATATCCGCCAGACTATTAAGTGGGGTTCTATTTTTCTCATTATCATCGTCATCCTCGGAGGCCTGTGCTGGGTTGGCCTCTTTTGGTTCTTGAACAACATGAATAGGATATTGCCATGAGACAAGTCTGCTATGTCTGTGGTATCCTCTTTGGTATTAAAGAACCGTATGAGAATGATCAGGAGACGCATGGTCTTTGTGGGGAGTGCTATGAGATGGAGATGAATAGGTTAAAAAAGGAAATAGGAAGGAGAAGGATCCTTTCGGGAGACCCGGAAAATGTTCCCTCTTTAGAAGAAGAGAGAGAAAAGTTCTTAAAAAGGGTTGAGTTATGGAAACCCTTGGGAGGTGATCTATGAACATCGCAATGGTTAGAGTGGTAGAGAAAACTCTCGATGCTATGATTGGTGTTAATCCAAAGCACTACCTTGGAACACACCTCGGTACAATAAAGGAAAACCTGTCTCGATGGGAGGGAGTCAATACCTCCCCAAAGACAATATCCCGATGTCTACACTACCTTGACAAAAACGGTCGCTTCGAGGTCGAAGCCAAACCCATATGCAATAAGAGGAAGGAATGGGTAGGCAAACGCCTCATTATTAAAGCCACTTCGGCTGTCTATGCCTATGCAAGGATCACCCTGCACGCCATAGGTCGTTTTTTATTCCCTGCCGAACGGACATCCTTGTCCGTTGATCCTAAGGCCTTAAGAAGGATATTAAGTCAGAATTTCGCTTCGCTTAAGGAAAAACCCAAAAAAGGGGAAGATTTGATCCTCTGGGATGGTAAAATGATACCCTACCCAGTCTTCAGGAAGGAAGTTTACCCAAACCTGTAAACCCGAACGGACAAATCAGACCAAAAAGACGTGGATCCCTGCCTTGACGTAGATATACTCTTCATCAGGATTGAGCAGGTCTGTCACCACCGCAAGCTCAGGACGGGTAGCCGAAGGGAACTGCCGAAGAAATAACTCACGGTATGCAAGAAGCTGGCCATAAGCACTCAAACCAGCCTGCGGTTTCACCTCAAAGATCCAGGGAATACCCTGGCGGTAGGCCAAGACATCAATCCTCTTCTGCGTGAGAAGCTTCGCCAAATCCTTACCCCAATCAGGATAGTCTCCCTCAACAGTAATTCCTTCCCCTATATGGACATCATACTCATACCCTTCCCAACCCTGAGAATTGACGGAAAGCCACTTTTCCCAAAGAGCTTTCTCAACCGGAAGCAGGTGGATGAATCTTTTCTTGATTTCAAAGGTGGCTTCAGGCATAATCGGAGCTCCTTGCTTTCAAAAGGTCAAAAAAAAAAGGCTAAATACTTATGCCAGATGAACAGTCCGAAGAAGAAGATGGTCTGATAATTAGTATTATGTTAACCTTGGAATATCCTAATGAAATCAATGACTTAGATGACATAAGGCCTAGGGAATGACCAACACAGAAAATATTTTAGTACTACACCCACCTCCTTTTTAAAATGTTAGCTTGATTTTTCAAGTGTTTCACGTAGAACATTCCTATCCTACCCGTACCACTCCGTCTTTTTTACCCTGCATTTCATGTACCATTCAGCGTTCTCTTTATCGTATCCTCTTTGTTCTAACATCTCCACTGCTTTAGGCCAGGACACGACCTTTAACTCGAACAGGGTGGGTATATCTGAATCCGGGACCCTCTGTCCTTCGACCCGTTTGATCTCGGATTGGATCATTACAAGTTCTCTCTCTCGATCATTGTAGCCTGCGGTTTTAAGGTACTGGTCGAGGTCTCCCTTGGAGAGGGTACCTTTGACGTAAGAAGAGGTTGCAGCCTTGGCGACATCGTCCATAAGGGAGTAATACCTGTCATCTGAAAGAAGGTGCATTATGGCGATCGAAGCGTCATTTGAGTATCCCGTTGAAGAAAGCTCGTCAACAACCCTCTGCTCATCAATCATTCCCCGTTGAAGCATGTCTTTGAGTTCTGCTTTTGAGAGTTCTTTCTTGGCGAGGTTGTAGAGAAGGGTGAGGACCTCTGGGCTGTATCCCATCTCCAGCATTTTATTTGAGAAATATTCCCAATCAATATAGTCCTTGCGCCTTGCTTCAATGAGCTGGGATACGGTGAGTCCTTGGGTGAGGTAGATTCGGTTAAAAAACTTTTGCATGGGGTCTACGATGGAGATCTTGAAGGGTGTGCCCATCACAAGCCAGGAGAGCCAGCCTAACCCCATGGACCATGATATGGCATTGGGGAGGTCTTTGAGACTTTTGAAGATTCCAAAGGACATCATGTCTCCGAGCATGTGTAGCCACCATGCGTCCATTTGGAACTTAAGGTTGGCTGCAAGGAATTTCTCGCCACCTGCAAGGGGGTTTCTTTCAGTCTCTTCCGGGGATGGCATTACGAGGCTGAGCATATCCTTGAAAAGGGCGTCTACAAAGTTTCGGGTGGCCTGATCCGTCACCCCTGCAACGCTCTTTCCCACAATATCTTCAACATTGATCTTTCTACCCGTGAGCTGCTCCACGTAGGATGAGACGAACTGCGCCCAGGGAGTCGTCATGTCGAAGTAGACCCCGATGACGCTCTTTGCTATCCATGCAGCTCTCCCTGGTGAAGCCTTGACCAGGGCATTGAAGACCCACATAAAGATTACGGAGATCCCCGTTGTCAATGGCTTCAAAACAGCACCCTTGACCAAATTCACAGCCCATGAAATAAACCAGTTCATGCCCTAATACTCCTCTCCCATTTCGGGTAATTCTACAGGAGGCAATTTTGTTTCTTCCTCGGAGGGCAAACCCCTAAGCTTTCGTTGCTCCTCCGGTAACATCCACTCATAGGTCCCGTCCAAGATACTGTCTCTCCATGCCTTCTCCTCCGGTTCAAGAAGACTATCATCAATTATAAGGTCTCTAACAGGTAAGTTTTTATCAAGCCACTTCAAGGCGGTATCGATATTTTCGGCAACATCCTTCCAGGCCCCCTCGACCCACATATCAAGATCAGATAACCTCTCTAACATTTCCGCGCTCAGATCCCATTCCACCCCACTCTTTATGTCTTCCTTAGTTACGGGGATTGAAGTCTTTTGGAATAATCCCTTCCACATGGTCATCCCATACTTATTGGTAGTGGTCCTCACCGTCTCATCTCTGAGGGTGTACTCCTTCTCATAAATGGTTTGTGCTACCTTTTTGAAGCTCTCAAGGGTATTCCATGTAGTGACGATCTTTTCATCGAGAAAAGACCGAACGACTTCAATCCTTTGGAGAACTTCAACCCTCACGGTGTCGATGGCCTTTCTGATCTCTGCATAGACCTTTTCGATCCTTCCGAGGGTCTCGGCCCTCAACTCAGCCCACATCTTGTCGATCTTATAGGCCAAGTCCTTGTCGACGACACCGATTAACTTTACCAGCCTTTCCTCTGTAGCAGTGAGCCGATCCCATAGCTCGTAGATTTTTCCAAAAGCACTTTTATAGAGACTATCGACCCAAGACTCAACTTCTTTGAGCTTCGTATCAACCCACTTATAGATCGTGTTAATCTGATCGATACACCACTGCACATAAGGCCAGATGTTCTCCTTAATCCAACTATAGACACCATCGATTGCGGTCCAAACCCAACCGAAGTTTTGAGAGGTCCAGTTCCAAACTTCGCTGAGGACACTACCCACTGCTCCGAGCCACTCAAACGCTGCATAGAAGACAGAGGTAAGACTTCCAAAAACAGCTGCACAGGCAGCGTAGATAGGCGCTCCAACCGATGCAATCGCCGACCCAACGCTCCAAACCGCCTGAGAGACTGTCCATGCAATGGACGATGAAACAGCACTAACCACGGAGTATATAGTTGGTGCTGCGTTCATGAGCCAGGTACCGACATTAAGGATCAGCGTGGAGCCGAGCGTAACCACCGCAACGACAGCGGAAACGATATTGAGGACCCAGTTATACCAACGCTTTCTTCTTCCACCCATAGGATGACCTCACCTATATCTTGTTGACTTTATTTTGGCGATGAGTCGTTGGGAGTCTTGATTAAGCTGTGCATTTGCCAGAGAGAAAGGGATTTCTATGGCCTCCCTGAACATCTTGGCCGTGAGTGGTTTGAGGTCAGATGATAGAAAAACAGACAGTGCCTCATCCCGCTGGGCAAGCCAATACTGTGCTTCTATGCCGGTCTTTCCAAGTGCAGGTGCAATGCGGTCACCAACGTCAAGGGCAATACATGACCACTGCTCCTCTGTAAGAATCCCTGTAACGTCACGCCTTATATCAAATTCGATATCCTCTGGGGGATCGCTATCCAATGACGGATTTGAGTCCTGTCTCTTCACGTGCCATCTCCTCTTTTACCTTATCCCACGTAAAATCTGGGATCGGCATCTCGATCATAAATGGACCATAGTCATCGAGCATGTACTCAACGACCTTCCACCGATCGAGCGTTCCTTTGGGTGAGAGTTTAACCGTCTCCCTAACGGCAGTCACTGTTTTCTTCATGGTATCACCTCCTTTAATACATCGCAGCCTGTGCGAGTTCTTCTTCTGATAAATATACACCTTCCGGCGAAGGATTCAAGCCAATTCTTAATGTGACCCTATGTTCATAGGTATCATCCTCATTCCACGTAAGAACCTGTAGCTCATAGGGTGGTTCATCAAGTTCGTATTGATCGTCAAAAGAGATTGTTTCATCATCCGTGGAAAAGTTAGCCCCCGGATTTGAAGGCCAGACTTGATGAAGGGCGTCGAAAACTTGGACATGAAGAAGCCCGATAGGGCCAGGTGGGAAAAGGAACTCAACCTTGTAGGTGACTCCTTTTGCAAGCTTTAAGACAGTCTTTTGGGGGTTATAAGAAGGGGTGTTAGCAGGGGTTGTGATGTCATAGACATAGATCAATCGCTTACTCCTGTGATCATTTAAGTAGCTCGAAAGCAGACTTTTTGAAATTCTTCATATCCTTCCGGAGTTTTTTGAACGTATCTCCCCCAGGATAGATAATCTCAAAATCAGTTGCTTCCGGAGTCCAAAGGGGCTTCTCTAAATGCTTCTTCATCTCTATAAGTGTCAATTCTTCCCAGAACGGAGGAGGGTCACCCGATTCCCAGACGCCTATAACACTAGATCCCTTTTTAACGATGACGATTATCGGATCACCCGATGCAGCGATAAATCTCCAACGGACTGCGTAGTTATAAGCGGTATCTCCACTTCCATTATTCAATGCAAAACGGGGCGTTTGATCGTCGTAACTGTTTGGAATACCTGTCAAATGCACGCTAACCTGATTAGCTGAATATATGTTAGGAAACAATGAATAATTATTCATTGTTATACTCACATAACTCCCAGCACTTATTTGGCCTGAAACGGAACCTGTGTCAGTTTTTAGCTTTGCTTGTGAGATTGAGCCATCGGGGTGGTCAATGGGGGTGGCAGCACTATGGGCAGCGGTCAAAATTTCTCTCACAATCCCACTTTTATATATATATCCAACGTAGTCATTTATGGCAATACGGTGAAAATAAGCTACAATTTCAGCACTTGTTCGCTCTATAAACGTTATGTTATCGCTAACGTTTCTTGTGAGACGAACATCAGATCCTGGAGCTGCCAAAGCACCATCTGAAAGAAGGGTGGCATAGCCATTTGCGACATCTTTCTCAGATTCCTTCTGATATTGGGTATGGGGATCGGAGGATGCGATGTGGCTGGCTAAGTCCGCGGATGTACCCGAAAGACCGGCGATATTGATTTCGTCTGCTCCTCCGTCCTGATGAGATGTCTTGTGAGCTAAAGGAGTCTGGGCACTGGCTAGAAGACCTGAAAGTCCAGCGACACTGATTACATCAGACCCTCCAGCCTCGTGGCGTGCAGAGTGGTCGTTTAGTTTTGTTATGATGCCAGTAAGCGGATCTGCACCCCCTTCTTCGTGGCGTGCAGAGTGATAGTCTACCTTTGCTTCAGACCAGTCAAGACTATCCTCTGCAGCGGTTACTTTTGGAACTGTACCGGCCTGACCTGCGTAGCTTCCAGGGGTATCAGTGAGGTCGAGGAATTTCATGGAGAGAAGGGCTTGTACCCGGCTCCACCAATCGGCAAGGCCAGTTGCCACAAGATCACCTCCCTATAGCAAGCGATTGGGGTATTTTTAGGCGTGGTGGTGTTGAGGGTGTAGATCACGGATTAACCTCCGTGTTCTTCCCAGTCTTTCAGATCCCAGAGCTCACCGACGATATCAAAATAAATGACATCTGCACTGGCAGAGTCGGGGGTATAGACTGCAACCTTGTCTCCTTCTCCCACAAAAGCTTGACCAGACCAACATGCCTTACCACCTGTTACTGATGGCACGTCGTCACCAAGAAAGATATTCTGGCCTCCGTTCTCAATATAGAATTGGCCCGATTCTGTGGTAGCCATGGCAGACCAGGTGACGGAGAGGTTGCGGATGACCAAAAGCTTCCCTGGTTTGACCTGATCGTCTTTTGTGTAATAGGTGGGAGTGGACGCTTCGGTTCTCTTGATCTGCTTAAGGTAGACCTGTCTCATGGTTCCTCCCAAAAAAGACAAGGGTAGAGTGTGCTTCTTAGAATCACCCTACCCCGTTAGATCGATCTTAGTACTTCCTAAGCTGTTGTAGGAAGACCTGGGCCGTTTCAGTACCACCCAGACCTGATGCCCCGGTGATATCGAGCTTCAGAGACCCGACCTTCGTGACATCGTACCAGTCTTCGATTTGGTCTTGGAGACCGAATGGAATCTCATACACGCCGTGAGGCAAGTATCCAGTCACGAAAAGCTGTGCGTATTTCTGAGCCGTTGCAGCAATGGCCTTGATAAGACCCCCATCTCCCATAGTCGTTGCAATAGCTCCAGCTCCGGATGTATCTCCAAGCTCTGTTGCCACAGCATAGACACGAGTCGTCGGAGTGCAGTAAATACTGGTCTGTGAGGTAGCAACACGGGCGTGAATATACTCCCAGATCGGAGGGCTTATCATTGCGATAGTCCGCAGAATATCCTCGGGGAGGTGGTTAACGATAATCCGCTTGTCCTGATCTTCAGATAGCTTGATATTGGAAATGTTTTGACCTGGTTCCGTCCCTGCTTCTTGCTGTCGGATGAAAAGCTTCCGGTAGGGATAGTCCCTGGGAAGATCGGTATACTCATGGCCCGACGCCGTCATCACATAATTCTTGATCTCCTTGTGCATCAAGAAGCCTACGGGAGTGACCTTTTTCTCATCGAACAGAACAGCCCACACCCTGAGCTTGTTTGTAGTTGGGACAGCACCACCGGCATTGATGTCAAGAGAAATCTTGAGCTGCGGGTTTCGGAACTTCTTTGGATCAAAGGCAAGTACTGGATCAAGTAGATACCGGCCAAAATTCAACCGAATCTGGCGTTCGGTTTCTCCCCATCCCATGTAGATATTCCAGGGAGAGTTGAAATTATGGTTGCAATACCAATCGGCAGCCTCAGCTTCCTTGCCCGTCAGTGAAAAGAGGACGTCAGAGCCATCAATCAGCTCTATTTTGGTGATGCACTCCATCACGTGAGCGGTGATAGCAGTGTCATCGGTGATGTTAGCGGAGAGCTCCATGATGATCTGACTGATAGGATCGATGACATCGATATCGATGATCTCCGTCTTGTCAGCTGAGTAGGAAGTATCAGCGAGCAGCGTTGAAAGTCTGTAGTTCATTTCTTCTCACCTCCCCCTTACCCTGCGATCTTCTTCGCATGGAGAGCTGTTCCCAGCTTCACCACACGATCAAAGTTACGAGGATCGCCCTTGGCTCCTTTCGGAGGCAACTCGGTCCCAGCGATGACTGCCTGGTAGGGAGCGAATCCCGCTTGGTAATCCCCTTTACCAGCGGTCACCCCAGCACCCCATCGGGGAACACCAACTTCAACGGCTTTCGTCTGCCACTTGGCGTCACCAGCCTTTGAGACACCCTTTTCAAACCGGCCGCCTGCAACGGCCTCCTGAACGCCTTGCGCCCATGCGTCCTTTGCAGCCTTCGCCTCGGCACTCCAGGATTTCTTTGGAGCCTTAACACCGTCTGAATAGTCCGTTGATCTTGCAGGGGTTACCCTTGCGTACTTGGCAGCAATTTCTTCTGCCGACCTGATCTTAGCCATTTAGAACACCTCCTTTTTGAGTGTTTCACCGGTGCAACAGTTGCAACCGATGTACATATTTGAACACTATATATAACACTTTTTTTCATTTGTCAAGCAAAAAATGTCACCAAGCTATGAAAAGTTTATATAGATTGTGAAAAGAAAAACTTGGTTAGAGATACGATTTTACTTGACAGGGGAGACCATATGTGTTAATCAGTATACATAATGTTTCTCCATAAGGTTTATAGACTCAATCAAAATCGTGGAATCGTCCTCCCCCAGACGCTTGCAAGGGAATATGGGATTGAGTATGGTGACTACGTTTTCATTGAGGCTCACAAGGATGGTATACTAATTCAAAAGGCAGTGAGGGTTGGAAATGAGGTTAGAGTCGCTCCCGTTGGACATGATAAGCGAGCCAAGGCTCGATATTAGAGCCTGGATTTCAAGGGAAGGTATTGATGATCTCGTGGCCTCGGTCAAGGCCAGGGGTGTTCTTACACCTATCAGGGTCTGGGAGGATAATGGACGCTATGAGATTCAAGATGGTCATAGAAGGTACATGGCAGCCAGGGAAGCGGGTCTCATTAAAATCCCTTGCATTATTCTTGAAACCAAAGAAGACGAAAACGAAGTGGACAAGATACACGCTAACCTCTGTCGAGAAGACCTTTCCCCTCTTGAAATATCAAGACACCTTCACCTACTTAAAGACAGGTATGGGTATGACAATGAAGGGTTGGCTCAACTTATGGGAGTTGGTGAGGGTCGTATCCGACAGCTTCTTGGACTTACTAAGCTCGACCCCGTTCTCCTCAAGGCCATGGAAGACAAGCGAATAGGTGAGAGGACTGCTGTATCTTTACAGCAAGTTCCCGATGAGGAGAGGCGCCACTATCTTCTGAACTACGCACTTGACGGAGGTGCGAGCGTCCGAACCATCGACGCCTGGGTGAGGTCGGAAAAGACCAGGGGTGTTGAGCCTCCCAAATGGGAAGGGCCTCCAGGGACGCAGCCACCACCTGAAGAAGTAGGCCCGCTCAAACTACAGTGTGCCTGTTGTCATCACCGCATAGACGCTAATACAATGCTCTCCATGCAGCTTGATCCTGAATGTTACGCTATTGCAGAGAAACTCTTCCGTGAGATTCGGAAGAACTTGAAGGAGGAGGAAGGTGAAGATAAACATAGCGAATAAAGAGACAGAGCTTGAGTGGGTTGTTGGTCTTTCTAAGTGGTTTGAAGTAGAAATGGTCGAAGAAGATGAAATGCACCTAAAGTTTAAGAAGGACTCTTTCACCGTGGAAGATGTAAAAGAGCTTATGATGACCATCTGGGAATTATATCCCGATGAATTTGACGAAATGGAGGATGGAACCCTTAGGTTATGGTGGGATTGAAATGACCGATAAACCGACATTCGTCCAACATCACCACAGGAGCTATAATCCTGAGATCGTTGAGAAGGTTTTTAAGGGTGAGCATTTTATTCTTACCAGGATGAAGATGTTCACACGCAACAAAGTGTCCTGGGGTTTTCTTCGATCCCTGAAATATTTTTATAAGGAGAATAAGGACAGGGCGATTGAATTGGAATGACCATCGTAGATTGTGATATCAGAGAGTGTATTTATAACGAGTCAGGTGAGTGCACCTCAAAAAAGATAGAGGTTACAAACAGGTGGGGTTGCATGTCTTTTGTTATAGGAGGGGAAAAGAAAAATGGAGCACAGACCACTGATCGACAGGCTAACGGGTCTACAAATAGACCAGAAGGAAAAGAATGAAGCGATAACCCTGGGTGAAGCCTCAGAAGAGGAAATCCAGGGGTTGAAGTACCGGAGAGGTGAGAAACTCATCGACTCCGTTACGGGAAAGGAGGTGACCATCCTTGCCGGAAAAAGAGCCTTTGGTACGGTTCCAGGTACCTAAAGTGGCAGAAGTGAAGGCGTACCTTGTGGAGCTGCCTGATGGGAAGTTAGTGGTGCGCACAGAGGAGGAACTTCAACTCATTCCAAAGAAGGAGGAGAAGAAGGAATGAAGACCTTCTGTGAGTATGATGAAACGGGGGATGAGATTCTGGACTTCCTTGAGGATGCGATGTTTCAGGTAGAGAAAAAATACCAGG
>Ga0315280_10011521_pt1 | contig 10857 bp, 13 predicted proteins | sample YL17G06_40_MG_FD_203697 | JGI IMG/M metagenome (GOLD analysis project Ga0315280, IMG submission 203697) | Sediment microbial communities from Yellowstone Lake, YNP, Wyoming, USA - YL17G06_40 | ecosystem: Environmental > Aquatic > Freshwater > Lake > Sediment | place: USA: Wyoming | collected... | reverse complement strand
AGACGTGCCCCGATTTTCACCATGTTTTCGGATGTGCTCAAATCAAGCTTTTCTAATGAAAATAAGGCAGAAACGAGCCTGATTTGAATGGTGCTCCGGCCGGGATTCGGACTTCAAGTTCAGTTTCCTCCCCTAATGATTAGATCAGAATCAATCTTTGAAGAAATATTCGGATGATCAGTTTTGGGGCTACTTTTCAGCTTGACGTATTCTTCGATCACCTGTTCAGGATCTATCCCCGTGTCCTCGAAGGCTCTGGCGATCGCAGCTTTGAGAACCTTGAATTTATTTTCCACAGTTGCCCTTCCAAACTTTAACCTTGAATATTGAGTTCGCATACGTTCCACTTTTGAGCGATCAAAGTATGTATCCATGCTTCCAGCTAGAATATGACCCATGAAATATTCTTGGGTCTTTACGTCAAGTCTGCCTCCATCCGTCAAGCGGCTTCGTAGAACTGACTCAAAGGTTTTCCTAAGGCAATGTGGAACAACATTCATCCATTCTTTTATCCCCGCTTTCCGAGCGGCTTCTTTGACTATGATCTGTAGTTCTCTGCTTGTCAGAGGCTTACAACCTCTTAGTCTGCGTGCAAGTCTGTTATGTTCTGAACAGAACAAGAGTTCTTGATCTTGGATTTCGCCAAGTCTTCTTCGCCGGTCTGCAACATAGAGTTGTAATGCTTCAGCCGCTTCTTGAGAGGTGAAAACAGAATATTCGATGTTGCCTTTGCACGCTGAAGAAACGACTTTCTTCATGTCTGCATGAACCCTAATCAAGATATTTGCTGTGTCCTTCTCCAGCTCTTCTTTGATGTCACCGTACAGAACTGCCCGGAGCGTTGAGTTTCGTAGACCCGTAGATAGCATGAAAAGAATAATAGCCCTATTTCGCAGAGAGCCAGCAACGTTGGCCATTCTCCTTGCTTCCTCCAGAGTTGGTATGTATTCGTTCCTGGTTCTGGCACGCGCAGGTTGATGATAGGATTCGACTTCAAGCTTTTCGTTACCTTTGAAGCCGTTGACCTTGAAGAAGGTCTTAAGCATAAACAGAGTCGTATTCACTGTTCTGGCACTACATCCACCTTCCTTTTTGTGGTAGCAAAAGTCTTCAACCAACTTCTCAATGTCAGTCTTCTTCATGCTAACAAGCTCATCCGGCAATTTGCCAGTATGTAGACAAAAAGCATGAACAGCACGACCATAAATATCGCGGGAAGCTTCACTGCCAATCTTCCTATTCTTGAGATACCTCAGAAGATTGTTCACACTCTGATACTCGCTGGTCCACCCCGAAACCCTGAGATAGGCTTCCCAACGAACAACCACTTGCTACACCGCCCAAAAACGTATTGCGAAACTACGGTTTCGACATATTTTTCTATGACGAAACTGTCGTTTCGCAATATGCAATCCAACTGCCGATGTAGGATAACTCTCATCAAATTGTCCTTTCGCACTGACCACCCAAGCCCATACCCTCACGGATTTTTTGCTCATGTTTTACGCTCTCCCTCTCTTGGAGTGGTTTCGGCCTTCGCTCGTGCTTGGATTTTTTGTCTGTGCTTCAGGTCTTGGGTGATGATGTTAATCGATTCGAGAATGATGTCTATAGACTCGTTCGGAGAGAAGACAATGGCGGCTTTGCAGTTACAGATCAGGGATAGCTTTGGTCCTAGTTCTTCTCTAACCTCTTTTGGAAGGTAGTACTGGTCGGTTGGATTCGACTTTATTTCGTATTTGACCATTTGTATTACCCTCACCAGAAAAATATAGCCCAATTTAACATGCTGAAAAGGGTTGCTTTTTGCCATAGCGACCGTTTTTTAAGGCAGTTTGTACCCATTGGGTATAGGCGACTATGATGGAAAACGAAATCGATTTTACGGCTCTATGTCACCATCTCAGAGCAGAAGAGAAGCTAGAACTCTTCGACACGCTATGCGTTGCACATCACGTGAAACGTCTCCCTGAAAGAATCAGCCAAGACCTAGGCATCCCACGAACGCATGTTTACCGCTATCTAGCGAGAAAAGGAAAGAAGAGGCGTATCCCAAACGCTGAAACAGCAACGAAAATAATCAACGCCCTGAGAGCACTTGCATTTAGCCAATCAATCTTGCCCATTTTGAAAGTAGCATCTGACCGTATTCTAATAGAGGCAAGGGCATACCATCACTGGATAAGAGGAATAGAACACACTACCAGTCCTTTCTCTCTCTCAGAAATAGAAAAACTTGAGTGGAGCTGTGGGCGCTAGTCTAAACTCCTGAACATTGCCCTCTACAAAGAAGCGATAATTCCGATCGATCGATCGGCTGAAAAGGCTATTCTTCCACGTGGCCTTCTTTCATGAGTGTTGCTAGTGTTTCTATTGTCCTTGAGATAGAGGCATAGGCAGAGTTAAGCAATTCTTCGTGATTTCCTTTTATCTCAAGAGCCTGTAAGACAGCAAGATCGATAGCTCGCCTGACTGGGTTCTTAGTTTTCAGTTGCTCAATGATCGACGGAAGCTTCGTCTTCGCGCATTGATCAAAGACTCTAAGCAACTGATCTTTATGCTGGCGCTTCAGTTTTGAAAGAATGGGAACAAGGAATTCCCGGAGAATATATTGATCCAAGCCCATGAAAGCTCCCCTTGTCTCGGCTCGCTTGGATAGAATTTGGGCAATGTTTATTGTGGAGTTAAACCACAAAGCGAGGATTTTGCTGTCTTTCTCATCTGTTCCTTGGATTGCCCAGAACATCTTGCAAGGTGAAAGTGCGACATCACTAAAAAATGCCAAAGCCATCGTGTTAGGTGCAGAAATATCAAAGCGCCTAGATACCAATAGATTGGTTTTCCTGCTTTCTAAGTAATTGCGCCACTTCTTGACATGGCTCGATAAATTGCTCCCTTTTTCGACCAATTCTTTGAAGAAAAAGTTATTGTCGCCTGCAAATCGAGAAACTACAGCAAAATCTGTATCGTTGGAGACGTCCACGGATTGAAGACCACTAGGCCTTCTCAATGCAGGAATCAAAGCCTTTGTTGGAACGTTAATCTCCATATCCACAAGTCTGTCTTTAACCAGGATGGAGTCTGTTCTCGTCTCTTTCAGGATCCATCTATCATCTTTCTTCAGGGCATGCTGTTCTGATGACAAAACAAAAGCTGAAGATACTGACACAGGCTTTCCTGTCCAATGTTCTATTCCCCTAACTATCTTTCCTTTTCTGGAATCCAAGAGCGTCTGCAAAGTCTGAAGTCTGTCTGCCGCCTGCTGTGAACACACATCCAACAGAGACTCTTCAGTTTGCCTTGATATTCTGTCAAACCAGTTCTCAGTCGAAAGCTTCAGCTGACTCTGCTCTACAAACTCTGTTGACAGATCTGTGTCATCCAATTTCTGACTTGTGCTTCTCGAGGAAATCATCTCATCGGCCAGAAAATCCGAATCTGCCGCGTCCACCGGGATCCGTTTCAAATTGACAAAAAGACATTCGGAACCATCCAAGCCTTCCTTGGTCTTGGTCGCAACCAGCAGCATCTCTCTGAATCGTGCAGCCTCGGAAAAAGCTGATCTCTGCTCGGTCGTAATTATGTAGTCTAGCCGATAATTCGCAACGAGGAATTTCCTAATTCCCTCTAAGCTTTGAAGCCTGAGGACAGTCGCTGGAAGAACAAAAGCAAGTCTTCCACCGTCTTTGAGAAAGGTGTCAGCTAGGAGGATGAAGTAACCATGAAGGCCTACTTGCCCTGTCAAAACATCAGAGTACTGTTTGAAGCGCTCTGCCAGCTTACTCTTGTACTCGTCAGGGAGGCGTTCTTGACGGGTGAACGGAGGATTCATTATGACAACATCGACATACTCAAGAGGAATAGAGTCTCCGCCTACTCCTTCAGGAGTTACCGCACCTTTCTTGATATATGCTTCATCAGAGAATTGGGATCTTGCTTTTTGATCTGAAAACACGTCAAGTTTTGGATTGGCGTATGCTTTCCGTAGTTCACGTGATATTGTTGGAATTACCTTTCGGGGGCGCACTGTTGCTTCGGTGGAATCCCATACTGCCAACCTGACGGCCTGTGTTTCATAGAGCGGCGCCTGTAATGAAAGATGCACTGCAGCCAGATGTGCAGCGAATGGCATTATGTCAATTCCCGTTAGATCCTGTTCTAAGAATCTGGCGTGGTCTTGTGGAGTGAAGGCCTGACCGCTCATTTCCTTTAGTTTCTTCTTTTGCTGGTATGCACTCACAAGCAGAGTTCCCGATCCGCAAGCAAAGTCTGCTACTTTGTCAGTATCCTCATGAATCGATAACTTGGCAAGAAGAGCTCCTGCTTCATTGTTGGTGTAGAAGGCAGCCACTGCTTTGCGTACTTCAAAAGGAATTAAGTCATGAAATATCTTGCCTAGTATTTCTTGTTGGGTTTTCTCAGGTTTCAGAGCTTTTATTATGTTTATCGTTTCTCTCACAGGATCAAGAGTTTCTTTCGGGAGACGGGTAGCGATTCTGAAACCAAAAGTTGGACGATAGTCAATTTTCAAAACCTTATCAAAATACTCCTGTAGTTTCTCAAATGACGTTATCTTCTCTTCATCCAACTCTTCAAAGTCGTCCGGTCTTGACCTAGACAAAAGGTGATAGAATAGCATCTGGTTAACAAGAAGGTATGCTGCGCCTTTACGCATCTCCCTTAATGGGTATTTCTTTTCCTCAAACTGAAGTATGTTGTCAAAGACCGATTTGCCGCCAAAAATCTCTTCAATGTTTTTTTCAGTCACTCCAACTAACGTAGCTGAAATATAATCAACGGCTTTCTGAATTATCGATATGACTTTAGGCGTCTTTGTCTCGACAACGGGTATCTCTTTCAGCACATGCTCAGAAATCTTCGCCGTAACCTCATCAAGGCTGCCTGAGAAAAAGTCTTCCTTACGCTGATCATTGAAAATGCCTATGCCTGAAAAGCGGGAACCCATTGCCTGCCTAAGAAGTATCTGGCGAGGCATTGACCTTCGAAGACGACTGGGAAACAATACGACGAAAACACCTTTGCCACCAAGCCTCTGATACCTAGCGGCTTGAACCAATCCTTTGGTTTCGTTACCCTCCCATTCAGCTTCGATGAAATAATCCTGTTTCTCGCCGACCGTTGCATCTGGCTGCTTTCTTCCTGATAACTGAGGGTAACTTAGTTGAGTGAGGACCTTTACCTTCTTTCCCAATTCTTCCATGAACAAATCCAAAATGGTGCTCTCTGTTGCATGGCCTGTCGTCTTGAACGGTCCTATGCCGAAATCATCTAGGGATTTGTCGGAGGACATAGAGAGCTATCTGCTAAATATGACAAATGGATTTATTTAATAATTTTGTCTGACGTATTTTTCTTTGGGTGAGTGCAGTTGAAGAGCTACCGTGCATCTGCCAAAGTGGAGGAAAAGAGAGGTGGCAGTCTTTTGCCTTTCTGGGCTATCGAGTTGCTTGAGATATGGGAAGAGGCTGAGAAGGCGCATAAAGCTCAGAAACCTTGCTCGAAATGAGCAGCCTGACCTGATAGTCTTTCATCAGCGTGTCCATTATTCGATCGGCCAGAATCCTCTCCTCCTCAAGCTTTTGCGGCAGCTTTCTCGTTCAGGTCCATGTAAGCTCTCTCTTATCCCTACTGTGAGTCTCTGCGCCTCGATGGTCGTTTTCATCGTAAGTCAACGGGCAGTTAGGCTTAAATGACAGAGGCAGTCAATACTGCAGTTATGCCTGAGGAAAATTTCGAATTGACGATAATTTGTAGCCAAGAAATGTCAAAACCAGTCATTGCTATAATAAAAGAGTTCGCTGTACCTTTCAAAATAGAGGGAGAAAAAGGTTTCGCTCCCTCTTCACCAGATATCTCAATTCAAATCTTATTGAATATTGCAGAGTGGTTGCCATTAATTGCAGAACTTGCGAGGAATCTGTGGAAGAAGAAGGCCTATATTGATTTCGATAGTAGACAAAGGCTCGCAAGAAGAATGCTTACTGACTTAAAGCCGTTGTATTGGGTGAAGGGTGAAGACACACCCAAGTATAGCCACTACGAGTTCAAGACTGCTAAATGCAGACATTATTGGGAATTTGACGATGGAGAGATAAGGCACGGTCCATTAAGGTGCTCTTGACTTGGCTGTTCTATCTGATCAAGAAATATTCGAAGAACTGATGAAAAAAAGCATTACAATCCATCCAATTCTCGATGCAAGGCAGATTCAAGGTGCCAAAATTGATTTAAGACTAGGAAACGATGTCTACTTAATCAAACATTTCGAACAGCCAGGTTATGATCCAAGAGATAGTGACCAAAAAGTCGACTATGGCGAACTAAAGCAAATTTCTTTCTGCGAAGCAAAAGAGAAAAAGGGGTTTTATCTTCAGCCTGGCGATTTTGCCATCGCGCCACTTTTTGAGAGGGTGAGGTTGCCAGCGTATATTATGGGTAGGCTTGACGGGCGCAGTTCGCTTGGCAGACTTGGCATAGTAATACATGCAACTGCAGGAGGCATAGACCCTGGCTATGCTGGTCTCATAACCTGCGAGCTTTCTAATCTTGGGAAGGTGCCGGTTGCATTTTACCCGCTAGAGAGAATCGCCTCTCTCATATTGGAAAGGCTTCCCAGGGAATCAATTTCGGCATACAGAAAAAGGGCAGATGGAAAGTACGGAGATAAGCTAACGACATTGATTAAACAAGACAAGGAATTTACAAGCGAAATACTTGACTTGGTCGCCAGAAGATTATGAAATCAAGATCCAACTGGGAGAATAGCGCTAGCAGAGGAGTCCCATACTTGTTTGATCTTCCACTTCTTTATGCTATCTCTTATCACATCTAGATGCGCTTCTTTTTTTGTAAATGTCGTAATTTGCAATGACCACGTTGAGCAGTATGTTGGGATCAATTGCCAGAGATACGTGATGAAATAGAATGTTATTCTTGATATCGCCGAAAGTCAGGGGAGGATCTCTAAAGGGGACAAACAGACCTTCACTCTTCAGAACTTCTGCTAATGTTGTCTTCGGATTCTCTGACTCTCTAGCATATCTTTCAAGACGGTCTAGGAAGGTCGGCGTTTCGATTGAATGGCAAAATTGTTGCATCAATGAGTATAGATTAGATAGCTTAGTCTTCTTCTCGGCATTCAAATCTCCGTTCGCTTCGTATCTTTCTATCTCCTCCTCAACATCCTTCTTCGCTTTCTTCTGGCAATTTCCATAAATGTCACTTTGAGTTTCAAATGTTTCCAAAAGGTATAGATAAGAACAATATAGGCGAGAACACATCTCTGGGTACTGAGGAGTCTGATAGTACGGAGAACGCTTGCAATACTCAAGGAGAGATCTCGCGTACATAGGTCCGAAACTTGTCATAGCCAGAAAATCCATAAGTATCTCCAACGTCCACCGTTCATTTGTCTTCTTATCGGTATCAAGGACTGGTAATTTCTTACCATCATTGCCGACAAAGTCCTTAAAACGCTTGAGGGTTCCTTGATCCGTATCGACAAGCTCGAACATTTCATGACACAGAATTGGCCACATAATAGGATTTTGAGCTTCGCCTCTTACACATGAGACTACGTATCCTTCTTCAACGGGATTATCCTTTACTAAGTCTATTGGACCTACTTGAACCAAAGAACCTTCAACGTTTGGATCTCTTGCCAAGTCAATGATTGTCTGAAGCGGATGGATTATCCTGAATCTTAAAGTCTCTGTAAGAAACCTTTCTCCTTCTCGCAAGACGACAATTTTCGTCAACCCAAAGTGTTCAGGAATTTCAAGCAACCAATAATACAACTCTGGAGCAATTTCTGTCTTGGCAAGCATTGTTAGGTCTGTGTTTAGGCGTTCTGCTGTTCCGTAGCTTGCAGTCACGGTTTCTTGATAAATTGTGTAAATTACTTGCTCAGTAGTATACGATTTTCTGCTCTTGCTTGGCAAAGAGGCTATGATTTCGGCTTTCTTTATCAAAGACTTCGTTAAGCTATCTCTGATTATTTTCAGTCCATTCCTATGACTTGCAATCGCTCGCTGTAAACTTGATCTGATACTACAAAATGGTATTTTTTGTTCTAATTCAAGTTCGCAATCATGAGACTTATCGACTAGACCGTCAATGTGCGATATTAGAGCTTCGAGAGGCAATTCGATGACCTATTATGCCATTGGTGGGCCTGAAACTATCGTTCGATGTACATCACTCAACAGGCTGTAGAGATCTCTAATGTTCTTTAATAGTTCATCTACTACGTCATAGGCAACGTTGGGTTCTTTGATTTTTTCTATGTCGCGTTTCACCTTGTCTTCAACTTGGTTAAACGTGGGCTCAAATTGATCTCTAAGAGGGGGAGGAGCAAATGCTGAAATTTCTATCTTTGTCTTACCAAAGTTCTTTGTGAAATAGTCCAGTTCTGCTGTTCGAATACCAAACTCTTTCAACAAACGCAACCCGGCCATTCCCGTAGCTAAAATTGAAAACCAACCCTCGATCTCTACGCTACTCGCCATAATTCTACCTCCTTCTCCCTTTGCGCTATCGTTTGCACCACTACCTGTATGTTGCGTTACTTATTTTAAGATTTTCTATGTTGTTTCTTCACCCTCTTCTAATATATTTACTCAATTTTCTGCATTGCTCTCCAAAGAGAACCATAGATTTAGGGACAAAAATACACACTTCTATCAAAATCTTACAATACTTAAGACAGATACGCCAATCTAATTTTCATTGCCACGTTCCCATCGAGTGTAGATATATATTTTAAAGAATGAACTTGCCGAGGGTCTAGGAAAATCTCATATGGCAAATGTCTAGCTGGATTGCTCGCTTTGCCTTTGGATGTTTAGTATCATTTTCTTCTTGTACAAATCTGCAATCTCGACCTCATTCATTTTCAATTTCAACCAAAGTCCTAGCAAGAAATGGAATATGTCGATTGATTCCTCTTTGGCCTTCTCTATATCAGTAGCTTGGTTTTTGTACCACCATTTTCCACTTAGAGCCCAAATCTCCATACTTTCACATGCTATTGCAGAAGCCAAAGAGCTTATTTCCAGTTTCTCTATCGGGCAGTATTTTTCTTGAAAGTCTTTCTGAATTTGCAATAATTCACCTAAGCAAGTTTCCCTCTTAACCTTCTTGCTTTCCACCTCAGCCACCTTGGCACGCGCTGTTTGCTTTATTCATGAACTCGAATATAGAGACTTCGTATTTACCATTTTGTGCATTTACTTCAATGGCTCTGAACCTGAGAACACAGTCAGCCTTCCTATTAATCATGTAGACCACTTTTTTCCTTCTTTCACATGAAATGTAAATCAAATTAGGCTCAAGCGAAATTCGCCTAATGAGTGCTCGAACTCCATTTTGACTTCGCTGCACTTCCTTTCCTGTTCCTTCTTGATTTGCAACGCACGCAAATTTACTCGCCTGCTGGGGATGTGGGAAGAAGCTGAGAAGACGCGTAAAGCTCCCCCACCTTTCTCGAAAGAAGGCGCCTGACCTCATCGTCTTTCATTAGCAAATCCATTATTCGATCCGCCAGAGTCCTCTCCTGCTCCAGCTTTACGACCGCTTTCATATCCAAGATCATCCCGCAGCTAGGGCAGAACTGGGCTTCAGGGCCTGCTTTCTGTTTGCATCTAGGACACAGAGTCGATGTGAGCTCTACCTTTGCCTTCTCCTCCTGGTTGGAAGTCAATCCATGCGCTTTAAGGAGTGCACTATCCACATCCCTGCCGGAGAGATGGACGTAAACAGAGGACATATCTGATCCCTGAACCCAGCCGAGTAATTCTTTCATCTGGGCTTCAGTAAGGATTGAGGCTAATTCTGTTGCCCTAGTATGTCTTAGAAGATGTGTGTATAGCCTCTTGTTTAGTCCTATTTTTTTGCCAAGTCTCCTGAGAATCGCTCTCACCGCGTTATAGTGGAGAGATTCGTTTCTGCCAACTGTGCCAATGCCAACCCACAATGGCGCATTAGGGTCGGCTCTAAGGGGGTGAATGCTGAGCCACGAAGCTAGTGCTGGCGCTGCAGCTATCACCCTGACTCGCCTAGGGCCGGTCTTATCGTCTACGATGAGCACTGCCCCATACTGGTCGAACCCTACGTTAACTATCCGAAGTGATAGGGTTTCGCCTATTCTGCACCCTGACTCGTAGTGGGTGAGAATGAGTGCTCTGTCTCTCAGGTTTTCTGTTGCCTCAACAAGCGTCTTTATCTCTTGCATGGTAAGGAGGGCTTCTGGCAGCAGCCTTTTCGTCTGGAGTCTGGTCTTTATCCACTTCACTTCACTCGGATATTCTTGTTCGTCTTCGTTGCAGCCTCTTAGCCACTGTTAGAATCTCTTTAAGATAATTTTGTAATCGCGTTTTGTGTGCTCCGTGTACTCTCTGATGTTTATTTGGGTTACAAGCCTTTCCATGTCTTCTTTTCCGAGCTGCTGGAAGGGTTTACTGGCAATCCTAGCAAGTACGACCAGATGGTTGATATATTTGATTATTCTGGGCTTGCTGATGTTCTTGGCAAACAGATGCTCAACGAACTTTTGGATGTTCTGTTTGTTCTCGTCGCAGATGTTGCGTTCCAGCTCCAGGCGTTCCACAGTCCTTCTGAAAATCTTGTCATATTCGTAGATGTCTTTCCGGTTCGTGGGCATTGAGCTTGTACCCTTAAGAAAAATATGCGAGAGAACCGAACCAGAAGTGTGGTGCTCCGGCCGGGATTTGGACCCGGGTCTCCGACTCGAAAGGCCGGAATACTTAACCGGGCTATACTACCGGAGCCCCCTTAACCCGGCACCATGCAGATTATGCCTTCATTCGAATAAACCTT
>Ga0315280_10011520_pt1 | contig 10858 bp, 9 predicted proteins | sample YL17G06_40_MG_FD_203697 | JGI IMG/M metagenome (GOLD analysis project Ga0315280, IMG submission 203697) | Sediment microbial communities from Yellowstone Lake, YNP, Wyoming, USA - YL17G06_40 | ecosystem: Environmental > Aquatic > Freshwater > Lake > Sediment | place: USA: Wyoming | collected... | reverse complement strand
AAGATTATATCGCCTCCCCCACCTAGTCACCCAACGCCCATGACAGAACCTGCATGGAGGCCTATCAGAATCCAATTCGCCTCCATACAGGTTCCGGAGGCAAGCAAATCCGCAAAAACAACATAACTCTGCCTAAGACACCCGGCCAAGGGACATGAAATAGGCACCAACCGTTTTTGCACCAACACCCTCAAACAGTAACTTATAAGAGGACAGCGGATCATTCGTACGATTGATGCGATATGTCGAACCCGTATGAACTACTGAAAGGCACGATCGATCTACATGTCCATGCGCTCCCTGACCTTCTCGAGAGACCATTATACGAGTTGGATGTTGCAAGACAAGCCAGGGAAGTTGGCTACAGAGGAATCCTATTCAAGAGTCACTTCACGACTAATGCGGATCGAATCCAGATTATCCGAAAACTCGTAGATGGCATCGAGTTGTTCGGGGGCGTGACCCTGAATCATTCCGTAGGAGGAATAAATCCGCAGGCAGTATTCGCAGCGATAGGTATGGGGGCCAAGGAAGTCAAGATGCCCACAACCCACGCCGCGAGACATTTGGAGGTACATGGCCAACCGAACTATCCGTGGAGCGCGGTCAAAATGCCGCCTGTGATAGGGATTACAATCCTAGACGAAGCTGGCAAACCGGTCCCGGAGCTTAGAGAAGTGTTGGAACTAGTGGCCGCACATGATGTGATCCTCAGCACGGGGCATCTCTCGAAAAGGGAGATACTGGTGCTCCTCGGTGAGGCGCGGTCAGTAGGAGTGAAGAAAGTAGTCGTAACACATGCCGATATAGATACCACAGATCTGACGGTTGATGATCAACTGGAAATGGCGCAAATGGGTGCGTTCATAGAACACTCCTTCACACCCTGTATGCCGATGCGCCAGAGGCTCGATCCGAGAATGATTGCAAAAGCGATTCAAAAAGTGGGCGCTAACAGGTGTATTATGTCGAGCGACTTTGGGCAGATGCACAATCCGCTACCGATCGAAGGAATGAGAATGTTTGTCCAACACATGCTCAAGTGCGGAATAAGTCAAGAGCAAATTGACATTATGACAAAGTACAATCCTACCAAGCTACTTAACCTTGAATGACTCAGTAGATGCGAATTTAGGTTTTTGTTGAGGTTCTGGGGCTCTTTGCTTCGGTTTTGACAGCGGTGTGTCTTTGAAGGAAATGGGCTGTTTGCTGCTTGGATGGATGCTAGGGTAAGCCTAGTTTGGACCTGTTCCTTCTAAGGTTCAGGAGCGCCATAGCGAAGCTTGTGGCTCCATTGTTCAGCTTCCACATGAAGGACAGAGCCTGGTACGAGAAGCAGGACCTGATCGAGCTGGGGCTTCACATGGCCGCCATGAACAGTTACGCTGAGGGCGTCGCGAACAGTCTTCGATGTCACGGCGATATGCCGACAGGTGAGACGTTGCTTGACTACGTTAAGTCGATGACGTGTGAGGAGATGTTGGCTGACGCGGAGGCTCAGGTGGACTGCTGTGTAAACCAGCTTAAGGTGAAAGGTTTGCGCTTCAAGAATTTGGCTCTGGCCTTTGATTGGCATGATGAGCGTTACTACGGTAAGCCTGTGCCTGGCATGGTTGGCACGCAGCCCAAGCGCGGAACATGCTACGCCTTCTCTTTCCTGACCGCCAGCATCCTTACGCCTGGAAGGCGCCTAGTGCTTTGTATTGTGCCGCTTTCGTCTAGAGAGGGGCTTTCCGGGCTTGTGCTTGCGCTTATAGCGCGTATCCAGAGGCGTGTGAAGGGGATAAGGTACGTGGCGTTCGATAATGGGTTCCAGAGCAGCGAGCTGGTTGAGGAGCTTCAGAACCGCAGGATCCCTTTCATTCTGCCGCTCCGTGACACAGGGAAGCTTGAGCGTAGACGGCGCTGGATGCGTTACGCCAAACGCTTCAGCTACAGGACGGAAGGCGTGGAGGTGGATGTGGTTGAGGCTCAAGACGCGAAAGGACTGCGGTATTTTCTCGCCACAAACATAGCTGCTTCGCCGAACCGTATCCTTCGCCTGTACAAGCGGCGTTGGGGTATAGAGACGAGTTACCGCAAGATCCGCGAATTTCTACCTAAGACCACTTCCAGAAGCTGGATTGTCCGCATCTTCAACTTCATCTTCGCATGCCTACTCTACAACGCGTGGGTCGTCCTCAACGCCAAAGCCAAAACGCCAATAACAACGATCGCCCTGAAACTCAACTACATCTGGAACTTTCTTACTCACCACCAGAAGGAGACAGAGGCTTCACCGGGATGAGAAAAGACAAATTCACATCTACTGGCGAAGGGAGGCTTATAAGTACTGTAGATCGATCACTACGCTATGTCAGGGCCGAGCAATAAGCCTACAATTTTCGTAAAATGTGGGACTCTGATTACTGGCTTGTCTGCGGAACCCATGAGAAACGTGGTGGTCGTGATAGAAGGGTCAAGAATCACAAACATAGGCAAAGAAGGAGAAATCATCACTCCCAAGAGTAGCATAATTGATGCAAGCGATATGACGGTGATGCCGGGTCTAATAGACGGTCACATACACATCACCATGTCTGATTGGGGGAGTTATGAAATATCGATGACTCAACCGATCACTTTCACCGTGATAAACGCGATCCGAAATCTGCAAGCACTTCTAATGGCGGGATTTACGACTGTGAAGACGGTGGGAGATATCGATCACGTTGACATAGGCCTGAAGAAAGCCTTAGAGAGAGGCATGATTCGTGGGCCTCGGTTGCTCTGTTGTGGCAGGGCGATTTCAACTACTGGTGGTCATGCGGACATGTACTTTCCCTCTGTCGAAAATATGCCACTTCCACACTCATGGGGTAGAGTCGCTGATGGCCCTGACGAAGTCAGGAAGGCTGTTCGTGAGGAGTTGAAAGCAGGGGCAGATGGGATTAAGTTCATGCATGCTGGAATCAGTTCGCCTGAGCTAGGAGTTCCCGGAGCTTCTCAATTTACGATCGAGGAGATGAGGGCAGGAGTTGAAGTCGCCCATAAGTTGGGAGCTAGGGTCTGTGCTCATTGCCTTTCACCCCAAGCGATCAAAGATTCAGCAATTGCTGGAGTTGACACGATAGACCACGGACATGGCATAGATGAGGAGGCAATCAGACTCATCAAAGAGAAGGGACTGTATCTGTTATCCACTTTGTCGCCAGCTTTTGCTCGCCCAAGACTGTCCTTTGAGGAGTATGTAAAAATTGGAATGCCGGAGGCTACTGCAAGGAAATACCTGATGCCAGAATTCTCACGTGAGGCTTATCTGGAAAGCGTGAGAAGAGCTGTGAAATCTGGAATCAAGATAGGCATCGGTTCAGACACTGGCGGCGGGAGCTCATTCCATAAACATGGCGATAATTCCCTAGAATTGCAGTTGTTGGTTGAGGCAGGCCTGTCAGAAATGGAAGCAATCGTTGCAGCTACGAAAGTGACTTCTGAAGCAATAGGGATCGGACAACGGGTTGGTACTATTGAAAAAGGAAAACAGGCAGATATTCTTGTAGTAAATGGGAATCCGCTTGAGAGAATTAGTCTGCTACGTGAGAAGAGCAAGATACACATGGTAATTCAGAAAGGAGAAATCGTTGTAGATCGTCAAGCCGTCAGAGAACTGCCGTACGTCTATCCTGTCCGCCGAGTTCCACCCTACCCGCTCACTTAGAACTACCTTTTCACGACATACGGCGATCAGGAAAATTGCATTTCGGAAGTAGCCAATCCAACATATCATGCCCTGAAAACGTTGATTCTGTGGGGCTCGGTCACGACATAAACTTCTTCGTTCACATCAAAAAGTTCGAAGGAATCTGATTTCACAAGAATTACGTTATTCTGCACTTGAACCTTATACTCAGTATGATCTCCCAGATACGCAAGACTCCCAATCCTACCGTTGAGGTAGTTAACCCTGGATCTTGGCATATCAGACAATATCTTCAAGTCTTCTGGTCTTAGAGCAACGATCACCCGCTCCCCTTCAGATATCCCGGACAAATAGCATTCAATTTGTGCGCCATTCTCAAGCTCAACCAGGCCAGATCTGTCGCTGTGTATTTCCAGAAGTTTCCCTTCAAGGAAGTTGGGGCTTGTCGATCCTAGGAAGCTGGCTACGAATTGATTCTTGGGTTTTCTGTACAGCTCTAACGGCGTACCTTCCTGCACAATCTTTCCTTTCTCCATGAGGATAATCCTGTCAGAAAGGACCATGGCTTCCGACTGATCGTGAGTCACGTATACGGAGGTTATCGCAAGTTTGGACATAAGATCCTTGAGTTCGAATCGCATTGATTCTCTAAGTCTTGCGTCCAGATTGCTTAGTGGCTCATCGAACAACAGTACGGCTGGCTCCAGAACGATGCTTCTAGCCAAAGCAACCCTCTGTTGTTGTCCTCCACTGAGTTTTGTGGCATACCTGTCCTCAAGCCCACTCAGCCCTACTAGTGATAAGACCTGTTTCACTTTTCGATCAATTTCTACCTTGGGAATCTTCTTTATTTTCAGTCCGTAGGATATGTTATCATAGACGCTCATGTGAGGCCAGACGGCATACGATTGGAAGACCATAGATAGCCCCCTCTTCTCCGGTGGAACGAAAACCCCATCTTTGCTCGAAGATACAACTTTCTCTCCGATTAGTACCTCGCCTTGCTCGGGCTTCTCAAGCCCGGCTATGCATCTAAGCGTCGTGGTCTTTCCACACCCGCTTGGGCCCAGCAATGTCACTAGCTTAGAGTCTTCGACTTCGAAACTGACATCATCTACCGCCAACACATCACCAAAATGCTTCTCTAAGTTTCGGACGCCTACTGTCGGCAAGTTCCACACCTATACAATCTTGCCAATCTCAAATCCTACTACCTTTCTACTGATCAAGATGACTGCGAATATGAATATGACCTGTAACGCAGCTAAAGCTGAACACTCAGTGAATCCCCCCTCAACCCAGCGCTCATAAAGCACAATAGAAAATACCTCATTTCCATATGACTGCAGGAGAATCGATGCAGTTGATTCCCTGACTGAGGACACAAATATCATGACCCAACCTGCCATTAGGCCGGGCTTCATAAGCGGAAGCACGATCTTCCTCATCGTATGCAGCCACGAACCACCGCACATCCTTGAAGCTCCTTCCAACTCTTCATCAATCTGGCGTAGAGCAGACGACGAGGCTCTCATACCATAGGGAATCTCCATGGTCATATAGGCGACAAACAGAATCCAGATCGTTCCGTAGATGGGGATTGGCGCTTGTATCCAAGCATAGAGCAGAGCCACAGCAAAACCTGTGATTGGTATTCCGACTGGCATCATAGAAAGATAGTCCAGTATCGACCGGCCGACGACCTTTGTCCTGACTACTAGGAATGAGACGATCAACGCTAGGAAGGTAGTGGCGGTGGCAGTCAGAAGCGCCAGGAGGAAGCTGTTCTTGATTCCTCTTGCAGTCATAGGATGCTGGAATAAGATAAACTGCCAATTTGATGTTGTTAGCTGTAGATTCCTCAGATCAAAATACGGCGTGAAGGAAGAGAGAACCAGCATAATAAGAGGGAGTGCAAACGCAATTGCCAGATAAAACAGGCAGAGAAAGAAGACGGGGTGCCTCCATTTCCCTAGGTCGATGAGACGGGGCCTGAATCCCCTTCCTGTGACTGTTACGAATTCTCTTCCACGTATCTGCCTTCGCTGTAGGTACATTCCAATGGCGGTAATGGACAATAGTAGAATGGACAAAGCTGCGGCAAGTTCGAAACGTGCCGGATAACCTGACATCAAATCGAATATCCTAGTCGTTATCGTGTAGATACCTTTGTGTCTCCCTAACAGTAGAGGCACAGAAAAGTGGCTGGCGGCCGACACGAAAACAAGGAGAATGCCCGAAAGTACGCTTGGAGCAACCACGGGCAGAGTCACGCCCAACAGAGTCCGCAGTGATCCTGCACCCGCCATCGCTGAGGCCTCTTCCAACGCAGGGTTCATGGACTTCAAGCCACTTGAAGTGAATAGGAAAACAAAAGGTGCGAAATACAATCCCATCACCCAAGAAATCGCCACAAGATTGTAGGAATCGACAATCTTTTCGAGGCCAAAGATGGTGCTGGATAGGTAATTTACAAGTCCCATAGGACCGAGAACAAAGTTCCATGCCATTGCTCCTATCAGGGGCGATACAAAAAAGGGGAAGATCATAAGAGTCTCTATGGTTGCTACATGGGGGATGTTTGTCCGGCTCGTAACCAATGCGTACAGTATCCCAAACGCTGAGGCTATGGCTGTTGAACCAACTGTAACAACCAGCGTATTGGCGAACGTCTCTATCAGTTTCGGCGTTGTCACTGCTTCTAAGTAGTATCTTAGAGTCAGCTGTGCCCGTCCAAGACTTCCGTATGTTAGCATGAGAAGGGGATAGACTATCAAAAGTACGAATACAAGTACGCAGGTTGCCACTAGAATGAGGTTAACATCTGGGCTGGCTCTCTGCCTTCCCAACTTTCTCGTTCAACTCCAATGTCATGTGCAGAGAATGTGAACGGCGCGTGCCATGCCTGCTTTCGAAAAGAGGCAGACGATGATTGGGCAAGTCAAATGTGGAGCGGCTGACTGCAGGGAGAGCACATTTCTAGAGACCCATGAGTTTCTCAAATTCCTTTAATAATGTGTCTCGATTTGCTGCTAGGTCGTCTCGATCGATTTCGATAAACTTGATTCCGGATGGGAGCCCAGCTGGCGACGGCATACCCTTCTTGACAGATATGGTAGTCATTTGTTGCACAACGAACGACTGCCCTTCGTCTGACATACACCACTCCATGAACAACTTCGCACAGTTTGGATGCGGTGCCTTCGCCAGTATCCCCTGTGGATTCGGAGTGAAGCACGTGCCCTCCGCTGGCCAAATACCTTGGACCGGGGCACCCTTGGCTTTGAAGTCGAGGTATTGGAAGTCCGCATGCTGTCCAATCCACGCCTCTCCCGTAGACAACTTCTCGATACGCGCCGTGCCTTGGTATTCAATAGATACTTGCTGCTTACCCATCGTCTCCCAAAACTCAATTCCATACAGCTTTCTCATGGCCCAGTAGAAATCTAGGGCGTCTCCTGCAACTCTTGGATCTACGATAATGACCTTACCTTTGTATTCTGGCTTCAACATGTCCTTCCATGAAGTGGGCGGTGTCTTCACGTACTTAGTGTTGTATACTAGCGGATACGTGAACGCTCTCACCGCAAACCAGTAGCCGGGATCACTGGCAGGGTAACCTGGGTACTTCTCATACTGCGGACTGTCATATTTCATGAGCCAACCCTTCTTCTTGAAATCAGCGAAAACATTGACGTCATTAACAGAGAAGACGTCACACTGGAGTTTTCCAGCGCTCATCTCCGCCGTCACCTTTTCCGTCATTGGATACGTGCCCCCTCTTATGTACTCGACTTTCATCCAAGGATACTTCAAACTGAATTCCATCATGAACCTGGCCATGTAATCCGCAGACATGACATGGTACACAGTGAGCATTCCCTCTTTCTTTGCTGCCCTCAAAAGCTCAAGACCCTCAGGTGCCGTAAGACCTACAAGAGTGTCAATGTCGGCCTTCATTGAATTGACGTCACTTGCAAGCCCAGTCAGGGCCACGTAAGTATAACCCATGCCCCCCAAAGCAAGTATGAGTGCAACTAGGGCACCTATCATTGCATAACGAGAGATCTTTTCAGACACTTTAATTTCCCGCTTGTCTTTGCCTCTGCCTGCAATATAAGACTTGCCTACTCTTTGGCGCGCTAAAGTCTAACCAAACAGCGGGGACCGAGCTAAATACATACATAGACGTAATTGCTTGAGTTAGGTACCAGACAGGCCATGTCAAGTCTTAAGGCAAGGATACTTGTGAGCTCTAGGAATACGATACTGAAGTACCAAACGATGTTAGAAGATATGCTGCGTACGCAACAGAGGATGTTGCCAGAATGCGAGATGATCATTCCCTCTCATGCCAACGACGAGAAGATGTTCGAAGCTGAAGTGCTGCAACTCGTTGTTGATGCGGACGTGTTAATATCCAACAATGTTTCGAGAGAGGTCATTCAGGCGGGTAGGCATCTAAAAATGATTCAAGCTCTGGGAACTGGAGTTGACGGCATTGATGTGTGTGCGGCGACAGAGAGAGGGATCGTCGTCTGTAACACCGTGGGCTTCAATGCGTTTCTGGTCGCTGAACATGCTGTGGCACTGATGTTGGCTCTTGCCAAAGGCATAAACAGATATGACAGGGCAGTCAGAAGTGGGGCTTGGGAAAAAGCTAGAGATTTTCCGACCATATCGCTTCGAAACAAGGTCCTAGGCATAATAGGCTTAGGGAGCATTGGCATCGAAGTGGCAAGAAGAGCCAAAGCCTTTGGGATGAGAATCATAGCCACAAAAAGACGTCCTGCAGAGAAACTTGGACTGGAGCTCGGGATAGATTTTCTAGGTGGCCCAGAGGACCTCCCAGGAATTCTGAGCCAATCGGATTTTGTGGTTCTTAGCGTTCCGACTAACGCAGAAACCGTCAAGTTGATAGGTGAAAAAGAGCTTCGAATGATGAAGAAATCGGCATACCTCATAAACACAGCGAGAGGTCAAATCGTAGACGAGAAGGCTCTGGTCAAAGTCTTGACGGAAGGGGCAATCGCAGGAGCCGGACTTGATGTCTTTGAGGCCCAACCACTGCGTCCAGACAATCCCTTGCTGGAGTTGGAGAATGTTATTGTGACTCCGCACGTAGCTGGAGGCGTAGAGGGCTTGGAGAGCGCACTTAGAGAGGGGCTAGAAAGAAAGATACAGCTCTTTGAAGAACGAGCTGAATTCGTTATTCGAAACGTGGAAAGACTTCTACAGGGTAAGAGACCTGCAAACGTCGTCGACCCAAGTCTAAGGTATGTTCTCGAGAAGTCTCAGCCGTAGGATCAGACTGCGATTTGCCCGGTGAAGCATCTCGCAGGGTATCGACGTTCGTACACGTTGCTGGAAAGTGGAATTTCCGTTTTATCGAAAGTAGTGTTCGCGCGTTCTCTTCGACGAGGTTAATGACATTTCCGAAGGTGGCCAATGCCCCTGCGTACGCTTTATCTAGCCTGAAAGTATGACAGTTGCTTGAGCGCTCGAGACAGTAGTCGCGTATGGTGTAGCTGTTATCGTGTGCGATCCGGCCCACCCCAGATACATAACGTATGGACCGACGCTACGTACTGCTACGGATGGTGGAATCGGAGCACCGAGAAGTGTAATGGGTAGAAACGCCAACGATCCAACAGCCGCCTTCTTCTTTACTTGTTCAGACAACAAAATCAACGTGCGCTACATGAAAACGAGAAAGTAACAAACTTAGTCTTCTCAACTTCCATTTACGTTCTATGATCTTGCAGGAGTAGTAGCTGGAGAGGGAGTCTTGGGGATTCGCATGCGCTCGTCTTAGCAGGTACTGCAAATGACTGTCTAGAATAGATTGAGAAGCTCAGAACATGTGGTGGGACTCACAATCGTTTCACGGGTGCCAACCGGATAGTCCGAAAAGTAACTTCTGCTTGAACGATTCCCCGAACAAGTCGTAACACGGTTCAAATGAGCCGGAACCTCTCGCTGTCTCATTAGAAAAAAAATGCGACATGTCTGCTTACCACCATGAGCCCATGTGACCGTTAGCCAAAACCTCCTGAATAGCTCTGTCAGGTTGAAGCAATAGATCTGTCTTCTTGCGGGACAGCGTCAGCTCATGTTCTTAGAAGATCCCCTAGATCTTGAATGTTCCCCAAGGTCTCAAAGCTTGCTATTGTCTCAACCACTTTTCGAGCTCTATCTTCAGACATCTTCGCAGAGGCGGCAATATCTACGAATTTCTGCACCAACTGGGGCCTTGTCAGTGGATCAGATGGATCTCCTTTGGACAGTTCGGATCTGATTTGGTAACGCTTTCCTTGCTTCAGGTGGAGCTCTATCTTTGCGAGAATTCTTCTCTTTCTGTAGTCCTCTTCATTCAGTAGCTTGTTGGATTCTTCTGAATACTTGATCTCAACTTTCTTGGCATTCTGCAAAGTTTCAGGATCGTTCATTGTTTCTTTGCTATACCAATCGAGGCCGGGCTTCTTTCCAAGCATCACCATGGCGGCGACATAGGGAAAGCTGAATTCGGCGTCAACGATGTTTTGTGGCTCACAAACAGCGAAATCTTCAGCCACGTCTCTGTGGCTGTGCAAGACAACTTTTCGAATCTGGTCCGCCTTTATGTTATTGTTCTTCAGAATGGCCTCTAGCGCTCCGAGGGCTGAGTGCAGGAACCGGCAAGCGGTGTATGGTTTGAATCCGGTCAGAAGAATCATGTATTCTTTGCCAAGTTTATGAGTTATTTTCGCATTGCGTTTCCGTTGAGATTGGTATCGGTACCAGTAGTCGAGATCGGGAGACCTGGGAGCAACGTAGCCATTTTCAGCAAATAGGGCGCCAAGTATGCCTGCAGCGGTGATCTCGCCGAAATTGTCTTTGACCCATGTACGAGGTCGCTCTTTGGAATACATGGGGAGAGGTGCGCTGGCTCCTGCATATCCAAAAGACATCATGATTTCATCGGTGCCTAGCTTCAGAATCCTGCTTGCAGATGCAGCTGCTCCAAAGACGTGCCAATACTGAAAGGAGCCTAGCTTACCTTTTCTTGTCGCTTAGGAAATTATATGAGCGGGTGGCCCTCTAATCCTGTGAAAGGGCTAATGGCTGACGAGGCCCACGATCAAGCGCATCTTCCTATCCAGTGATAATTGGCAGCGGTACAGGAAGGAGAACCCCTTC
>Ga0315280_10011519_pt1 | contig 10859 bp, 10 predicted proteins | sample YL17G06_40_MG_FD_203697 | JGI IMG/M metagenome (GOLD analysis project Ga0315280, IMG submission 203697) | Sediment microbial communities from Yellowstone Lake, YNP, Wyoming, USA - YL17G06_40 | ecosystem: Environmental > Aquatic > Freshwater > Lake > Sediment | place: USA: Wyoming | collected... | reverse complement strand
CTGCGGCAGGCCCGGCGCTGTTGGCCTTTGCTGCTCCTTCCGCCCTATTTCTTGTCTTCCTTCGGGTGCGTTACGATCTCCCAGCCTTCCGGCACGGCCGGGCGGGTGAATTGCTTGGGGTCGACGTCCTTGTTGACCTCGACATGGTGGAAGTCGACGGTCGTCACGTTCTCGCTCGTGTCGACCAGCCGCGCCCGGGTCGGCAGGTTCTGCCTGGCGTCGATCCAGAGGAGGATCTTCGTGTAATCTCGGGCCAGCGGCGTGTCCTTCTTCGGCACGAGCACCAGCACCGTCCGTTTCTCCTTGTCGGCGGCCTCTTCCTTGGCGTCACGGCCGACGGTGAAATGCTTGAGAACGCCGTCCTTGCGCTGGCCGAAGGGCAGGGGGAAAGGGGTCTTGCCGAGTTCGAACGAATCTACGGCGGGTTCGTCCGGCAGCCGCACTTCCCACAGGATGAGTTGCTTGGTGGCGTCTTTCTTGTGGTACATCGTTCGCCCGTCGAAGACGAACGTCTCCTGCGGCTTATCCGTGAATTCGAACCGCAGCAGGTTCGGCGCCTGGTACAGGAGTTCTCCCTTGCGCTTCTGAACGTCTTCGTAAAGGGTCTGGTTGAGTTCGTAATCGAATTTGGAGCGGATGGTCTTGAACTCCTTGCCGGCGGCGTCCATCTTGTCGAGCACTTCGATGACGTCGGCGGGCGGGGGTGTCTCGGGCGCCGCGGGCGTCTGGGCCGAGGACTTCGGCTCTTCGGCCTTCGCGGGCGGCGCAGCGGCTGGTTCTCCCGCCGCGGCGACTGAGCAGGCCAGCGCCATCACAGCCGCCGCCAGCAACAAGCGCACTGCGCGGCGGGCAGGACTGACCGCCGCGCCAGGGCACAGGATTGGTCCTGAAGCATGCCCGCGTAATAGCGGCGCGGGCATGCCTCCCGGCAATGCACCGGCCCGACGCGATTTCATTCCGACGTCTCCTCCGAGGCCTGCTGGGCGTGCCAGCGCGCGTGCATCTTCCGCACCAGCGGCGGCAGGCCGCGCCACATGCCCAGCACGACCGTCGCCCCCGCGATGCCCAGCACCCACTGCCATGTCAGGTTGAACTCCCGCGCCATCACCGCGAACATCAGGTACCTGGGCCATCGACCCACGAGCGAACCCAGCGCGAACTTCAGCCGGCTGTACCCTTCGCTGATGGCCAGCAGCCGCACGAAGTCGATCGGGATCGGCAGGAACGACCCGGCCGCGAGCGTTCCGAACGGGGCCCTATTGTACCAGCCGGCTACCCGCAGATACCAGCGGGTGCGGCGGATGCGGTCCACGCCCTCGTACTTGTACAGGAACGTCAGCAGATAGTAATCGTGCATATTGCCGATGGCAGTGCCGAGCGCCCCGACGGTCGCCACGACCAGCGGGTGGAGTCCGAACCCCCCGCCCGCCTCCGGCGCCGCCGCCAGGATCGCCAGCCACGCCGTCGGCAGCGGCAGGAACGTGCACGCCACGCTCAGGTACACGAACAGGAAGACGACGTGGGCGGTGGTGCTCCCCTTGCCGCTGATGAGATAGACGGCCACGAGCACCGCGAGCATCGCGGAGAACGGGAGGAACCAGGCCCAGAGGCTGAGCGGCTCTCGCGCGATGGGCCGCAGGTCGCGCGAATCGCCGGGGGCAGGATCAGGCCGTGAGGAGTTGGCCATCGCGCATCCTCACAAGGCGGTCGCCGCGGCCCGCCACCTGCTCGTTGTGCGTGATGAGGACGATTGTCTGGCCCCTCTCGCGGCGGAGGTGGCAGACGAGGTCCATGACGCGCTGCGAGGTCTCCGAATCCAGGTTTCCGGTCGGCTCGTCCGCCAGGAGCACTGTCGGCTGCGTCACAAGGGCCCGGGCGATGGCGACGCGCTGCTGTTCGCCGAGGCTGAGTGCGCTGGGCCTTCGGCGGCGTTTGTCTTCCAGGCCGACGGCCGCCAGCATCTCGCGCGGCGCCGCTGCGACCGGCCGGCGGCGGAGTTTCAGGGCCAGCGCCACGTTCTCCTCGGCCGACAGGGTCGGCAGCAGGTTGAACCGCTGGAACACGAACCCGATATGCTGCCGCCTGAGGCGAGTTCGCGCCGCGTCGCCGAGGCCCCCGGTGTCGAGGCCCGCCACCAGCACGCTCCCTTCAGTCGGCGTGTCGAGGAGGCCCATGAGGCACAAGAGGGTGCTCTTGCCGCAGCCGCTGGGGCCCATGATGGAGACGAACTCGCCGCGCCCTACCGCGATGTCGACGCCGCGCAGGGCCGCCGTGGCGACGCCGTCCGAGCGATAGATCTTCGTCAGGCGACGGGTTTCGAGGATCGTTTCCATAGTTCAAACCGCGCGCCCCGACGAGCGGGGCGGCCCGATGATCGTCGACACCTTACTCATAACGCAGACTCTCGACCGGGTCCTGGCGGGCCGCCCGAAGCGCCGGGTGCAGCGCACCCAGCAGCGTGCCGACGGCCGCCAGGATGGCCGCGTACACGTACCGGATGGCCGGGATGTCGATGGTCCAGAGCGGCTGCATGTGGAGGATCAGTGCCCGGCTGGCGACGGTCAACACAAAGCCGACTACGATGCCGGCCGCAAGGATGATCCCCGCCTCGGCCAAGACCAGCCCGAACACCTGGACCCTCGACGCGCCGATGCCTTTCAGAATGCCGATCTCGCGAGTCCGCTCGATGACCATCGTGAAGACCGTCAGCAGGACCACCAGGAAACACACGAAGCCCGCCACCACGACGACTGCCCCGATCACCAGGTGCATGTCGCCGAGCATGTTGGCGAGTTTCGCGTAGTACTCGTCGAGCGTGAACGCGCTGAGTTTGAGGTTGGCGACGGCCTCGCGCACGGGTTCAACGCTGGCGGGGTCGGCGGCCTTGACGTAGAAGAACGTGGCCCGGCGGTCCTCGTGCTGGAGGCACGCGTTCAGCGTGTCGATGGGCACGAAAAGGCGGCCGGCGACGCCCTCGCGGACGATGCCGACGATCGTGAACAGGCAATTCAGGCGGTCCACGGTCTCGCCGACCTTGAGGTCGGCTGCGCGGGCGAGGCGCGTGTCGATCACCATCTCGTTCCCGCCGGCCAGGGGGCGGCCCTCGACGAGGCGGTCGGGTCCGGCGAAGTAGGGCCAGTCGTCAGGCCGGATGCCGAAGGCGTTCTGGTCGCGCCCCGCCAGGTTGAAGGACCAGCACAGAACGGGTATGGCCGCCGTGACGCCGGGGATGCCGCGCAACTTCTGCTCAATCTTGTCGGCGGGCAGGCCGCCGCCCAGCAGCAGCGCCGGCCCCGACGCGGGCATGACCATGATGTGGGCGTCGACGTTGGTGGTCCGGTTGGCGATCTCGCGGAGCATGCTCGTCAGCCCGACGAGCACGAGGAACAGCGCCACGCCGACGCCGATGGCCAGGGCCGTGATGCCCGTCCGGATCTTGCGGGCCAGGATGTTCGCCAGTGGCAGCACCGGTCTTTACCTGCGCCCCGATGACCGGCGGCGGGGCTTTTTCTCGAACGGGGTGCCTTTCTTCGCGGCCGAGATGACCTGCATCACGGCCAGCGCCTGCTGTGTGGTGATGGGGAATCGTTTCCCTTCGCGGACCGCTGCGTAGAGTCCGTCCCAGATGTTCCATGGGCGCTGCGGATTTGCGGGGAAGGTCTCTTCGATCCACGGCAGGTTCTCGGGCGAGCCGAAGTTCTCGCCGGGGTCGCCAGGGTTGAGGGGGCGTGGCGGCAGTTTCGCCATCGGGTCGATGTACCGGACCGTGATGCTGCTGCCGACGGCCCGCAGCGAGCCGCGCGTGCCCCATACCAGGTACTCGGGTCCGCCGAGGGCCGCGCCGCCGGTAACCTCCAGGTCCACCACGCGTCCATTGGCGCCCTGGAGGACAATCTTGACATGGTCTTCGGCGTCGCCGATGGCCGCGATGCGCTTCAGGTCGCTCCACTGCCGCTTGACCGGCGATTCCAGGAGTTGCAGGGCGTGGTCGACGATGTGCGGCCCCCAGTTGAGGAGCAATCCGCCGCCGAAGCGCTTCAGCGTCTGCCAGTCGTCGCGGCGGGCGTACCAGCCCCGCACCAGTTTGACCTGGTAGACGTTGCCAAGGATGCCCGACGCGATGATCTCGCGGACGTGCAGGAAGACCTTCTCGCACCGGCAGTTGTGCCGGACGTAGAGTTTGCCTTTCGCCCGTGCGGCCGCGGCCTGGAGCCGCCGGGCCTGGGCGTAGGTCTCGCACATCGGCTTCTCGAGGAACACGTCCTTGCCCGCCTTGAGGGCCATGACGGTGTGGGCGAAGTGGTCGTTCGAGCGAGAGGCCACGTCGACCATCTCGACGTCGGGGTCGGCCACCAGGTCCTCAACCTTCTCGTAGACCTTGCAGGCGTAGGTCGCCGCCATCTTGTCGCGGCGGTCCCTGAGGAGGTCGCATGCGGCCGCAAACCTGAACTTGTCCTCCTTGCCCTTCAGTTCCGGGCAGTGCATGCCCCAGCCCGCCCGGCCGATGCCGATCAGCCCCAACCTGATGGGTCCTGCGTTGGCCATCTGAAGTTCCTTTCTTTGGTGTCAGTCCGTACGGCATGAATCGCGGCGATTATAGGGCACGTTCCGGACGGGAGCAAGCGTTGGTCTGTGGTTGGGGCTCCGCCGGCTTGTCCGGCCGCGGCAACGCTGCACCTCTCCGACTGCCGCAGAGGCGAACGGCCGCGCGAAGAGGACTCATCCCGAAATGGCTTGACGGGGCTGGCCACCTGCGGTTTGATGACGGGGGGCGGCCCTTGGTGGTAGGGCCGACCGGAGGGAGTCACCGTGACCGAGCAAGCGCAACTGGTGAAGCGTTACCTGCGGCTCCGCAGGATTGGGCGCCAGTGGAACAACAAGTTGTGTCGCCGCGTGTCCAAAGAGGCGATTGACCAGAGCAGCCGAAGATTGCACATCATGCAGGACGATGTCTTGGTCTTTGAGACGGAGGACGAGACGGCCATCCTGATGGACTACGCCCTATACGATTACCGTGGGAATGGGCGCACTCTCGTCGAGCGGTTTGTGGCGGAGTCTCTTCCGTCCTGCTCAGATCCCGACCAGCGCGACCTTCTGAAGGGTATGTCGGCCGCCAGATACTCCTTATATCAGATTCGGGAGGTGGTGGGCGGCCTCGGCGTGGGTGTTGCTGATCTTCTGAGGCATGGCAATCCGCCGTTCATCGTTGACATGGGGTTAGGCCAGACCGCCGAACCAGGATATGTTCTGGCGGGGAGGGTCTTGCCTTTTGACACGTTTGCGATGACCACCGGTGCCGGCCTGCCTGTGGATGCGGACACGCTTCAGACATTGGTCACACGCATCAAGTCCAGGATGGATTCGGACGGCTATCTAGATCACCTCTCTGCCGAACAGTGGTCCGATTTGACCGCCAAGATCATCTGCGAGTGCCTCTTGCGGCGGGCGTCTTCGCGGATTGCCTACACCGACGCAGAGACCTTCGTTGTGCAGCCGGAAATACCGCGGAGACCGCAGGAGGTTGGCAGGAATGAGCCGTGTCCCTGCGGCAGCGGGAAGAAGTTCAAGAAGTGCTGCGGCCGGCCGCAATAGGTCCCACGCTCATCCGCAGTGGCGTACTCACGACCCTCTCAGCGCTGTGGAGGCGCGCCATCCGGCATCTGGCTGGCACGGCTTGTCAGCGTGCGGCGGTATCAAGCAGACGCTGGACCTCGGCAAGGCTGCCGACTGACCAGGTGGCGTCCTTTGCCCATTCCTTGGGCTCGGATATGAGCGCGATCGTCCGGGCGCCCGTGCTGCGCCCGGCCTCGATGTCGAACCGGTAGTCGCCAACCACGATGGTTTCGTCCGGCAGCGCGCCGCAGAGAGCCATGAGGCGACGGACGCCGTCGGGGCTCGGCTTGGGCTTGTGCTCGTCGCGGGTGACGCTGGCATCGAAGACCAGGCCGTGGCGGCGGACGGCCAAGTCCACGCTGGCGCGGCTGTTGCGGGTCAGAATGGCCGCCTTGATCCCTCTGCGGCGAAGGTGTGCCAGGAGGTCCCGCGCGCCGGGTATGAGGCGAGACTGGGCGGCGGCCTCGGCTTCGTGGCGATCGAGGATCGCCCGGGCCCGCGCCTGGTCGGCATCGTCCAGGCACGCCATCGCTTCGAGGATGGGCGTGGCCGACGGCAGGCCGATCTCGGCGCGGACAGCCTCGAAGTCCAGCATCGGCTCCAAGAGCGTCCCGTCGAGATCGAAGACGACCAGTTTGAGCGCCATAGTGATGTCATAATGACGTGCGCCGCCAATGCCGTCAATGGGCCCGGCGCGGCCGGGTAAGACCGGCCGTGGCACTCGCCAGCGAACGCCCTCGATGGTGACGCTGGGTCGCCGCCCGCGTTGGTGGGCGCGTCGGGGCCTGAAACTTGCATTTCTGGCCAGTGCCGCTATAATCGCCCAATCCTGACGGTTCTGCTGCCGAGCGGAGGGACATTGAAGAAAACGCTGGGTGAACTGGCCGAACTGGTGGGCGGGCGGCTGGCGGGCGACCCTGGGCGCCAGGTGCAGGGGGCTGCCGGACTGGCCCAGGCAGAGGCCGATGAGGTGGCTTTTGTCGCGTCGGCCCGATACGGCGACGCCGCCGGCGCCACAAAGGCAGCCTGCCTGGTGGTTCCCCGCGACTGGCGCGGCGCGGCGCCGGGCCGTGCGATCCTTTACGTGGACGATCCGAACCGGGCCATGGTGGCGATAGCCGAGGCGCTGTGCCCGCCGCTGCCGGCTGTCCTCCCGGGCATCCATCCGCAGGCGTCGGTGGCCGGGTCGGCGGTTCTCGGCCAGGACGTACACGCGGGCGCATGTGCGGTGATAGGCGAGAAGGTCCGCATCGGCGACCGGACCCGCATCCGGGCAGGCGCCGTGGTCGCCGACGAGGCGATCATCGGGGCCGACTGCGATATCCATTCGGGCGTGGTCATCCGCGAACGCGTACGCCTGGGTAACCGGGTCATCATCCATGCCGGGTCGGTCATCGGCAGCGACGGGTTCGGATACCTGCCCGGGAAGGCCGGCCCCGAGAAGATCCCGCAACTGGGCACGGTCGAGATCGGCGACGACGTGGAACTGGGCGCGTGCGTGACGGTCGACCGGGCCCGCTTCGGCGCGACGCGTATCGGGCCGAAGGTGAAGGTCGATAACCTCGTCCAGATTGCCCATAATGTCGAGATTGGCGAGGCCACGGTCATCGTGGCCCAGGTGGCGATTGCCGGGAGCACCCGCATCGGACGCGGGTGCGTCATCGCGGGGCAGGCGGCCATTGACGGGCACCTGGTGATCGGCGACGGCGCCCGCATTGCCGCCAAGGCGGGCGTTACGAAGGACGTGCCGCCAGGTACGGACGTCAGCGGCTATCCCGCCCGCCGGCACCGCGAGGACTTGCGGCAGCAGGCGTCGGTGCGGCGGATCGAGGAAGTCCTCGACAGGCTCAAGGCGGTCGAGCGCCGTCTGGAGGCACTCCAGAAGAAAGACCACGCGTGAGTCGGCGCCAACGGACCATCTCGCTCGAGGCTGAGATCGAAGGGCACGGCCTCTTCACGGGCCAGACGGTCCACCTGCGCCTAAGGCCCGCCCCGCCGAATACGGGTCTGGTGCTTACGCGGGTGGACCTGGGGCCGGAAGCCAGGGTGTCGGCCACGATCCAGTCGGTCGCGAAGCGGTTTCAGCGGACCACGCTCGTCAACGGCGAGACCTGCATCGAGACGACCGAGCACCTGCTGGCGGCGCTGGCGGGCCTGGGGATCGACAACTTGTTTGCGGAACTCAACGGGCCGGAACTGCCCGCCGGCGACGGGTCGGCCGCCGATTACGTGCGGCTCCTCAGGCAGGCGGGCATCGTCGAGCAGGAGGTGGAGCGCCCGGTTCTGGCCATCGCGGAGCCGGTCACGGTTCAGGACGGCGATGCCGTCATCACGGCGCTGCCCGGGCCGGATGACGAGTTGGCCATCACGTACCATCTCGACTACGGCCCGGCGGGCGTCATCCCGCCGCAGGTCTACTCGCTGAAGGTCGACCCCGACTCGTTCGTCACGGAACTGGCCGCCACGCGGACCTTCATCCTCGACACGGAGGTGCCGGAACTGAGGCGCCGCGGCTACGGGCCGCAGGCCACCTACGACGATCTGCTGGTCATCGGCCCGGACGGCCCGATCAACAATACTTACCGCTGGCCCGACGAGCCCGCGCGGCACAAGATGCTCGACATCCTCGGCGACCTGTTCCTGCTGAATTGCGACCTGCGGGGGCGAGTCGTGGCCATGCGCAGCGGCCACGCCCTCAACCACCGTCTCGTGCGGCGGCTGCTGGAGCAGGCGGCCGGCATGGGGTCCTTGGTCGGCAGCGCCCTGCGGCAGGCGATGGACGTGACGCAGATCATGTCGGTCCTGCCGCACCGCTACCCCTTCCTCCTGGTGGATCGCGTCATTGCCCTCGAAGACAACGTGCGGGCGGTCGGCATCAAGAACGTGACGATCAACGAGCACTTCTTCCAGGGGCATTATCCGGGCACGCCCATCATGCCGGGGGTGCTGATCGTCGAGGCGATGGCCCAACTGTCGGGCGTGCTGCTCCTCAAGAGACTGGCCCGCGAGAACCAGGTGGCCGTGTTGCTGAGCATGGACAAGGTCAAGTTGCGCAAGGCCGTGCGCCCGGGCGACCAGTTGCGGCTGGAGGCCGAAGTAGTCCGCTCGAAGGCCCGCACCGCCGAGGTCATGACCCGGGCCTGGGTCGGCGACGAGTTGGCCGCCGAGGCCAGGATCCGTTTCATGCTCGTTGCGGCTGAACAGGAGTCGTGATACTTCCATGGCAATCAGTAAGTTGGCGGTGGTTCATCCGAAGGCCGAACTGGCCCCTGACGTCGAGGTCGGCCCTTTCTGCTACATCGGGCCCGACGTGATCATCGGGCCGGCCACGGTCCTCCATAACGGCGTGACCGTGGTTGGCCGGACGCGGATCGGCTCGCGCAACGTGCTTTACCCGCACGTGTGCGTCGGGACGCCGCCGCAGGACGTCACGTACCGGGGCGACCCCACCGAGGTCGTCCTCGGCGACGACAACGTCCTTCGCGAGTTAGTCACGATTCACCGCGGCACGACGAAGGAAGCCGGCGTGACGCAAGTCGGCAGCCGGTGCTACTTCATGGCGTGCAGCCACGTGGCGCACGACTGCTCGGTCGCCGACGAGGTGATCTTCGGCAACAACGTCCTTATCGGCGGGCACGTGTGCGTCGAGTGGCGCGTCAACATCAACGGCGGGGCCGCCGTGCACCCCTTCACGACTATCGGCCGCCTGGCTTACATCGGCGGCCTGACCCGGATTGTCCAGGACGTGCCGCCCTTCATGATCGTCGAGGGCCACCCGAGCCGCGTCCGCGGCGTCAACGCGGTCGGCATGAGGCGGGCCGGCATCTCCGAGGAAGTCCTCCTGGCGATGGGCAAGGCTTACCGGCGCATCTACCGCCGCGGCCGGCCGCAGGCCGAAGTCCTCGAAGAAATGGAAAAGGAGGACGGCTGGCCGGAGGAAGTCCGGTACCTGTGCGGGGCACTTCGCGCCACTGGCGCCGGTCGCCATGGCCGCTACCGCGAGTCTCTGCGTAAGCGCCCGCCGGCGTAGTGGAGCGTCAACATTGAGACTTTGAGTGCGGGTGCCATGCTTTCGCTTGCGAAAGCATGTTTTCGGACCTCGCACGACCATGCTTTCGCAGCGGCGCGAAAGCATGGCACCCACAAAAACAATGTTGACAGCCCAGTAGCCCTGGCTGCCTCGTTCAGGGGCGGTGAGCCGGTGCCGGCACGGCGACGTGGTAATCGCGGCGGTTCCGGCCGCGGCTGAACGGGCCCGACTCCGCAATTGAGGCCTTGGTCATGTCGAAACGCTTGAGAGTCGCCCTCATCGGCGCGGGTCACATGGGCAAGTTCCATGCCCAGGCGATCGCGGAGCGCCCGGACGCCGAACTGGCGGTCGTCTGCGACATCGACCGCGCCCGGGCGGCCCAGGTGGCGCGGGCCCACGGCGCGCGGGTCGAGACCGATGCCTCGCGTCTCGCGGGCGCGGTGGATGCCGCCGTCATCGCGGCCCCAACGTCGGCCCACCGCGACCTGGCGCTGGCGCTCCTCGCCAAGGGCGTGGCGCTGTTGATCGAGAAGCCGCTGGCTGCCGCCTCGGCCGAGGCCTCCCAGATCGTCCAGGCCGCGCGCCAGGCGGGCACGTTGGTACAGGTCGGGCACATTCTCCGCTTCGACCCCGTGACGCGGGCGGTGGGCGGACGCATAGGCAAGCCCGGCTACATGGAGGTTTCCTGGGTGTCGCCGTTCACGTTCCGCAGCATGGATGTGGGCGTGGTCATGGACATGCTGATTCACGGTCTGGACGTGGTGCTGCATTTCGCGGGCGAGACCCCCTCGCGCATCGACGCGATGGGCGGCGTGGTCGTGGGCCCGCACGAGGATTTCGTGAACGTCCGCCTTGAGTTCCCCGGCGGATGTGCCGCCACGCTCACCGCCAGCCGCATGAGCCGCTCGCGCCAGCGCCTGGTCCGCGTCTTTTCCGAGGGGGCGTACCTGAAGTTGGACTATGCGGCCCGGACGGTCGAGATGGTGCGGCCGAGGCCCGGCCTGGCGGAGATCGTACGCAGCGGCAAGCCGCCCGAATCGGGCATGGACGCCCTCATCACGGTCGAGAAGGTCCCCGTGGAGCCGCAACCCGATGCGCTGCGGGCACAGTTGGCGAGTTTCCTGGCGGCCGTACGCGGCGAAGCCCCCGTGGCGGTCACGGCTGAAGATGGTGCTCGCGCGGTTGACGTCGCGGCCGAGATTGTCAGGCAATGTGC
>Ga0315280_10011518_pt1 | contig 10859 bp, 8 predicted proteins | sample YL17G06_40_MG_FD_203697 | JGI IMG/M metagenome (GOLD analysis project Ga0315280, IMG submission 203697) | Sediment microbial communities from Yellowstone Lake, YNP, Wyoming, USA - YL17G06_40 | ecosystem: Environmental > Aquatic > Freshwater > Lake > Sediment | place: USA: Wyoming | collected... | reverse complement strand
ACAGTTCCGGTAACCCTCTTCTGAGTCGCAGAAACAAAAGCATCTATTGTCTTCTTGAGCGATGACTCCCAGAGCCCACAATAGACCAGTTCTGCATACCGGGGAGCAATGAATTCTTTATAATGGAAAGTATCCCGATCGAGTGTTAAACTCTCCAATTCCCGATGCGCTAAATACAAAATTGTTGCTGCTGGGGCCTCGTAAATTTCCCTGGACTTTATTCCCACCACCCTATTCTCCACCAGGTCAACCCGACCAATCCCATGAGAGCCACCCACTCTGTTCAGCTTTTTGATTAATTCCACTGGTGAGAATAATTTTCCATTTATCTTGGTGGGGATTCCCTGTTCAAAATATATATCTAAATAGACGGGCTTGAAAGGTGCCCTTTCTGGAGGAGTGGTTATCTGATATGCATCCTCTGGAGGCTCCTTCCAGGGATCCTCCAATAGTCCACATTCAATGCAAACTCCCCACAGATTCCTGTCAATGCTATAGGGTTTCTCTTTCCCGATAGGGACAGGAATTTTATACCTCCTGGCATATTCGACCTCCTCTTGACGCGATACCATTTTCCATTCTCTCAAAGGAGCCAATATTTTCAGTTCAGGATTTAACGCTTTAAAGGTCAACTCAAATCTCACCTGGTCGTTTCCCTTTCCTGTGCATCCATGCGCAACTGCGTCTGCCTTCTCCCTTTTAGCGATTTCCACCAATTTTTTAGCAATGAGAGGCCGAGAAAGTGCTGCAGAGAGGAGATACCTCCCTTCGTAAGCAGCATTAGCCTGGAGGGTTGGAAATACATAATCCCGGACAAATTCATCTTTCAAATCCTGAACGTAGACCCTGGAAGCGCCAGCATCTATTGCCTTTCGTTTCAAATCTGAAACCGTTTTAACGGTCTTTCTGGCAAGCTCAAACTGACCCACATCCGCAGCGAAGGCAATTACCTGGCAACCATAGTTTTTCCTTAACCAGTGAATTATTATAGAAGTGTCCAGTCCTCCCGAATAGGCTAAAACAACCCTTCTTGCCTTTTCCATCACACCTCCTTACGTGAATCCGCCTGTGCTTCCCCTCACCTATATCCTCTCCCCAGAGGGGAGAGGGCGAGGGTGAGGGGTTTCCTATTAAGAACTTAGAATTTTATCTATAGTCTTTACTAATCTATCTATATCTTTATTATTAATTGTCAATGGAGGTAGAAATCTCAGAACCCTCTCCTGAGTACAATTGATAAGAATCCCCTCTTCAAAGCACCTCTTCACAATCTCTTCTCCCTCCTCATTCAGCTCCATCCCCACCATTAACCCTAATCCCCGTACTTCTTTAATCTTCTCGGGATATTTAGATTTTAATTCATTCAGGCGCCTTATGAAATAGTCGCCGGCCACTTTCACATTCTCCAACAACTTATCATCGAGTAGTCTAACTGCCGCCAGTCCTGCAGCGACAGAGACTGGATTGCCTCCAAAGGTTGAGCCGTGGTTTCCATATCCGAAAAGCTTAGCTATTTCATCCTTAGCGATAGTTACAGCCAGAGGTAACCCGCCGCCCAGTCCTTTAGCCACAGTGAGGATATCAGGAGTTACACCGTAATGCTGATAGGCAAACATTTTCCCTGTTCGACCCATTCCTGACTGTATCTCATCAAAAATTAAGAGGAGTTTAAATTTATTACATAACCTACGTAATCCTCTGAGGAACTCCCGGGTGGCGACTCGAACGCCTCCCTCTCCCTGAACAGGCTCCACCATTATAGCGCAAGTATTATTGCCAATCGCTTTTTCGACTGTAGAAAGCTGATTGAACTTTGCCTGCTTAAATCCAGATAATAGAGGAGCAAAACCCTTCTGAAACTTTTTCTGCCTGGTGGCTGAGAGTGTAGCCAGAGTTCTGCCGTGGAAGGAGTTATCAAAAACAATAATTTTGTATCTATCCTTCCACTTCCCTCCCTCGAGATGACCGTATTTCCTGGCAAGTTTTATCGCACACTCGTTGGCTTCGGCTCCACTATTTGAAAAAAAGACCTTTCCCGGAATAGATAATTCCACCAACTTCTCAGCCAGCTCAACCTGTAGGCGATCGTAGTATAGATTCGAAATATGCAGATGCTTCAAAAGTTGATACCTTATTGCCTTCAGGATCTGGGGATGGCAATGGCCTAAATTATTCACAGCCAGACCGCTAAAAAAGTCGAGATATCTCTTGCCTTCCTCGGACCAGATATATTTCCCTTTAGCTCTCTTAACTGCCAGCGGGTAACGTTTATACGTCCCCATAATAAATTTTTTATCGGAAACCATTAGCTCTTCCATTAGTTCCACCCAGAATAAAAATTACTTCAGCAGTATACCAAAAAAAGAAAAAAATAGCAATAATACGAGGGAATCGTAGTGTAGCCCCTTAACAAATTTCAAATTTCAAATTTCAAATTACGGGGACAAGCCCCTACACTACAAATCAAAAATCAAAAATCAAAAATTACCCTGCTTCCATCATTCACACAGATTATCTCATACTCTTTTCCAAGCGAATCCATAACCTCGGTGAGGGACTTCAATAAAATCTCGAGATTATCTCTCTCATCATAAACAGGGACCACAACCGAATAGTCCATTATAAACCACCACTAGCGCCTGAGATGAAGGGATAGTTTGCAGGAGCTTCAATTCCGTCAGGTTTCACGTGAGCGCTGGCGGAATTAGAGCGAGGTTCTGACCGAGCGACTCCGAAAACTATCCCTTCATCTTGTGGGCGAGCAAAGTCGCCCCTACTTTATTATTTTGGTTCCTGCCAATTTCATTTGTTCTTTAAGAAGAGGCAACAGAGCATTCTTTTTTCGACCATCAAGAATATCTATTTCCTTAACACCTTTACGGAGCGCCTCGACGCAGGAATTTATCTTGGGAATCATTCCTTCAGTAATGGTTCCCTTCCTTACCAGCTCCTCAACCTCTTCTATTCTTATCTCTTCAATTACAGACTTCTCATCTTCAGGATTTTCCAGAATGCCTGGCACATCGGTTAGGAAGAATAACCTTTCTGCTCCGATAGCGGCTGAAAACTGGGCTGCAAAGATATCGGCATTGATGTTATAAGTCACCCCTCTTCTGTCCATAGCCGTAGAAGAGATAACCGGGATGAAACCGTTATCCAAAAGGACGTACATAATTTCAGGATTTACTCTCTCCACTTCAGCCACATATCCGAGGTCGTGTCTTCCTTCCAGCTTCTTCGCTTCCACTAAAAAAGCATCCTTCCCTGAAATGCCCACAGCCCTCCCTCCCAAAAGATTAATCCTTCCCACTATCCTTCGATTAATCCCTGCCAGAACCATCTCCACAATTTCCAAGCTTTCAGCATCTGTGTACCTCTGCCCTTTTACAAATCTCGGCTTCTTACCCAAACTATTTAGTTTTTCAGTAATTTCCAGCCCGCCTCCATGAACGATGACTGGATGTTTTACTCGCTTTGCCAGCGAGATAACATTTTTGAAGTGACTATCCATCACCGGCCCTCTCAAAAGTTTCCCGCCAATCTTTATTACTAACAATCCTTTCACTGTCCCCCCTGTCTCATTGGTTCTATCTCAAATGACTTCCCATTAGTTCTTATAACAATAGCACCATTATTAGAAGTAGAGAAAAATTTTATTTTATTATACTTCTCTCCCAATTTTCTAACCTGGAACTTGGTTGATATTATACCATATTTTGGCGACACTTTATATAGAAATTTTGGCGATATTGGGCCTCTACCATGATTGGGTATCTGCAGAATATCGCTTTCAATCTCTTCTCTCTCTAACTCTTCCTCGACCTTATAATCGATATCCCCAGTGAATAGGATTCTAAAATTTCCATAGCTCAACTTCGTAACCAGAGAATTATCATCAATATTATTTATCTTAACTCTTGGATTAAGGATGTGAAATTTTACACCATTATATTCAACTTTTTCACCATAAGCTATATATTTCAGGGAAATCCTTTTCTCTCTAATAATCTGAAAGAATTCTTTAACAAGGTCGTCGTTGTAATTTTGCCCGTTACAGTATACCCTTTTCACTTTAAATTTTTTCAAAATGGAAATTAAACCCCCTATGTGGTTATAATGGGGGTGAGTCAAAAAGATAGTATCTATCCTGGAGACACCATTTTTCAATAAATAAGGAATTACCACTTTATCACCTATATCAAATTTTCCTGCTACGCCGCCCCCGTCTATCAATATGTCTCTCCTGTCAGGCAGTCTAAGGTGGATCGCATCCCCTTGCCCCACGTCGACAAAAGTAATGGTTAGTTTATCGGAAGGGAATAATTTCCTTTGCGTTATTGAGAATAGAAAAAAGAGAGGAAAAAAGAGGAGAAGCCTACGAGCTGAGCGGGAAGAATTTACTTTCGGCAAAAAGGCGAAGAAAAGGTAGTAAGTTAACATAAATATGAGAGAAGGATTCACTATGTATTTAGAAGAGAACGGTAATGAAGCAAAAAATCCAATACATCTAATTAAAACATCTATGAGCAATCTGTTAATTATGCCAAAGACCCTGGCAAGCCACAGTGAGAAAAGACCCAATATTGACGAAGTAAATCCCAGAGCTATAATTACACCAACTTGAGGGACAACCAGAATGTTAGAGATTAGGGCAATTAATGAAATCTTATTGAAGTAGAAGGCAGTTATGGGATAGACACCAACCAATGCTCCAGCAGAGACAGCCAGCGAGCTCAAAAGGTAGGTAAAGACCCTGTTCAGTTTACTAAGATGAAAATAAGTCTGGAAATAGGGAGTAAGATAGAGAATCCCTAAAGTTGCCATGAACGAGAGTTGAAATCCCACATCGAACAGACTAAAAGGATTCAACAGTAGAATAATCAAAGCAGCCAGAGCCAAACTATTATATAGATGTTTATCCCTCTCCAGAAGAACTGCCACTAGCCCGCAGGTAGCCATAATCGCTGCCCTTATCGCCGAGGGGCGACCACCAGTCACTTCAGCATATAGAATGACCACCAGTATTGATAAAAAATAGGTTGTCTTTTTCGGAATTCCAATTATTCGAAAGAAGGCATAAAATATGAAAAGCACTAAGCCAACATGTAGCCCGCTTACAGCCAATGTATGGAGCACCCCAGCATCACAAAATATATCTTGAATCTGCCTGGATAAACCAGTTCTCTCTCCCAGCATAACTCCCGCAAGAATTGAAGACTCCATTTTAGGGAGGGTGCTTTTGATAACAGAATCTAATCTCTTTCGGATTTTTGTAATAACTGAACGGAAAATGCCCATTTTAGCTCGGCCCAATATTTCGACATCTTCTCTCCTATATACGGAAAAAAGCGAATGGACATTTCCATAACTTAAATATTTTCGATAGTCAAATAGGCCTGGATTAGCCGAGGCAAGGGGAAAGGAGAGTCTGCCTGAGAGTTTCACGCGGTCTCCATAATTTATCTCGCTTGGCACGGAAGTGTAGAGAAAGATTTGTGTTTTTCCTGTTACTTCTATTTCTCTATCGTCAGTGGTTAATCTCTCACAAGACAAAACAAAATCGACCCTTTCCGATGACTTATTAGGAATTGAAGCTACAAAACCTGTGAGCTGAGTTCTCTTATGAGTTCGAGGAGAAATGTAATGGCTTATCTCATCAGGAGCGAGAAGGCGGGCTCTCAGATTGCGGGCAATTCCCAAAAAGAGGAACGCTAAAATGAAAAAGATTAAAGCAATGGTTCCACGATTTCGCTGAAGAATGAAATAGAAAACTGAAGCCAGAATAAAAAGACTTAAAAAGATTATTAGAAACCAGAAATATTTAGCTCCTATGAAGAAATTGCCAAGAAGAATTCCCAAAATATATCCGATTACAGTTAAGAGGAGTGGCGTTAAACCAAATTTCCTCATTCAATAGTCCTTGTGCGAGACCGATTCGGTTGATGCGAAGTTCTCAGATAGGAAAACCCCGTTAGAAGGTTCGGATGGGCTTCAAACCCCAACTTAACCACTCATTCATAAAATCCTCATTCCCGGCCCGACGGACGGACCTTCTAACGGGGAAAATGTGGTGAGATTCTTATTCAGCAGGGTTTCTTCTATCTAACTTATTTCTCTAACATAACAGGATTTCTTAAATTAACTATTCCTTCCGCAATAGACTCAATGACATCGCCCGGCTGTAGCCCTTCCTCAGGACCTGCTGGAGGGCTGGCCGTGGTAAACACATCTCCAGGCTCTAAAGTCATAATATCGCTCAAGAATTCGAGGATTTCTGGTATCTTGAAAATCAAATTCTTCGTGCTCGACTCGCATTCAACTTTGCCATTTCTCTTCCTAATCATTTTTACATTATGTGGGTCAGGAACTTCATCCTTTGTCACTATCCAGGGACCTATAGGGCAAAAAGAGTCAAATGCCTTGCACCTTTGCTGATACATTACATGGCCTGGCTGAATCATTTCTATGTCGTGAGCTGTCACATCTACAAGCATTGTATACCCAAAAATATGGTCATAGGCTTTCTCTTTAGGAATATGCTTACCTTTCTTCCCAATCACTACAGTGAATTCCCATTCCTGGAAAAGACATTTGGAAGTTGTCCCTGGCCATTTCCCCCCTTTCGGTATCACGATGGGCTCATCCGGACCTATCACCGTAGACTGGGCTCTGATAAAAAAGATCGGAACCTGGGGCTTGGGATAACCTAACTGCAAGCGATAATCCTCATAATTGATGCCAATACACATTATCTTAGGAGGTTTGGGAATGGGTGCTCTCAATTTCACTTTTTCCAGGGGAAAGACAACTGCCGGCACATCAAATTTTCGACCTTCAACATAAGTAATTATCTCTCTCGCAGCCTTAAGCGCCGGCTCTCCCGCCGCAATAAATTCAACCATAGAAAGAGGAACGGTCTCGCAGGCAACTTCTTCCGCATTGGGAACATTCTTAACTCTTGACAAATAACTTACATATCCGGCATTCAAGTCTATCACATTACTTCCCACAACTACTCCAATTCTTAACCTTCCCTCCACTTCAAAAGTTACAAATTTCATAATAACCTCCTTTTCAAAATTAACTAAATTAACCTAAATTTAGCACAGGAGCCTATAAAAAGTCAAGTATTCTTTTTGAACTGATGTTAGTATTTTGCACGGTTAAAACCGTGCCTACAAATGCCATTGTAGGCACAGATTCAATCTGTGCAGCTAACCGAGTGACTCCGAAATCTGTCCCCCTCTACTACCCTGGGGATGAAGGGATAGTTGCAGGAGCTTCAAATCCGCCAGGTTTGAGAGGAGCGCTGGCGGATTTAGAGCGAGGTTTTACTGACCGAGCGACTCCGAAATCTATCCCTTCATCCCAGCTACCCCGATAGATTTCTAACGTCCCGCACTTTTGTAAAAGTGCGGGGCTACTCCTAACCCATATAGTTTCCTAATACTGAATTCTTATAGCTACCAGTATCCTCGTTACCGTCTCATCTATTCTCTGACGTTCTTCGAAGAAGGCAGCATCTCCATAATAATTCCTTTTGCCGAACTCACCGGCAAAATCTACAGATACCATATCGTTAAATTTATATCCAAACCCTCCAGTAAAGGAGACCATCTGAAATTGCTTGCTACCATAAAATGGTTGAAAATAGAAACCATATCTTAAAGAAAGAGCATCTGACAGATAGTGCTCTGCACCAATACGAAATTCAAAGGTATCACCGTAATTGGATCCCGATTCAAATCCCGACCACTCGCTAAAGATAAACTCAGCCGCTATTGTGGAAGAGATTTCGTCAACGAAATTATAAGCTACACCAAAGCCATAAGATAGAGGGAATTTTAGCTCTGTCTTGCCTTCTTCTGTCGAGGTAGAGTAATTCACTTTCCATCTATCCTCGACTTCTCCTCTTGTCTTAACAATAAATCCTGCTCTAAACTCATCAGTGAAGCAGAGCATTCCTCCGAACGTGAAATTAAGACCAGAACTCTTTGATCTGAGCTCGGTAACGGTGGTGGGAGGAGAAGCGTAAATAGTGTATCTATTTTTGAGACTTCTCTCTCCTTGCAAAAGGTTAATGGCTCCACCTATATATAAATATGGCGTGAGCTTCCATGCTCCTCCTAAACTATAGGCATAGAGGCTTCCTTCTCCACTTATGCTGGCAGAGCCAATTTTCTCACCTGGCGAACCTGCATCAAAAATGGATTTCTTATGCTCGTAATGGTTGTCGTACAGGGGGACAAGCCCTAAAGCCAGCACCAATTTTCTTCTGACCGGAAAAGCAAGAGCAGCACTATTGAGTTGAAAATAGTACTGAGAATTAAAATACGTCAATTCATCTTCTGTAACTACCTTTTCTACAACCGGCGCTATTCCCAAAGCTAATGAAAATTCTTTCTTTTCCAAAACCCCGAGACATGAGGGATTTATAAAGATAGAAGAAGAATCGGTTGCACTGGCAATTGATGTTCCTCCCATTCCCAGGCAGCGAGCCCCAATTCCAGAAATGGGATCTCCCAAGCGAGAAACTCCCAGATAAGTAAGCGCATCAACTTTTGAAGCCAGAAAACAGAGAATAGTAACTATTACAAAAACAATTCTTTCTTTGTTCACCTTTCCTTTGTAACCCACCCAGTTTCAAACTTTCTAACTATCTCACCACTTCACATCCCATTGTAGACTGAAGGCATGTCTTCTGCTTCTGATTATCCTATCTAACTCTTCTTTATTTTCCGGCCTCGTTATTCCATAATCATTGTAATAGTGTATATTTTCATATTTCATCCAGAGGCTAGTGTTTTTAGTAATTCCTTGCGTTACCATTAAGTAGTATCTTACACCTTTGCCATAGGTCCACCAATGGAAAGGAGTCAACCCCATAGGCCATAAAAATTCGATTTCGCTCAAAGCAACTCCTGGGTCAGCTTCAAAGAAGATCACTCTCCCTTCAAGTTTCAATTTGACAGTTGGACTGTACTTGAGGTCGCCAAAAATTAAGTATCCTCTATCCACTTGCTTGAGCTCATAAATACTATTCTTTCTCCCATCCCACCTTACCCTAAACCTCACCCTGCCATCCGGATTCCAGGTAACCTGCACTCTCGTCTTCTTCCAGCTCTGGTATAAATCTCTATTTTCTACCTTTTTATCATACCAGTGGTCCCATTTTCTAAAATATAGTTCCAGCTTCCTTGATACTCTCTGTTTAACATCAAACCAGAACTCTTTATCCGTGGTTGGCATTAAATTATCCTCTCTCCAAGGATGGCCAACAGGTCTAAAATAGATTTGTACTTCCCTCTCTCTTTCCTCATACTTACCACCAAGGAATATTCCATTCTCATTCCAGCCTTCATCCCTACGTCCAACTATAGTGGTAGCACTACTATGTTCGCTATAATAATCTGGATCATATTTATAGATACTCGTCCATAAAGTAAATCTGCCTAATTTCAGCATGGGCTGAATCAGCCACGCCTCACCATACCCTATGCACTTAGCATATTCGGCGCAGAGATTCAATTTTCTATACCTGGTATCAAAATCGAACCCGAAAATCCTATTTCTCTCTCCTCGAAATAGATAGTATCCTTTCTCTTCCGGTGGATTAATCTTAGGGTTATATCTGCTCTCATAACCGATAAAACCAATCTGTGAATCTCTTAAACTGTATGCTACCCTACCACCAATTACTTCCTCTGTCAAAGTGTCGTTTCTTTCCAATTCCTTATCGCTAGTAATATAACCCATATCCGCCCTAATAGCGATCAAGCTCTCGCTCACAGTACCATCCGGATTCAAGGATGCATCGAGCTTCTTATTCGAATAGAAGAAATCCAAGTCGAATTGTTCTATTCTCTTCTTTACCGCAAATCCTCTGAAATACGTATTTGGCGTTGTGCCTCTATCTTCAGTAATACCTCTTGCTTCAATCTTTACTGGTCTAGTTAATTCTGTTGCCAGAGGATAATAGAAAATTAATCCCTGATTATATTGAAGCTTGTAATCGCCAATGACTATTTTTTCAAAGGAATAAACATTTCGCATTACAAGCCAGTATTTGGTCAGATAATATTTCCAGAGATTATAAAAATTAATTGCCGGTTCAGAACCGCTGTCTGCCTGAGCTCCGGCGTGACGAAGCACCCACCCGGCTTCATAGTGGTTTCCATATCTCAACCTTGTGCGATTATAAACATATGGAGGATTCTGAAATTTACAGGGAGCATTCAGATAAGCTTCGCTATCGGGCTTATCCACCTTAATTCTCCACCGGAAATCACCCTGCAAGGCTAAGGGCATTCCTCTTGGTTCAACCTTAATGTAGGAAGCTATTCCCTCAAATATCTCATCACTCACTCCTGGCACCTCCTTAAGTTCCTCGATATCTGTAAATCCCCTCTCCTCACGATAATGAATTATTGCCTTTGCCAGGCGAGTATCAATTAAAGGAAGCTTTAACAATTGGTCCAAAGATACAATGTTTAAGTCGAGTGGATGATCTTTCAAATCAGCAAGTTCTTCCTTATCCACCGCCACTGGAGATACTGTCTCCTCTTCATCCTCTTCAATTTCAACCTGACCTACCACTGGTGCTCCAGGATCGGTCATCAAAATCATAGACAAAACGAGCAGAATAGCGACAATTCTTCCCATCGTTTCTGGTCGGGCACTCTTTGTAGCGGCAAAGCGCAAGCTTTGCTTCCTTTTTGTAGGGGCTCAATTTATTGAGCCCGTTCCATTCCACATCTTACTAGAAGAGTTCGTAGTCACGCTCACTTCGTTCGCTTTAGTTCATCGTTCATAGACTACAAACTACAAACTAACCTGGTCGGGCACTCTTCAGAGTGCCG
>Ga0315280_10011517_pt1 | contig 10860 bp, 11 predicted proteins | sample YL17G06_40_MG_FD_203697 | JGI IMG/M metagenome (GOLD analysis project Ga0315280, IMG submission 203697) | Sediment microbial communities from Yellowstone Lake, YNP, Wyoming, USA - YL17G06_40 | ecosystem: Environmental > Aquatic > Freshwater > Lake > Sediment | place: USA: Wyoming | collected... | reverse complement strand
TACTTATCTTTAAACGTATATGCCCACTTACCGGCGTTTCTGAACCTTTTGATGTCACCTCGGTTTGCTAGGAATGACAGTGTTCCCGAAATTGTTCCTTTTGAAAAATGACGCGCATTAGCCTCTAGCGCATTCTTAATCTCAGTCATAGTTCTTGGTTGATTTCCCCACTCACTTTTTAGAAGAGCCTTTATTGCGTCAGAGCAGCCCAAACCTATCGGTAACGCAGGAGGCGTTCCCCTCATCGTGGGGGTGGGTAACGTTTCGGTCAGACTCAATACCCTATCTATGATTGCATTGAGCTCCTCCAAACTTTCTGCTCGGACGAAAATCTGGCCGCCTCGCCATTTCGTCTTCCATGCAAATTTCGTTCCCATACCGCTGACCCACTTAGACTTAGTCTAAGTGCGCGTCTATATAGATTCCTCTGCTCCGCCCACAGTCGAAAAAGTTCGAACATGTCGCTAGAGACAGAAGGCGTTTCTCACTCCAAATAGGCGTGGCATATTCTTCGACAAGTTCGAAGCCAAGTCAGAAAAACTTGCAAGAATATATAAATTTCGAGCGAAGATGAAGATCAGAACTGAGTCAGGAGTGTCAATTTCTTCCATTCTAGATGGTTCTTCGATTTTGTTGCACTTCAACTCACCAGTATGTACGATTGAGTTGACAAAAGATGAATCTCTGCGTGTTGCCTCTCTTCTGACCAATTTTACCAACCAGGAAACAGCCACGCCTGAAGTGAAAAAAGTCGCACTTCAACCTAGGCAATCCAATTGGAGAAAGGGCAAGCGATGACAGGCAGCCTTGATCCTGCCCTTCGGTGGGCTCAAGAAAAATATCTGGCGAAAGACCTGTTTCAGCACTCCCAAGACCTATTGGTAAATGAGGTCAGGAGAGCAATATTAGCCGCTGTTAACGATCTGCTCAAGCAAACGAACCAGAATGTACCTCTTGACCTGGAGCCGATTTCTCTGTTGAGAAGGATCAGAAGCATTGTAGAAACTGAGCTTTCCGTTGACGCCATCCTAGTTCCCGAAATTGGAGGCTTCATGATCAAGGTAAATAAAGACCTACATCCGTTCAAAAAGCGTTATGCGATTGCCCACGAAATAGGGCACACCTTCTTCTTTAACATTGAAGATGATCCCCCAAGAAGGGAGTTTCAGTATCAGAAATCAAATTATTGGGTTCAGGAAGAATTCGCATGTGCGATTGCAAGAGAAATTCTTGTTCCACGTTTCTCTCTCATTCCTTTGGTTGAGAACGAACACATACAACCATCTGTGAATGCTCTTCGTTATCTCAGTTCCCTATATCAGGTTTCATTTGATGTACTCAGATTGCGACTGATTAACGATTTGTCACTATGGAACTGTGCTATCCTAAAATCGACGGTTGCCGAAGGGAAAATCCTTACAAAAGGGCGAGACATTTCCAAAGGGAAATCTTACAGAAGCTTTGTCATTCCAAGGGTCATCGAATGGAGCGACAGACTTTCGGATTTATTTTACATAATATCGGTTGCGTTGAGTGAGAAGCGAGTCAGAGATAATATAGAAATGGAAAACACAAAATACTTAGTCGAGACTCTTCTTCTCGATCCCGTTAAGCAAACCGTCATGACCTTACTCGTAAAATCTTAATTTCATGGTAAAGAAGAAAGTCACATCAGATCAGGATTTCCCTCTTTCATAAGCATCTTTCTTGGTTGCGCTCATGTTGCCAATCTCACGGCTAAATTCGTCATAACTGATTACTTCGCTTCTTTCTGGGCCTCGGGTGGGCAGTTGTGCCTTAATTCCATCCACGTCTTCCCTTAGGAGTCTCACACTATTTTCTCTTTCAAATCTGATTGCATGCCTGTCGACGTAGTGTATGTGAAGTTTTGCCTTGTATGTCTTGGAAGCGCTTGGAAGCCCAAACAACTCTTCGCAATCACCGTTGACATAACTTCTCTCGATGTCTGGCAGTTCAGGATCCACAACAACGAGCATTTTCCATAATTCCAAGTGCTTCTCTGTTATCGAAGTTCTGATCTCGTTGCGAATCCTCTCATCTCCAATTTCCTTAAGAGGTCCTTTGCCCGTTCCCCAATCAACCAATGCTTCGACCTCTTTCGCGCCCATCTTCCCCTCTGGGCAATAGATTACTATTGCCCCTGGATTTTTCTCAACAACCGACGAGCTTGAATTCATACTCTCTAACATTCGCTCTTTTCGGTATCTCTTGTCAGGATGAATGAGTTCCTCTATTATCTCTGATTTCTTATCGGTTTCAGGTCGAGTTAACCCTGGTTCGCTATACGAAAGATCATACACAATTTTGTAGATTCGCCTTTCCCGCAAGTGTTTCACCAAGTGGCGGGCCACTTCTGTACCTTCGTTAAACATGTACTCAAGCAACGTGTCATCATCCATGTTATATAGCATATCTGCTGAAAGTTTATGTTCTTGAACCATGGAAGTTACAGCGGATATTAGCATTGCCGAGGCTATCATTTTTGTTTTTTGGTAATACACTTTTTCTGCCAGCGAATACCTTACACGCAGGAGGTCCATCAATTCAGAAAGTACATCTCGTCTTCTCTCGCCTGTTTTTGGTTTAATAAGCCTAAAAACCAAACGATACTTATTGTTGACTTTGGTAACATACACATATGACAAGAATCGCTCATCAAAGCCCGCGGTCAAACCAGTGAAGTAAATGTCTCGTTTGGAGTAATCAACAAGATCCGCGCAAATTGTATTTCCCACAATGTCCGCGATGTAGGGCCTTGGCAATTGCTCGACTTTCTTTCCCTCTTTTCTTGCTTCTATGGCTGCAAGTACTTCCCTGATCTCATTGATTACATTCTCGGGCTTAAACCTCGTCCGTCCAAGTTGATACAGCCTTTTTAGGACGTGATAGTCAAGAATTGCTTTTCCCACATCAGATCTATCGCCAAGAAAACGCTCGATTCTATTTTTAGACCACTGACCGTCAAAAAGCCCTCCTTCATCTTCTAAGGTATGGCCGAAGGGAAGGTTTCCTTCGTCGTGTAGTAAAGCACATAGTCTAATGATAAATCGATCCTCTTTTGTTACAGTTAAATCTGGATAAGGGTTCCTATTTATCTTGTCAACCAACTGATCCGCTATATACAACGCGCCGATGGAGTGTTCAAATCTCGTGTTATTTGCGCTTGGATAGACCAAGTTTGTGAGTCCAAGTTGCCTAAGCCTTCGCAGTCTCTGAAAGTCACTCGTATCCATGATCGTTGTCTCAAGATGCGTCACGAAAATGTCCTTATGAATGGCATCGCGGATAGTCTTGTGTGGAGCTAGCAGTTCGTTGATCAAGCTGTAAACGAGTTCACTTTCTTCTTTAACCTTTTCTTTGGCAAAATCATCTATTCTTGGTGAGGTCTTTTTAAGTTGTTTTTCAGCCACACGAACACCAAATTACCTAATTACTAGCAGACATAAAAAGGTTCAACTAAAGCACATAATCAACATCGGCAAACTCGTCCACTCGAAGTTTGATGATGGGTGCATCATTTTGCGCTGGCGCCGAACGACATAGCATTACCGAACTCAATGCGTTCATAGAAGAGACGTTCTAACTGTGCCCAAGACTCGACCGCACACTCTCACTCTTTCAACCATGTTTCTAATGCTTTGATAACTGCTTTGCTCAAGTATCCTTTTTTGATCCCAAACTCTTTAATGGCTTTCTGGCGCACTTTTTCTTCCAACTCGTTTGATATAGAAACGCTGATTTTGCCCATAATAGTCTCCTGAACGGCTAACGCTCTTAGCAGAGAGCTTATCTTATATAAGATTTGCCATATCCGAAAAGGTTATTAGAAAGCCTTGTCCGATATAAGATATCGGATATAAGATATAAGAGAGTGAGAATCGCATGACTTGGTTGTGGGTAGTCTTATTGGGGATCCTCATGGTGATTATTCTGGTTGTTCTCGTCAAGCGGTGGAAAGGGGTTCCCAGGTTCTCGAATGCAGCAAAGAATGATGGAATTTCAGTTCAATTAGCGACGCTTGAAGAACGAACGAAACAGCTCCAGGGTTTGGAGGAGAAAATCAAGAGGGTCGAAGACAAGCAGGATTCCGATTCCAGAGAATTGCGGGACAGGCTCTATAACGAGTATTCGAAACGGTTGCAAGACGCTGTGGATTTGCTTAAGGATACTTACGGAAAGATGAACACAACGACTGCGAATGCCTTTAGAGAGATTACCAACCGAAACGTCGAAGTTTACAAGCAGACCGCAACGCAACTTATCAACATGACTGAAAAGTTGGAATCAGCGTTCAAGATGCTTGAGGAAAGAGAGCATGTGCAAATACGAGAGGAAATGGAAGCGCTCAGAGTTAAGATTAATGATCTCGAAAGGGACCCACTACGGATTCAGTTAGAAGAACTTGGTGAAGCAAGAGCTGCCCAAGCTGTACATGAGCAGAGTGTAAAGAAGATCACTACGATCTTCTGGCCGAACAACGGTGAAGTGAAGTTCAAGGAAAAGATTGGGCAATATGTCCCTGATGTTTACATTACCAACCACAAGGTGAAAATTGTTGCTGATGAGGTAACAACAGAAGATGTAGGTGCAGTCAGAGAGAAGGTGAGGAAGATTGCAGAATACATGCGCGGGCTCAATGCTAACGTTGGATACGTGATCATTCCAAATGCTGGCATTGACTCCGAAGCGTTGAGAGAAATGAAACGCACGGTATCAACGCATGGATTGTATATCACCAGAATCTCAGAGTACGCTGTTCATCTCCAAGTTTGGTATGATGTCGCAACAACCGGAATAGTTGACATGGGTTCCTTGATTGAAAAAGGACACAACCTCTTGAAGATTCTGGAGCCAGTGTTTGACGAATTTTTGGCTATAGCTCAGAATCTAGAGCAAAGAGACGAGAGAGATTTCAAGTACAGACAAAATAGGTACAAAGAAATGAAATTCTTCCCCAGCAAGGTTCTGGAAGCAATAGAGAGGATTCCTAAGTCTTCGACTGAAAGAGGGGCTTAGCTTGAATAAAACTCCATTTGATAACAGGGATTTTCGGATCCTAACCATAGTTGCCAGCTCTGAGAGGCCAATCTCAAGTTGGGAAATATGCCAGAAGCTTTTCCCAAGCGAAAAGAACGTGCAGAAGCACCTATCCTCTGTGATTTGGCGACTCAGCAAACTCGTCAAGATTCAGGCTTTGACCAAACAGCCGCATCCAACGAGAAGGAAGAAAGTTGTATACGACTTTTCAAAGGCGCCCTTCAGCATTGATGGAACAGTCTTTATTCCTAGCAAGCTGGGCGAAGTCATAGTAAGCTGTAAATTCGCTGGAAACTGCCATCCATGCAGACTCGACTCCCAGAAATGTAGGCTTTCTGAGATCCTTCGCAAAGGAAGTCATGAGCTGGTGCAGGCATTTTATTCGCAGGACGGTGGTGGTAATGGTTCGCTGTAGAGACCAGTCGACATTGCCGTTAATGCAACAAGCGGTTGAAGAAAGGAACAGAGGCTTGCGACTAAATGTTGACGTTTTGAACATTCAAAGCTCATGTTTCACTTTTCTCATGGTCAATGGCTGGAAAAGTGAATACATCAGTGTAGATCTGTTGCTTAGACACCTTTCAAGAAAGTCCAAAAGCGAGGCATCAAGAAGAGCCTATTTGAGCAGACTTTATTCCTTCTGCGTATGCACAGGAATGGACCCCGATAGACTAATTGCGATGCCAAAAGAAACGGTCGAAGAACAGCTGCAAGATTATGCTGATCAATTCAATGATGGTAAACACAGCTTGAGGTACGCAAACACCGTGATTAATCTGCTGAAAACATTCTTCAAAGTCAATGGTTTCAAGGGGATCAAGGCACTCGAGGTCGAAGGGTACCACATGTCTGCCAGGTATAGGAAAAGACCCGAATACATACCGAAGAAGAACGAGATATACCTGATGGCTGACTCTGCCTGTTCGCTTAGGGATAGAGCGTTTATTCTTACAGCATACAGTAGTGGTCTCAGAAACTCGACCATTAGAGCGCTTCTTTTCAAAGATGTAGAGCAGGAATTGGCAAGAAACATAGCCAATATCATGCTTCCAGTTTATCCGGAGATGAAGTTGGTAGAGCCCAATGCATGTAAGAATAATATTCCGTATTACAGCTTCATCTGCGATGAAGCGACTCAGGCACTCAAGCTTTACCTCAGAGAGCGAAGAGAAAAATGTGGCGCAATAAAGTCTGATGAGCCTCTTTTTGCGTCAGACTATAATCAAATACCAAGAGAAGAACGAAGTGCGAAAACAATGAGCGCCCGACAACTGCAACTCGTTGTAAAACAAGCAGCCCAAAGGGCGTCAATACGCGATTGGCAACATGTCACTCCCCAGTGTCTACGTAAAGCCTTTGAGACAGTGCTTCACAGTGAGCTGATTGAAGGAGGACGCCTTGACCCAAAAATCCAAGAATTCCTGATGGGACATATCTTACCAGGTAGCGAGGACGCCTACTTTGACAGAACGAAAATTGAACTGTTGAGGTCTGAATACGGAAAACTTGATTTTGGAAGAATCGTTATTCAGAACAAGTTTAAGGTTTTGAGAGCGGCTGTTGTGAGAGCTTTTGAGGGCTCAGGGATAGATGCCGACGAAGTGTTGGAGGAATACTTCAAAACGCAGGTTCATGGTCTGCAATAGAACTACCCTGTCTGAATGGTGCTTTCCTCATTTCTTGATTCTTGAAGTCAAAGCGTAACGAGTCTGGCTGCAAGTTTTCCCTATGGCCTTTCTACAATAACATGATCTTGATCTACAATGCTCAGAAACTTCCAGTCGTCATTCAAATAACCTTGTAATTCGCTTGTCGAGATAATTTTTTGTTCTTTGACCTCTTTCTTGCAGGAACCATTTAGCCGAACTTTGATGCTTGCTTCAAGTTCTTCCTTCTCTTCTTTCAACGTCAACAATCGACCCAGCTCGTTTTCTCTTTTCTTCCTAATTTCATCAGGGTTTATTCCGAAGAGTCTAGCCATCTCCTTATACATACCTAAGTTCTCAACTTCTGGCGATTTCTCTTCTGTGAACATAAGTTTTGAGAATTCGCTTCTTAGTTTGTCAATTTTGCTCCAATCATAGTAGGGATCTTGGGTCCCAGGCAATATGTGACCAATTAGGAATTCTTGGTCTTTGCCGTCCATTCTGCCTCCGTCTTTCATTGGCGATCTGAGGATGCTTTCAAAAACCTTTCTTAGTGAATGTGGGGTGACATGCTTCCATTCTTTAATGCCTGCCTCCTTTGCTGCGTTCTTAACGATTTCTTGTAGCTCCCTACTAGAAAGAGGCGTCCTCCGGCTGCGCTGCGACCCCATTGAAATAAAGAGAGGTTCGTCGTCTTTGATGAACCCAAAAATCTCCTTTCTTCTCTTTAGCATTTCTCTGATCGCTTCAGTTGCTTGAGCCGACGTGAATGTGTAGTATGGGATACTGTTCTTACATGCACCAGGGATTCGTTTGTTCCATTCAGGTTCAACCTTTATTAATAGATTCTTCTGTCCAGCTTCAATCTCTTTTATTACATCCTTGACCATGAGAGCCCGAATAGCGGTATTCCTCAATCCAGTAGAAAACAGAGTGTATGTGATCGCCCGATTCCGTATACTCCCAGCCCTCTCAGCCATTCGAAAAGTTTCACCTAACGTAGGCACGTACTCAGGTCTACTGCGTGTTCTTGGCGGTACGTTATAACCTTGCAACCGCAGTTCTAAATTGTTCTCTCTGTTAAAACCATTTACGCGAAAGAAAGTCTTGAGGCACGCCAATGAAGTATTGGCGTAGCGCGCGGTAGAGCCACGCTGCACACTCCGTCGCCGAATCTCATCCAGATACGATTGGACACACTTCTCCAAGTTTTCCCTAGTCTTACCGAGAATATCGTCCGGGCTGATCTTCGTCCAATGGCAAAAACCAGATAAATGCCAAAAATAATTGGTCACGGATTGCTTGCTTCCGCTCTTCCTCAACCAAAGATAGTCTATAAGCTTCTGAACGGTTACACATCTACTGACAAAAACCTGACCCGTCCACCTAACCTTAAGAATCCTCTGAATCAATCCAACGTGCATTCCCTTTCGCTTCTTCGGTTGCCTGCGTGTGGTTTTCATCTCAGTCTTTCCTCTGTGCACCAAAACCTTTCAGAGAACACAGAACCGCGTAAAACAGTTAACATCCTTCTACGAAACCACAGCTTTACTGAAAGATCGTTCTGCGTTGCTGTAGGTTCTCTGTAGGTTCTTATGATTATTGGTTTGTCGGGGTTGTCTGTTTTTAGTATGGCTATTTTTTGGCCTATTAGCTTTTGTAGTTTTTTGGTTTCTGGTTGGTTTTTGGGGATTGTGATTGCTATGTGCTTTTGGTAGTTGCATGTGAGGAGGGCGGTTATTTCTGAGTCGTCGTTTTCTATTCCTGTTAGAGTGCCTATGACTTCGTCCCAGGGTTTGAGGTAAACTTTTTGTTCTGTGAGATGTTTTAGTCTGGCCTTTTCTAGGTCTAATTTTATCACTTTTTCATGAAGCGCAAAGAGACCTTGAACCACTGCTTCTCGGTTGCTTTGGATAACTCCTCTTTTCTTGAGTTCAAGCAGGATTTTTGCGGCATCCTCATTTATGTTACAGTTTACTCTCACACTTGGGCTTGACATTATAGTTCCCAAGTTTTATACGTAAGTTGTGCTATATATTGCAATATTGAAAGCAATATTATTGCTAAATTGCAATATGTAAGATTGTGCTGAAGGAATAGCCAAATGAGGTTTATCCATGACGTTTAGACAGGATATTAAGAAAATTTTTGATGAACTCGAAGAAACGGATATCGCAATTCTGGGTGTTATGGCTATGGAAGGTTCAGAGCTGATCCCGTATGACGTTTGGAAGCGAGTGAAGGGAATACCTCAGCGAACTGTTTATGACAAAGTGAAAAGGCTTGCTGAAGCAAAATATGTCACTAAGATCGGGGAACAGCGGTTTAAGAGAAAGTTGTCCAGAAAACCTCATTGTTTGACTCTTAAGGGAATGTTGGCTTCTCTTGCGTACGAAAAGTTGTCCTTTGACCGTTTAGCTGATCGGTTTAGAACAGAGTTGCACATCCCGGAGAGGTATGCAAAAGCGGTTAAACCTTTGATCTCCATATGGGCGTATTTTGAATCTAGAGTTTCTAGGTTGGAACGCCATATAATAGGTGCAGAGTCGATTTTCAAGGTGGTTTTTGAGATGCGCCCGGCGTGGAAGGACGTAGGGCCAGAACCGCACTTAATTCTAAGTGCGAAATTTGAGTTACCTTCAGTAGACAAGTTTAGAGAGGAATTAGGTATTACAGAAGGGGAATACAGGGCCTTGGACAACTTTGTCTCAGTTATGGTTTCACTTCGACTTCCGGAGAAAATGGAGCTTGAAAAAAGAGTTCTCTCGTATTCCAGTGGTTTGGGCCCATTGCCATGGCTTGCTGATTGTATTGAGATACCACCCTATTTCGCTATCCGCATGTTCTGGTCAGCTTCAGATTATAAAGCAAGAACCGATACCTCGAATTTTCTATCATGGTTCTCGATGCATAAGAATATCGCTAGTCTCATATCACGGGGTGACATAATTCGTTTAGATCAATATTTGAGGGAGTCGGTTTCCAAATTGCAGTTCTCTTGGCGACCTGTTTGTCTCAAACGTGAATATGATGGAATGTGTGCACTCAAAAACACGAAGTGCCCGCACGATTCTTTACTGGAATGCGAATTAGTTAGAGAAGACGCAAGGAAGTTTGAAGGTCTTTTAAATTTCATTATTGAAAGGTGGGCCAAGTTTTGAACGGATGAGAGACTGTGAACCGCACGAAATCCCCGCAACGCCAAGGTTTGTGGCTGCGAGTAAGTCAAAAAACATGTCAAAAATTACAGTAAGCGATAATAGTCCGTACATTTTTTAGTGTAAGACCAGTTCACCAATGTTTATAAGGTTAGACAAAGTTAACCAAATTAGGTGATACTTGATGTTATCTAGCAAGGAAGCATGCGTGAAGGCCAAACCTAAGCGTGGAAGACCGTTAACAATACCCACAAGTCCTTGGACTTGTCCTGTCATGAGCAAACTGGTGAGCCATGAATGCGTCAGCTTTGAAAGAGATTGTGAACCGCGAGGATGTAGACCGGAACAGTTTTCAGAATGTCTCTGGATACATGACATAATCGAAGAAGAGTAACCCTTGCTCATTCCTTCTTCAGTTCTTTCCTCATTACTCATTGATGCTGCTCAAAAACATGTTTTAGTTTCTTTGCTTGTTCATTATAAGTGGTTTCCTCAAGTAGTCGGTTAATATCGCTCTCGAATTCCACACGTTCTTCAGGAATGTTGATTCTAACAAGTTTGACGCCAATGTTTCTGAAGATCTTTGAATAATCTCGCTCCTTGCTTTCACCTTGTCTGTTGACGACCAAGAAGAAATTTGTACCCTCACGATTAGCAAGACGAAGATCGTTTAGGCTCATGTAGGCTCTACTCATTTCAGTCCAATAAGTTCCTTCTTTAGACCGTTCTTGTTTTGACCTTTCGCTTACATACTTGCATTCCACTATTGCCAATTCTAATGAAGGATTCGAAGGATCAAGCAAAAGCCCTGCCATCAAAACTAAGTCAGGCTGCCACTCAGCAGAAACTCCCATCAGACTCGGACGACTGGCTACTCGTAATCTATGCTCAGCCTTGGCTTTGGCTATCATATCCTGCATGATCCGTTTAACCTCCAACTCGAACTTTTTTCCTTTCTCATGTGAGTTACCCACTATTCCACTATCCTCACGCTGCTT
>Ga0315280_10011516_pt1 | contig 10860 bp, 14 predicted proteins | sample YL17G06_40_MG_FD_203697 | JGI IMG/M metagenome (GOLD analysis project Ga0315280, IMG submission 203697) | Sediment microbial communities from Yellowstone Lake, YNP, Wyoming, USA - YL17G06_40 | ecosystem: Environmental > Aquatic > Freshwater > Lake > Sediment | place: USA: Wyoming | collected... | reverse complement strand
GAAGTCAACATCATTTCGAAACCGGAATGGCTGAAACCTGAGGAAGCCGCCGCAATCCCGCTCGTCTTCATGACTGCTTGGAATATGCTCGTGACGAGGGCTGGGATCTCGCCCGGAGAATATGTGCTAGTTCTTGGAGCAGGGAGCGGTGTTGGGAGCGCAGCGATCCAGATAGCCAAGCTCTGGGGAGCTCGTGTGATTGCAACAGCCGGAAGTGAAGAGAAGCTGAAGCTCGCCGAGAGGTTGGGAGCTGACGCATTCATCAACCACAGTGAACAGGACATCGCGGCGGAAGCCAGAAGGATAACGGAGAAACGAGGTGTGGACATCGTCTTCGAGCATGTGGGCTCGGCGACTTGGGAGAAGAGCATCAAAGCACTAGCGGTCGGTGGAAGACTCGTGACTTGCGGAGCGACAACCGGCTATATGGGACAGACAGACATACGGTACCTGTACAGCAGACATCTGTCGATCTTGGGGTCATACATGGCGAGCAAAGCAGAACTCCTCAAAGTGGTTGAACTCGTGAAACAACGACGACTCAAACCCGTTGTCGACAAGGTATACCCGCTTGCAGAAGCTGCGAGCGCGCAGGAACGGATGGAGAAGAGAGAACACTTCGGGAAGATAGTCCTGCGACCATAGTATCAAGCTTGGACTCTGCGAGTCTGATGATCCCGATTGCGCCCAGTGTCCAACGGCGCATTCCCTCACACGGTCACTTTGAAGAATGGATCGCAGGTTCTGATTCGAAGAGCCGAACCCGAAGACTCCCGGATGTTATTCTCTATGTTCTGCTCACTCTCTGATGACACAATGTTTCGCAGGTTCCTCAGATCACAGAGGGCACTCACGGAAGCAGATGCTGAAGAGATGCTTCGGCTAGACGATAAGAATGTGACATCGCTGATCGCAATCCTTCAGAAAGATCACAACGAACGAGCGATCGGTGAAGCACGATACGTGACTGATTCATCAGGCAAACTAGCCGAGGCGGCCGTGGTGATCGCCGACGAGTGGCAGAACCTCGGCCTTGGAACCGCACTGTTCTCGAGTCTCTTAGCAGAAGCAAAGAGGCAGGGCCTGTCCAAGATCCTTGCTTACTTTGATGTTGAGAACAAGTTGGTGATCCGTGTCGGACGTAAATTCGGCTTCAAGCTGGCCCCAAAGGAACCCAGAACCGACTATTCAATGATGAAGGCTGAGATTAGTCTCTAGCCTCGAGAAACGTGACGCCGAGTATAGATAGCGACCATGCCTTTCCAGACTTCCTCGTATGCGCCTCTCATCGTCTCTATGAGCGGACGGCTATTCGTCCAGAACCCGACATCAGCCCCGGTCTCGAGACTATCGTCGTCCGGAATGCGTTGATAGTAGAGCAGGTTATCCTGATCCGCTATCACAATACGGGCAGGGCCGAGCGCTTCCGAATGCCTGAGCTCCGCAAATGACAGGAGCGCCTTCGCACTCCGCCTATTCTCCTTCGTGATAGGCGCAATTATTCGGATCCGAACATTCCTCTTGCGAAGTGCCTCGAAATCCTCCAGCCGATGGTTGGCTAGGACCTCGATGCCCTTCGTGGTCGTCCAGAAGTCAACAGTCTCTCGACAACTGTTCAGTATCTCTGATAGCTTGTGTCGTACCTCTAGCCTGCCTTTCAGGATTGTCAGCTCCTCTTCGGACTTCCCGGCCTTGATCGCCTCGAGCCGAGACAGTGCTGGAGTTGCACTGCTCCACATCTCATTGAAGTATGCACGAAGGTTTCGCACAAACGAGCGACTACTTATCCACAACGTGACCTGTTCTGAACCTCGTCCGGCCGCTTCCTCGGCACCTCCTATGCCGAAGAGCGCCTCAGCATCGTCAATGATTGACACTCTTGGCACCGGTCTCCGGGCCAAATCCAAGTGCCTGAATGCGATCAAGCTCTGAAAGGATTCCACAAACCTAGCGGTGCCAGTGTTGATGTCTGTGACCACTCGGATCTTGCGGCCTCGCTTCGCCAGCATTGACAACGTATCGAGAACCACACGCCCGCTTCCTCCGGCGAGATCTGAGGATCCCATGATTGAATCGATCTGAAGCTTCGAGTTCTCACACATGAAGAGCAGCTTCTGCCCTATCCTTGCTCTTCCCTCGAGGACCTGAAACCTCTCAAATGCTGGAGCCCCAGTTTCAATACCGAGGGTCTCGAATGCGCGTTCGAGAACTCCGCTTCGCTCTTCGAGCGCTGCAAGTCTGTTCTTCCGTTCTGCGACGAGTATCTTGAGGCACCTTGAGAAGGGTGCAGCTTGGAACCTAACTGGCTGTTCTAGGCTGGCCTCAATGAGACCTCTGCGTTGCAGGTTCCGGAGACTTCGGTAGGTCTCGGTACGGTTCAGTTTGAGCGCTCGAGCCACCACACTTGCTCTTTCAGCACCGCGCTTCGCGAGGAATGTGACGACCTTGGCCTCGTTCTTGCTTAGCCCGTACTCGGCAAGCTGGTCGACGATCTCCTCCATTGTTCGCGTGGTGTGATGAGCGACGCTCATTGTATCACGCAGAGTCCTGTCTGTTACAGAAGCGACACCTTCTCGAATATAAGTCGACTAATCGTTGGACTGCTAGGCGCAAACAAGATGCCCATTGATCCCGAATTCATGAAATTGCCTGTTGTTCAGGACCACATAGGTCACGAAGTCCGAGGAACAGTTCAACCACCAAAGAAGCTTGGAATCCACGGAAGGACCGTTGCAGTAGACTTCGACATCTGCATCGCAGACGGAATCTGCATCTCAGTCTGCCCAGTGAACGTCTTCGAATGGCTTGAAACACCAGACTGTGGGACCCCGAACGCAAGCGGACAAGCGATCCTCGCCGCCAAGAAGGCGGACCCAGCCAGAGAGAACGACTGTATTTTCTGCCGCGCGTGCGAGATCCAGTGCCCGGTGACCGCGATCAAGATCACAGAACCATAGCAGACGAACACAGCGCGGCCTCAATCATTCCCTTTCTTCTTTGTCGTGCCAAGCTTGACCCTATTCAGCAAGTTCACCTTCCGAGGCAGCAACGTACAAATCGCTCGTTTGGTTCGTGCATTGAGGAGCCGACCGGTTGGTGCCACTCTCTCCGAGCCTTCCAGCATTTCTAGCGACAGTTGTTGTCGTCACTGCTTCTGGAGCTCTGATGCCGGGACCGCTCTTTGCAGCGAATGTACTGCAAGGAACGAGAGGGGGCGCTAGGTCTGGATTCATCATCTCCGTCGGGCATATGCTCGTGGAACTCCCACTTGTCATGATAATGGGCTTGGGCATTTCGAGCCTGCTGAACCTCCCTGGTTTCGCTACGGCAGTTGGTTTGATCGGAGGGTCGGCTCTGATAATCTTCGGTATTCTCCAGATCAGAGATGTGACTCGCAGTTCCTTTGGCACGGAACCTGTCGAAAGCGCCGGGCAGCAGAAGAGGTCGCTGATGCTTGGTGTTGCGTTGACGGGGCTGAATCCGTTCTTCATCGTGTGGTGGTTGACGGTTGGCCTGGGGCTGGTGGTTCAAGCGGTCGAACTTGGAGCACTCCTGGGCGTATTCATCATGTATGTATCGCACGTGTGGATGGACTACGCGTGGTTGACAGGTACCGCATATCTTGCGGCGAGAGGCGAGACACTCCTGAAGGCGCGGGGATACAAACTCCTGCTCATTGGCTTGGCTCTGCTCCTGATATACTTCGGAGCTGGATTCATTCTGCGGACGGTATTCCAATTCAGTATACTTCCCTGAGTACCCATCGTGAGCGCCTTACAGATACAGCCCATTCTATGTCAAAATGTCGAGGAACTCTCAGGCATGAACCCTAATCACGCCGCAACGCGAGAAACGTGGCACGTCAGTCTTTCCGGCCGCATTATTCAGGCGATGCAAGAACCATTTGCCTAGGGTGTACCACACCCTAGTTTTTTCCACGCGCAATCGGCGGCCAGTTGAAATCATAGCCACATCGATTTCGGGTACGAGAACAGAATCCTGACCCTGCTCTTGCGTCAATTGGCGCTGGGCTACTAGTCCAGTTTCGGCTCAATGGTTTCTGTCGAAGTCGTCGTGAAGACATCGTTTCCCAAGTGAAGTAGTGGCTTGAATCTCTTGAGATCATACAGCCTCTGGAACGCTTCTTTTCGGACATAGGCCGCTAATACCTCGCCTATCACGAGCACATGGTCACCCTTTGGGATAGTCTCTGCCATCTTGCATTCAATGTGAGCCGTGCACTCACTGACGATTGGAACGTTTACTTTCCTTGCTTTTCCGCCTGTGAGGCCGGTTTCATTGAACTTGTCCACATCCTTTCCGGACCTACGCCCACAGTAGAGAACCTGATCCGCCAAGTCAAATCCTGCGATATTGACGACGAATTCACGTGTCTCCTCCAAGAGCTTGTAGGAATGGCGTTCTTTGCGAATGGCGAACACCAACATCGGTGGGTTCGTGCTTACCGGCATGATCCAAGCTATCGCCAGGGCATTCGGTGGACCAGTCTTCCCTTGGCAGGTAACTAGGGTCGCATTGTACGGATCCAAGAGACGCGGGAAATCAGTGAGTGGAACCTCTGTCATTGACACCTTGTTATCACTCATCAGCTAAGCCTCTTGCTAGCTCTAGCTTGTGCCTTGACTAGTCGCTCAGCGAGGGCAGTCAGTTTGGCCAGCGGAAACGGCCGCTGAGTCGTCACCAGAATGAATCCATCCTCCAGATATAGGATTACAGCGATCAGTTTCTCGTGGACGAGGATCGAGTACTCAGGGGCGCCGAAGAATACTGCTCTATCCTCAGCCGACTTGTGAGCGATCAACTGAGAAATGATTTCCGGGGTTCTCTCGAGCGGTTCGATAGACTCAACCTCAGCACGCATTCCACCCTCAAGTATCCTTCCCTGGCCGTCAACAACCGCGGCAAACCTGACTCTCTTGTCAAACCGCATAGCAGAATCGTAGACCCCAGCCAATCGAAACGCCTCATCAAGCCGCTAGCTTAGCAAGGTAAAACAGTTATGGAAGAACGGGAACCACTCAGTTCTTGGCAAAGTTCTCAGGGGTCTGGTTCTCGAAGAGCCCCCGATAGTGGCCTGTTCCTATGGTCTTTTGGAGAATCATTTGGCACACGGCAGTGCCTGGGAATATCTCAAGTGGAGACGGCCCGAAGTTGCTCAGCTCCAAAACCTGATGGTTTGCAATTCCTGGTTGTACGAAGCTCGCCGATATGTGAACGAGCAGGCCTAGCCTTGAGAAACGGCTGCGCCCTTCGAGCCATCCGCAGATGTTGTCGGGGAGCGTCACTTTCTCATCGGTTATGCCCAAGACTGTCTCGCTTGGACTCAGCTGGACGCCCGACCCACGTGGAACGCGGATTCCTCTCGTTGCCCTCTTGAAGTCCGTCAGATCTGTCACCGGTATGACTTTGTGAGGCGACTGAAAGACGCGAAATGCACTCGCCAAGTGCAGGTCGATCGAGGCTGCTCTGACGCAGCTTCGCCTGAAGGGTTCAATCTTGACCCTTCTTGCCTTGATCTCTCGAAGAATCTCACTTCTCGCCAGAACACTCACGGATGCTGCCCCTAATGGAATGTCATTCGAGCACTGGATAGTCATCGAGGTATTTCAAACAAGCGCGATCAACTAAAGTGACGGAGGGCACCAGATACCTGACAGAAACCCCTTTTTGGCTTGCAGACACGGTAACGCACATGGAATTCCTGTGCGAAAAGAGATCCGCAAGACTCCACTCTCCGCTCAAAAACTTCGAACTTGACGAGCAACCAGTTGAGCATAGACGAGATCCGCTCACTGGTCGCGGAAGCGTAGTGTTGAGAGGCAGGAGAGACTACGTCAAGCGATACTTCCAGAGCGACGAACAGCTGCTTGATGAAACTGCGCAGCGGACACGCGAAAGCTGCCCATTCTGCCCGGAGAAAGCTGCGAAGTCCACGCCAAAATTCCCCGTTGAATTGTTGCCGGAAGGGAACATCAAGGTCGGCGGGGCAAGAACATTCCCGAGCCTTTTCGCTCACTCCGAATTCAACGCCGTCACTGTGATCACGAACAGTCACTATCTCAGACCAAGAGAGCTCACTGCGAGACTCCTAGCTGACGCACTTGAAGCCTCAACGCGATACCTCAGCATCGTGCATGAGAAGAATCCTCAGGTCAGATACGGCGCAGTGCTCATGAACTGTCTCCCGCCCGCCGGTTCGACAATTGTGCATCCTCACATGCAAGCATTGGCAAGCGATCACGCATTCGACATGCTCGCCGAAGTCGACGCGAGGACAAGAGAACACTGGAATGCCCGTGGCTCAAACTACTGGGAGGATCTGATCAAAGAGGAGAAGACGCGCAGAGAACGCTATCTGGGATCAGCAGGCAGCTCGGATTGGATCATGACATACTCGCCGACAGGCTCCGACGAGGCCTGGGGCATCACATTTGACAGTGCTGATCTGACGAACATCTCAAAAAGCGCACTGTCGGATTTGGCAGACGGACTTGCGCGCGTACTGAAGTTCTACGATGAACTTGGCATACGAAGCTTCAACGCCGTGCTCTTCTCTGCACCATTTGGGGAAACATCACGGCATGCAGCTGTCGTTTTGAAGGTCGCCTCAAGATACGGCTTTCAAAGCCAAAACGTGAATGATGTCTGGGGACTGCGATACTTCCTCGACGAAGGCGAAGTCTTCGACTCCCCTGAAGATGTTGCGTTGGGACTGCGCAACTACTTCACCTGATCTCCGCTGCAACGAGCATAGAGCACTTGCATCATCTCGGTGAGAAGAAAGACACATGAACCCAGTATACTGCCCTCTCAGCACTGTGATCCGTGAGGCCGCGGGGCTTTGACATCGAAAGACAGCACTTCAACCACGGAGCGACCTAAGGAACTCGGGCTCAAGAACGTCGCAAACCTTGGAATTGTCAGCATGTTCACAGACATATCAACCGAAATGATTCTTGGCGTCCTTCCCATCTACGTGATCACTCAACTTGGCGCGACGAAAGAACTGCTCGGCCTAATGGAGGGCGCCGCTGAGTTCCTCAACTACATGTTCCGCGCATTCTCAGGAGCGATCTCCGACCGACTCGGTCGCCGAAAGCCCCTCATATTCCTTGGGTACGGACTCTCGACAATCGCCAAGCCGCTATTTGCAGTTGCGACGAGTTGGTCGGGAGCATTTGTTGTGAGATTGACCGACCGAGCTGGGAAAGGCATCAGAACGTCACCGCGGGATGCATTGATCAGTGAATCTGTGAAAGAGGCAAAGAGTGGAACAGCATTTGGGCTGCATCGTTCCGCCGACCAGGTCGGAGCAGTTATCGGGCCAGTCTTGGCGTTTCTGTTGCTGCCACTTTTCGGGGCTAGAGGCATCTTCTGGATCTCGCTTGTTCCCGGCGTATTGTCGCTTATCGTTCTCGTGTTCTGGGTTCAAGACCGAAGAGGAACAAGGACCTCGACTCCCGTATTCAAGAACGCGAGCGCCGTTCTCACGAAGAGGTTCAAGTTCTTCCTGCTCGTGATGGGGGTCTTTGCACTCGGCGCGTACAACTTCTCATTTATCTTGGTGAAAGCTAGCGCTCTCGGAGCTTCGACCGCCACCGTTGCTCTGGTCTATGCCACGTTGAATGTGGCTACGGTTGTGGTGGGATTCCCGTCAGGGATACTGTCCGACAGATTTGGAAGGGAGAAGTTTCTGGTCGTGGGCTTTGGTATCTTCTTTGTCGCCTCACTGGCGGGCCTACTGTCAACCGAGGGCGTCCTGCTGGCGTTTGTTGTTGCTTTCATTTACGGCGCATACATCGGAATCTCAGAGGCCTTGCAGCGAGCCATGGTTCCCTCACTTGTGTCAGCCGAGCTGAAGGGAACTGGGTACAGCGTCTACTATCTCGTGATAGGTGTCTGCTCGTTCATAGCGAATCTCGCATTCGGGGTACTCTCGGATCACCTCTCCATGGGCGCGGCATTCACCTACAGCCTGCTCACGTGCTCCCTAGGGATCATTGGAATGCTCGCGTTCATCATCTCGAAACCAAAGACATGATCTGGGGCCCTAATTGACTGAAACCGGGGCCCCGAAACCCTGTAATCACTGGACCACTCAAAAAGGAGCTGTGATGGACATGGACCCGGCGAGCGGTATTGACCGGAGCTACATTCTGGACATGCTGAAAGAGCTTGTTGCAACCAATAGTGTAAACCCCACTGTTGGCAGGGGCCCCGGAGAGGCAGCAATTGCTTGGCTTCTTCGCGATCGGCTCAACTCCATCGGCGTTCTCAAGGTCCGAACGCAACCGGTAGCCGACGGGAGAAGCAATGTCATCGGGATCTTGAAGGGCTCAGGTGGTGGACGAAGTCTGATGCTGAACGGTCACATGGACACTGTCGGCGTGGATGGCATGACTATCGATCCATTCAAGCCTTCTATTCAGAACGGCCTGCTGCACGGCAGAGGCGCGTGCGACATGAAAGGAGCGCTCGCCGCCATGATAGGCGCAGTGAAATCCGTCATCGATTCAAGGATGAAACTGCGTGGAGATCTCATCTTCAGTGCCGTGGTTGATGAGGAGTACAAGAGCATCGGCATCAAGAAGCTCGTCCAAGAGTACAAGGCCGACGCCGCCATCGTTGGCGAACCGACGAATATGAGGGTGGCTACGGCTCACAAAGGGTTCGTCTGGATCGAAATCGAAGTCAAAGGAAAAGCTGCCCACGGCTCAGTACCTGAAAAAGGGATAGACGCTATCGCTCACGCGGCCAAGATCATTTCAGCGACCGAGAGACTCGAACGAGAGCTCGGAAGCAAAGTACACCCCCTTCTGGGAACCCCCAAGATCCACGCCTCAACAATACAGGGCGGTACTGACTGGAGCATAATCCCCGAACGCTGTGTCCTAAGACTTGAGAGACGAACGCTCCCCGGAGAAACACTCAAATCCGCTATGATTGAGATCGAAGAGATCCTAAAGACGATCAAGCAGGAGAACACGGACTTCAATGCCGTTGCCCGAAGCCCCTACGACATGCCTCCTCTTGAGACACCTGAATCCGAGCGGATCGTGCAGCTGGCCCGGCAGGCTCTCGCGAAAAGGACAGGGACAGAAGCAGCCGTGATCGGGGTCCCGTACTGGACCGACGGAGCCCTCCTATCAACGCTCGCCTCAATACCAACCTGCCTATTCGGCCCCGGAGACATCGGTGTCGCACATTCAGCTGACGAATACATCACCATCGAAAGTGTGGTGAACTCAGCCCACGTCTACAGCAGCATCATCGAGGGATACTGTTCGTAGCTGCTCCCGGACAATATCGGGCATCATGACCCATGATGGCTTTGGCGTGGTGATGAACCTGAACGTTAACTATTCAATGATCACTTCTTTGATAACCAGTTTGGCTGGCAGGTTCCCGTCTTGCTTCGGTTTCCCTGCGCGAGATTCAAATTCGTCTAGTATTGTCATAATCCGTCTTACGCGCGAGGAAAGGTATGTCAGGGGGCGACGATCTATTGACACATCCAAAACCGCACGCTTTGGCCCGCATGAAAGAGCGAGAAATCACGCGCTACCAGGTTGAGCGCGTTCTGACTTCTCCCTCGGAAACGATCGAAGTGCGATTCGGCAGGCGAGCGGCATTTGGAAACATTAATGGGCGGCATCTATTGGTGGTCTATGAGACAAGGAATGGTCAGAAAGATGTTATCACGGCTTTTTGGATCACTCCGGAGGGCCTGAGAAGATATGGCTTCCTTCGAATATGACCCAAGTAGCACCGCTCTCTACGTGAGAATAAAGAGAGGCAAGGTTGCCTCAAGCAAGCCGTTGGCTGACAACATCATACTTGACCTGAACCGAAAGAACGAGATCCTGGGAATAGAGATAATCGGTCCAAGATCTGAAGACTTGGAGACGTTCAAACCAAAGGCCAGGATCCTAACGCGCACATCCTGACCCTGCAGTACCGAGTCTAAACCGATAAACACCCTCCCACCGCGAAACGGTTGTCATGATAGAATGCCGACGGGAACAGCGCAAAGTCGATTGGATTACCGTCACTGCCTTGTCGCCGACCCTTCTATCCTCGAACGAGAGGAGCAAACGTCGTCTATGTAGCTACCTCCAAGACACTGTTGCCTAAGAACGCCTTCTTTAACGAATCCTAGCTTGTGAATGAGCGCGATGGATCGATCCTTGTGGAGCGACGGTGCCCTTCTATCCAGGCTCGGCTCGATACCTACCTGCCTGTTCGGCCCGGGAGACATCGGCGTGGCACATTCGGCCGAAGAGTATGTCAGCCTCGAAAATGTGCTCACCTCAGCCCACGTCTACCGCGAAATCATCCAAGAATACTGCTCATAGTTCAGCCCGTCTGACGACCGACAATGTGAACCATAGTGAGTATTGACGGGGAATGAGCTCGAACACTAACCTAGCCTAGCGGATACTCGTTTGAGAGCAAAGACGGCCGCCGATTACTTGCTCTTTGTCAAGCATCAGTCTGAAACCCTCATTGGCGTTGCCATGCTATCAAGTAAGCGATGGGCCATGATGAAGAGGGGCGATCACCCGAGCAGGGTGGCAAAGCATAGGAATGCTCGCCCGAGCTTCGAGAAGACCATCCACAACCTTTGCCCAAGCTGCGAAAGTCCCCAGTTTACGGTCTACTTCGAATCAGGTAGCCCACGGAAGGTAGGAGCGCTGTGCTATTCATGTGGCACCGTGGGCTTCTTCGCTCGAGACAACTTCTTCCAGATTGGACGAATCCCCATGAAGCACAGGCGGCTCACAGGTCATCGTGCTCTGGAAGTAGTCGGCGGCTAACTCACGATCCGGTCACGATTCA
>Ga0315280_10011515_pt1 | contig 10860 bp, 19 predicted proteins | sample YL17G06_40_MG_FD_203697 | JGI IMG/M metagenome (GOLD analysis project Ga0315280, IMG submission 203697) | Sediment microbial communities from Yellowstone Lake, YNP, Wyoming, USA - YL17G06_40 | ecosystem: Environmental > Aquatic > Freshwater > Lake > Sediment | place: USA: Wyoming | collected... | reverse complement strand
ATCAGTCATTCTGCAAGAAGTCTTGCCGTAGACTTCAGGGTGGTGAGGGCGGGCGACAGGAGAAAACTATGAGAGGATTTATTCTCACAGAGCGCAAGACCACTACTACTGAGAGCGTCTTAGAGTTCAGCCACTATAAAGTGCCTCAAGGAATGGCCTGGAGGCTTGACCTGATCACAGGAATAAACTACAACGGCGCTGACGGGACAATGTATTTAATTGTCAAGTCAGGGGGCACTCTCTCTTATCTTGCCCCTTCGATTACGCTTTCCAGCTCGCGAGCAACGCAATACACATACCCTACTGTCCTTTACGAGAGCGATGAAATATACGTTTACGTAACAGGGCTGGCCGCGGCCGCTGATATTGAGTTCAGCGTTAGAGGTCTGGAAGTAGAGCAAGACAAGGTCTTTTACCGAATGTAAATGCTCACAACTTATTATCACTACACTTTTAGAGTTAACTCTTTAACCTCAAAGGATAGTGAGGCCATCAAGGTTTGCCGTTTAACACGGGGGATCGTCAAGGAAATAGCTTTGACCTTTCCCCGTGGGCTGGCAGGCCTGGTGGGGGTAAGGCTTTTTCGTTCAACCCGTCAGGTAATTCCCCAGAACCCTGGGGAGTGGCTGGTAACCGACGGGGAAACCGTAACTGCTAAGGTAGACGTGGACTTGTCACAAGAGCCTTACGAGTTAGAGCTAAGAGGATACAATGAAGACGAAGTCTATAATCACACCATCAGAGCCAGGTTTACAATAGAGACTTTGCCAGCCGAAGGTGCAGTTTTGACGCCTCAGCAAGAGAGCGCTCAACTTATTGAGCAATTAGGATTAAAAGAAGAGCTGAGCGTAGAGACTCCAGGAGAGGAGGAATAAAGAAGTGGGAGCTTTCAGTGATTACCTGGAAAATAAATTACTTGACCATGTTCTTCGCGTGACCGCCTATCCGCAACCTTCTGCACTTTACCTTGCCGCCTATACTTCAAACCCTACAGACGCAGATACAGGAACGGAGGTAAGCGGAGGCGGCTACGCCAGGCAAGCCATCACGTTTGGTGCGTCCTCAGGAGGTCAGAGTAAAAACAATGCTACTGTGGAGTTTCCCCTGGCCACAGCTAACTGGGGGACTATCACTCACATTGCCATTAGGGACGCCTTGACAGGTGGAAACTTGCTCTTTTACGGGCCTCTGGACGCAACCATTACAATCAATACCAATGAAATCTTACGCTTTCAGGCCAATTCTATTACCATAGGAGCAGATTAAATGATGAAGAAAAATTATAGTTTATTAGATGACGATTACGTGACTAAGTTTCCTTCATTGGGAACAGATGACTCCTCCTATGGCTCATATGCTTGGAATAACCCTGCCCGAATAACTGCCGAAGATGGGAGTGACTCCTACGTCAGTTTACCTGGCAGTGGCCTTATTTCCCACTATCTAAAGGGCACTCAATTTGGGTTTAGTATTCCTTCTGGAGCCACAATTCAGGGAATTCTGGCTGAAATTAAATGTGGAAGCTCTATAGCTAATAGCGTTAAAGATAATGTGGTAAAACTTGTCAAAGGTGGAGTAGTATCAGGTAATAATGAAGCAGACACAACAAACTATTGGACTACTTCTGATGCATGGAAAAGTCATGGAGGTTCCTCTGATTTATGGGGATTAAGTTTATCTCCAGGAGATATAAATTCTTCTAACTTTGGTATGGTGTTAGCCGCTATAGGGGATAGTGCTATCGCCTACGTAGACGCTTTTAGAATTACGGTTTATTACGTTGTTCCGACTTATAAAGACGGCTCAGCCACGCTTTCAGCTTTAGGGAGCCTCTCCGCTCAGTCATCTAAGGTCAAGTTAGGCTCAGGGATAATGTTAGCACAGGCGAGCCTCTCCGCTCAGCCAGCCAAGGTCAAGTTAGGCTCAGGGATAATGTTAGCACAGGCGAGCCTTTCAGCTTTTGGCGAGAAAGCAAGCAAGGGCTTTCCCGTTCAGCACCTCGCCTACAGAAAAGATTTACTCTTTACAGGGTAAGGTGGATAAAGCATGCCAGGAATTCACTTACCAGCTTTACAGGGAATTGCAGGACTGAAGGCAATAAACGTAGCTAATACCGCTAACTTAGCCGCTTCGACTGGCTACACTTTTGATTTATACACTGTCCCTTCAGACCGAATTATGCTTTTAACTCACCTGTCCAGTATTCATAGCACAGGAACAGCGAGCCAGGTTATCATGTATGTAAACGTTCCTGGAGTTTCCTATCCCTGTCGTTTTGTTTACCAGAACGCAGTCCCTCAGTTTACCCTTTTAGGCTGGGATGGATTGGCACTTATACCTCCAGGGAGCGTGATAAAACTTTACATTGTTTCAGGGACAAGCTCAGGTATAGTGGAGTGGACAGTTAACGGGATAACTTTTGACTATTTTGGGGAGGACTAAATGCCACGGGGCGCTCCTGATTGGGGTGAATACGCACAGCAAGACTTATTAGTTAAGACTTTTGACCTTGGCGAGCTTGCGGCACGCCTTGGCTGTCCCTCTATATTGGAACGAGGCGGGACTGTAGTCTTTATGGACAATTTTCAGGATGGCTACTCAAGGTGGGTTAGGACGGCACAGAATAACTGTCAAATTGTTCTCTCGCACAGAAAGACATTTGCTGGAGGTTATTCTGTGCGCTTTGCCTATTCAGGGCAGTCTACGAGCTATAGTTTAATTAAGGCTTCCGTTCCATATCTTTATACGTCCGTATATGGAATTGAAAGTTTAATCTTATTAGACGACAGTAATATCAGCCTTTATATTGGAATTAGTGTAGTTATAAATGGCACAGTATTAACCTTTAGGTTTAAAATTTTGCCGTCTTCAAATAGCTTATATGTAACTACACCTTCAGGCGATCAACTGATAAGTAATTCAGTCTATATTGACACTTCTGGGAATTTATGGACATTTTTTAAGCTGATTGTGAACGTAGAGAATAGCACTTATTTACGTTTAAAAATAAACGAGAAGTCTTATGATTTATCGGTTTATGCTCCCTCTTCTGGATCATCATCAGAAAAGAACAATGTAGCAATGCTGATTCAAGCGGCAAATAACGGCACTTCCGCATGTAATTTATACGTGGGGAGTGCTATTATTACCGTGAATGAGATATAAAACAGGAGGTAAGAGATGGACTTGACAGGTTTGACAAAGCTAATTGTAGTCTTGATTGTAGCCATTGCCGCCGCTCTCTTGGGCTTTTACGGCAAGCTTGACAGTCAAGCGGTAGTGGCACTTTTAGCCGCTTGCTTAGGCTACGTTTTTGGCAATGCTCACGGGGTAATCAGCTCTCAGACGGCTATTAACGACCTCAAGAATACGATTTCTAACTTGACCCCACCTAATCCGCCAATGGAGCCGTAAAATGAAAATTGCCCTGGACGCTGGACACGGGCACGGAGACCCTGGCGCCTATAATCCGCGCTTGAATTTAACTGAGGACGTGGCCGCTTATGAGATCATGCAGAAAGTCAAAGCACACTTGGGCGGTTTCCAAGTAATAGAAACCGACCGAGAACTTTATTCCTCAGAGCGGGCTCAGGAAGCCTGGAAAGATGGAGCTGGTGTTCTGGTGAGTATTCACTTGAACGCTGGCTCCATCGAGGCCAGAGGATTTGAAGTTTGGTTTCACCATAACAATATAGGAGGTGAGAAACTTGCCAAATCTATCGCTCAAGCAATGGCAACTTTCCTTCCCGTCAATCGAGGTGTTAAGGATGACTATTACTGGAGGCCACCTGGAGACCCGAATTGGACAGGGGGAATGGGAATATTACGGGAATTTAAAGGGCCAGCTTGTCTCGTGGAGGCACTTTTCATTTCCAACGATGAGGAGGCCAGGCAATTACTTGACCCCCTCTTTATAGACCAATTAGGAGGTAAAATTGCAATGGGAATAGCTCAAAACTTGACTGGAAATGAATTTCCAGACGTTCAAGACCCTGAAGTGAGGGCCGCTTTGGCCAGGCTTTACAATCTCCAGCTTGTCAAAGGCTTTCCTGATGGGACATTTAAGCCTAATGACCCCTTGACCAGGGGCCAGGCGGTAATTTTAATTGACAGGTTAGTTAAATACTTAGGGAAGGAGTAAAAGAAATGGCCACTAAATACAAAGTAACAACTATAAATAAAAGGTTAAATATGCTTCCTGATGGCACTTTTGCCCATGTTTATGAGGTTTCCTTTGAAACTGAGTCAGGAGTTAGAGATGCCATTCAAATCCCCGTTGAAAAGTTCTCAAAAGAACATGTAAAGGAAGCACTTGACCAGGCAGTAGCTAACATCGAAGCCATCATGAAACTTTAGAGGCTAACATGTGGCTTGCGCTTACAGAGCTTTTACCTAAACTTGTAGAGCTGGGACAAAAACTAATAGCCATTTGGCCATCCATCCAACTTGCTGGCTGGGACTTCCTGGTTACTATCTCACGGGGCGCCTTGTGGTTTATGAGCCTTACATTTCCAGCTATTGCCACCTGGTTTGGAGCTAACATTCACAAGCCACTTGAGCAACAGAGAGATGAGGCTAAAACCTCAGCCGCTCAAACTGTAACTGATTTAACTGAAAAACTTTACGCAGTTCAGGAGTTGGCTAAAGGATGGCTGAATTGGCTGGACTCAATCCTTTCTTCGGCTTCCACAACGGCAGTAAACTACTTACAATCCAGAATCCAGACCCTTGAGCAATGGCGGGCTGATGCTGTAGCATGGCTCCACGGTTATCTCCAGCCAGTAGCTGAAAGTGCTAAAAGCACAGCTGAGTCAGCTATATCATGGATTAACTCTGTGGCACAACCTGCCTTTCAAGCTTTTTACTCAGGGATAGCTAACTTAGGGGCACAACTTACCAGCACGTTCCACATCTTGGCCTTAGCAATTCAAAACGTGCAAGCTTACGCTCAAAATCAAGTAATATCACTCAGAGATGAAATGGTAAGTTCCTGGCAAAGTTTAAAATCCTACGTAGAAACACGCTTTGCTTCTCAAGACCAGACAATTGAAACTACCCGTAAAGAGCAACGTGAGGGTTTTCAGTATATTGAGCAGATACTCACAGATACAGCAAAAACTCTAAGCCAATCAATAACACAAACTCAAGACATGGTGAACGCGAAGGAAAAAGACCTCAGCGAGGCTATGGAGGAAGAAACGAATAAATGGCCTCCCGATACCGACGATTGGCTATTAGAAGCTTTTTGTTTTATCACTAAAAAGGTAGTGATTGAAGGGCAGAGTAAAATTTTTGACGTGATAAGTAAAGCGGTAATAGGAGTCAAGAGATAATGCCTTTACCTTTAAGTTCTATTTTCCGAGGTCTATTTTCCAAGATTAGAGGTTTCTTTACAGGGACAGCTGAGCAGGCGGCTGGCTATGCCATTGGCACAGCCTCTCAGGTTGTCTTGCGTCCTCTATTCATGGCACTTGCTAAACAGGTAAACTATGAGCTTCCAGAGGAGCTTGCGGACGCTCAAGCTTATGTAGAGGCCTTTATCAGAAAAGACATTACACCTGAAGACCTGTATTATTACCTCAGACAGCAAGGTTTACCTGACGTGGTGGCTGATATGCTCGTTAAGATCAGAGACCCTCTTTTAAATGTGGGCGAAATCCAGGTTAGCTATAATAGAGGATTGATTACTGAGGCAGAGGCCATTGAGAGGCTTAAGAAGTTAGGCTATACCGATAACGAATTACCTTATCTTTTAAAGCTTGCCAAGTATATTCCTACAGTCCCAGACTTTGTAAGGTTTGCAGTCCGAGAGGTCTTTACTCCTGAAGTAGCTGAGAAATACGGGCAATTTCAGGACTACCCTCCAGAGTTAGAAAAATATGCTAAAATGGCGGGACTTGACCCAGAATTTGCTAAATACTACTGGGCCGCTCACTGGGAGCTACCCTCAATCAGCATGGGCTTTGACATGTTCCACAGGGGAATTATTACCTATGAAGAGCTTAAAACACTACTGAGAACTTTAGACGTAATGCCCTACTGGAGGGAAAAGTTAATCAAGCTCTCAGAGACTCCCTTTACTCGAATAGATGTTCGACGAATGTATAAAGCTGGTGTGCTCACAAGAGAAGAAGTCACCCGTGCTTATATGGATTTAGGCTACAATGAAGATAAAGCGTCTAAGTTAACTGACTTTGTGTGTGCAGACTCCATTCAGGACACCAGAGACCTGACAAAGTCGGAACTTCTCACACTTTATAAAGAAGGAACTATAAAAAAGGACGAGATAATTGCCGAACTTCAGACTTTGGGCTACTCTGAAGACGAAGTAAACCTCTTAGTTTCCATAGTGGACTTTCAGAAGAGCAAGGAAAAGCTGAACGTGCTCAAAAGTGCCATGAAAGCCAGCTACTTCGCGGGCCTGGTAGATCGCAATGACGTGCTGGCCTTTATCGAAAAACAGGGCTTGCCTGCCTCTGAAGTCCAGGAGCTACTTGACCTCTGGGACGCTGAGCGCGAGGTCAGGGTTACCTTACCCTCCAGGACTGACCTAACACGTTTCCTGAAGAAGGGAATTATAGACGAGGACATGTTTAAAAGCCTAATGGCAGGGATAGGTTACCCTGACCAAGTTATTGATTGGTATATTCAAGATTTAGCGGAGGTGAAAAAGTAAATGGCGGACACCAGACTGCCTAATATTAAAAAGGCTGTAGAGAACATTAAGAGAATCCAGGAAGCGGCAAAGAAGGCTTTAGAGCAAGAACAAAAGAAAAAAGAGGAATTCACGCAACCGAAGGGCTAAACAGGAATTGAAGGCGCCATTTCCGCGTAAGGCGTTTCTTCATAGGGTATTAGCTCATTAGTGTTGCACTCTACGCGTAAAATATAAGGGACTACTTGGCCTGATGAGAGAACAAATCCCTTTTGATAATTGCGCCATAAAGTCTTAGTTATTACCTCGTTAGCGTAAGTGCTCACGTTACCCCGTTTTAGGAAAGTCTTTAAGTGCGGCCACACAGTTACCTCCCAGGTGTTTTCTTTTATCTTTTGGGCCTTAGCTGGTATTCCCTTGTGTGTTTCTTTAGTGTTTAAAATGTAGTCCTTAAGGCCAAAAATGACCAGGCTCAGGGCACGCTTTTCCAGGCGCAAACAGCCTAAAGCTCCATCGCTGACAAAGGCCTTTACTCGCTGGTAGCCTTCAGGGGACAGGAAAAGGGAATCAGTGTCACAGTAGAAAACGTTATCCTGGCCTGCCAGGAGGATATACTTATAGAGAGCCACTCGCGCGTAAGAGGTCACAAAAGAGGAAATGGCAGGAAAGGTGTTATATGGCTCTCTTTCCTCCTGGCGCTCCAAGATGGAGCCGCCAATGAATTTTAATTTAGTCCAGGTGTTACTGGTAGAGTGAAAAATTACCTCATCTCTGATCTCTTCAGGGGAGCAATCCCCGATCACTTTCCAGTTATACCCCCTCTGGGCAAATTTGCCGTAGAGTGAATTGAGAACCATTTTATAAAGTAATTCTTTTACTTTGTCTCCGCTTCGCTTCGCTTTCACTCTCTTCTGGTAAAAATACTCCACATATTTACTGAAAATGTGCTCTCCCTGGTAAAGGGCCACCTGGTAAACTTCTTTGATCTCTCCATACTTCTCAATTAGCTCGATCTCAGGAGAGCAAAGCGTAGTAATGAACTCGCCTACAGGAAAAATTAAGCGCTTCCCTAAGTCAACGGGAGCACAGGGAAAGTCAGTTTTTACCTTGAGCTTGGCAATGCAGAGAAAACGTGACCTCATTCTCTTGAACTCTTCTGGTGTGGGATCATCTATTACCTTGATCAGCCGCGTGGGGTAAAGGTTTTCCTGCATGACAGAGGGATACATAGAGTTTATATCCATTATGTAGACAGGTTTAACTTTGATCTCTCCCATGCAAAAAGCCTCAGTCCTGCCCCCGTGATAGCTTTCACGCTCTAACTCTAAGGCTGAAACGTTATTGTGAATGAAAATGCTGTGTTTCATGAACCTGTGCCTGAAAGCGTTTAGGGCCTGCTTAGCTATAGTTACCCCGAAATTTCCTAAGTCATTCTCAGTGATGAATTTCATTAGCTCGAGCATAGCTGTTTTAATAATTTCTACGTCTCGTTTACAGTATTCAAAGGCAGTGTCAGGCGTGGCTGTGTTATAGTCAATTTCCAGCTTTTCCAGACCGAACGACTTTCCTATATCCTTGACAGTCCCCTGGTAATAATTGCCCACGTTGAGAAAATGGATCACGTGAGAGCCTGACTTCATTACCAGGTGAAAGGTAAAACCTTTTTCATACCAGGACTTGAGCTTATATCCTAAACGGGGCAATATCTCTAAACCTTTTGAGGTGATCAAGTCGAAGGAAATGTTATGAGAGAAAATATACAGAGAGGTTTTTACGTGGCTTTTAGAGATCACCCACTTCCAGAAGTCCTCAGCCTTAATGAAAGACTTAAACACTTCCTCATCTATTTTAAAGGCCGCGCTTGCCCGTTTCAGGTAGCAGGCTACGATTAAGTAAAGCTCATGTTTAATTTGCCCCCCGTCCCTGTGCGTGTGCGTCTCTGTGTCAAAAAATATCATCTCATAGGGGCCTTCTGAGGCTTTGTTTGACTTTAGAATGTGGCAAGGACGTTTAACTTGCATCACCAACCAGTATTTTGACGAGTATACATATATGTTGCACCCACAGCCTCATAAGGATACTTGTCAGGGTCTTCAAGTGCTTCCTTCTCATACTCACTCCAGGCTTGTCCCTCCATCACTCCCACTAATGCTGGCTCATCCGTCCCGAAATACATAAAAAAGGGGTCAGCGGCTTCTCCAGTCCTGGGGTCTACACGTTCAATTCGAATGAGGGCCTGGTAAGGATCGGCTATAGGCAAACGAGAGGGAACAATGGAAGCGGGGCCAGGGTATCTGTCCTTGCGGGTATATCTCCCTACGTCCTGAGCGCGAGCAACTGCCTGATAGTAGTGCCAGTCTTCTGATATTTCCGCTCTGTTATACCCCAGCCCCGTGTCCTGAAGAATTCGCTGAATGGCGTTTAACCCTGCACCTTCCAGGGTTAACTTCTTTACGAATGACTGAGCTTCAGCTCTTGGAGTGCCCTTTTCTAACGGGGCCACGTCCCCTCAAAGTGCTTTCTGATGGCCTGATACAGGCGAACGATGAAGTCAAAAAAGCTAATCACGGGCATAAGGGCCATTCCCACCAGACAGAGGAACAAGAAGACGCAAAAAATAACAGCCAGGGCCACTCCTAACCACACAATCACCTGCTCCATTTTAAATATCCTCCCTGAACTTGCTCACCGACTCCACGAGCGCTCTAATGGCGTCCAGCCAGGTTTGAACGAATAGGTAATACTGGGGGTAATTTGGGTAATAGACCTGCATGAGTCCATCGGCAATTGTGGCGGCCTTTACCAGGGCCGCTTTAAGCTGATCACACTCACGCTTTAACTGCCAGCGTCTCTGTTTGGGCACGATCAGCGCTCCTTGTCTAAATCTATCTTAAGTTTACGCCAAAAGTCCCTGTAGTCCTCCAAGTTTTTAATCTTCTTTAGGAGTCTCTCTCTGACAAGAGAGTCAGACGTTTCATATTTGACGAGTTCATTATAATGACTGATGGCGTTGTTAAGGTCAAAAATAACCTGACTTACACTACGAGCTGGTTTCCTCTTAAACATTGCCACCTTCCTTCTTCTCTTCTCAGCCAGGGGGCAGGTGGGAGGTTATCTGCCCCCTTTGACGTCCTAATATAGCGCTTAGTTTGTTCCCGTAATGGGACTAAATCCTCCCACGCGCTCAATTTTTAGTTATCACAATCGCCCGATCCTGTCAAGCCTATACAATATCGAAGCCTTCCCGTCCTGGCCTCGACTTGACGGGATACTTCACAATTTTTGCCAAGATTGGGAAGCGGTCGTTAGTGATGGCGTTCTTGATCTTGTTAAGGATAACCTTCGCGCCTGTGGTAGTCCCAAACCTGACTTCCTGCCCTTCAAAGTGAAAGGCAAACAGGGTATACTCTCCGAACGCGCCCTGAGCAAGGACGGCCTGATCAATTATGATCTCCTGGCCGACCAGCTCTTCCAAGTCAATCCAATCGGTTACATTCAGCCGATTGGTGTCTAAGTCACTTGCCCTGGTGATCTTCTTCTCTTCCATTTTCTTTCCTTCCTCCTTTAGTTTTGGCTCTTCCTCTTCCTCTTCTTCCTCTTCCACTTCTGTCTTCTTTTTCTTTACCATTTATACCCTCCATTCCTTAAACTTTATCAAAAGCTCACTTCCTTTAGGGCCTAAGTAATATTCTCCTCTTCCATAACGTTGAACCAGGCCGTCCCTTTCCATGCGTGAAAGATAATCCCATAAAGATTTAGAGTTTACCTGAAAATGCCTGGCAATGTGCCCTAACTTGTCTCCATAGACGTGATTGAGATAATACATTATCCTCATCTTGCCTACTTCAGACGGCGTCCTTTTCACCACTTGCTCATCTCCTCTCGTATTAGGTTATCCCTACATTACCATACACTTACCGACTTGTCAAGGGGTTAAAGGAAAATATATTTTTGCCAAATCGAACATTAGTTCATTATCTTCTCAGAAATGAATTCGCTCCCAGTCCCCAAAGCGCTCTCTACTTCACTTTCCCGACGCCTCAAAGGCTCACTCCAGGCTGAAAACTTCACGGGCTTCCTTGTCCGACAAACTGCACTCTCGCATTTAAAGCCACACTCTCTCACCATTGGCTCAGCAAGCGACTTCAGCGTCAGCGTTGACTCTCAAACTTTTAGGGGGGAAAGGGGGGCGCATAGCTTACCAA
>Ga0315280_10011514_pt1 | contig 10862 bp, 13 predicted proteins | sample YL17G06_40_MG_FD_203697 | JGI IMG/M metagenome (GOLD analysis project Ga0315280, IMG submission 203697) | Sediment microbial communities from Yellowstone Lake, YNP, Wyoming, USA - YL17G06_40 | ecosystem: Environmental > Aquatic > Freshwater > Lake > Sediment | place: USA: Wyoming | collected... | reverse complement strand
TCTTGCCTTTCCTGAGACAAGAGGAGCAGACCACACGCAGCTTCGAATGCTTCCCGCAGACTGCTTTTCCACATGTGCCACACTTGTAGATAGCGTCCTCGCCGCAAAAGTCACACTTCATCTGTTTTTCGCCTTGGCTTCTGTTCTGTCGAAAAAGTATATAACGTGAGAGTTTCGTATTGCTAGAAAAGCGCCTCAGGAGGACCTGTCTATGTGCGTGTTGGGAAAGGACAAGCTGAAAGAACTTATCGACAACTACAAGGTCATCTACCCTTACGACTACAATCTGCTTGACGGCGACGGCTACATAATGACCGTCAGAGAGGAGACCACGCTGCATTATCTTGAGCACAAGAACCTGATTTCGCACGAAATCATTTTTGCTCCTCCGAACTTTGTGCCCCACCTCACGGCCAAAAGCAAGTACGGACGCATGGGCTTGTCATTTCTGAATGCGGCCAAAGTGCACAGTGGCTTTGTGGGCAGACTTGCCCTAGAGCTAGTGAACCTGAGCAACGACCGCAAACCAATAACCATCAAACGCGGCGACCCATTCATGCATGTCGAATTCGTGACGCGCGAAGGCGAGCCTGCACCCTACAACGGAGAATACCAGTTCCAGTTCCTATCAGACGACGAGCTACAGATGTACATCCCGATCTTGAGGAAAATCTTTCCAAACTATGAGGAACTTGCGAGAGGCTGGTTCAAGAACAAACGACTGCAATAGTCTTGAACAACTGGATTTTGCGTTCTGATTGAGAAAGCTGATACCAAATTCATAATCCTATTCAATAGGCTTGCTCAACGATTTGTTTAAATATATAAGTCGTCATGGTATGGCAGAAGAGGGTTTAGCGTATGCGTTCGAAGAATTACAGGCCAGTTAAGGGTCAGGCCTACACGAGGAAAGAATTCGTGAAGGGCTTTCCGCCACCCAAGATTAACAAGTTCATTATGGGCGACACGAAGGCAAAGTTCGAGTTTGAGGGCAGACTTGTTGCGCTTGAGAAGGCTCAGATTCGCCACAGTGCTTTGGAGGCAGCCCGTGTGGCTACGAACCGAGGCTTGATGGAGAAGCTCGTCAACAACTACTACTTACACATCCACCCTTATCCACATATGATTCTGCGCGAAAACAAGATGATTTTCGGTGCCCACGCCGACCGACTTCAGGACGGCATGCGACGCTCGTTCGGGAAGCCTACTGGTACAGCGGCACGCGTGAGGGCTGACCAGACCTTAATCACGGTGCGCGTGAACAAAGACAGTGTTGAGCTGATGAAGTCTTCTTTGAAGAATGGCTCAGCTAAGCTTCCAATTCCGTGCAAGATAGTTATTGAGAAGGTGCGGTCTGAGCTTCCTCAGGAGCAGGTGAAGCCGGTTGTCTGAGATGAAAACTGATTTGGTTTTGTGGTTTGAGAATCTTAGGAACACGGATGTTCCGTCTGTCGGCGGCAAGAACGCAAGCCTCGGCGAGATGATCAACGCAGGGATGCCAGTACCGCCTGGCTTTGCCATTACAGCGTTTTCCTACAAGAAGTTCATAGAAGAAACGGGAATATCAGGCAAAATCTACGAAATCATCAAAGAAACGGTCACCAACGCTAACGATCCGAAGCAGTATGAGCTTGCTTCCAAGCGTATTCGCGAACTGATCGACTCCACGCCTATGCCGAAAGATATCGAGACGGCTGTCCGGACGGCTTACGAGGAGATAGGACGCAGGCTTAACATGAAGGATGTGTTCGTGGCGGTGCGCTCTAGCGCCACTGCTGAGGATTTGGCTGACGCCTCTTTTGCTGGGCAACAGGAAACTTTTCTCAATGTGAGAGGAATCAAAGAAGTTCTTGAGGCGACGATCAAATGCTGGTCCAGCCTGTTCACGCCACGCGCTATATTCTACCGAACAGAGAAAGGTTTCGCACACGAGCGAGTTTTCATCAGCGTGGGCATCCAGAAGATGGTCAATTCCAGAGCCGCGGGCGTCATGTTCACCATAGACCCTGTTACTGGAGACCTCAGTCGAATCGTGATTGAGGGCAATTACGGCCTCGGCGAATCGGTTGTATCTGGCTCAGTCACGCCAGACGACTTTGTGGTTGACAAGAAAAGCGTCAAGATTATCGAAAGGCGTTTGGCCAAGAAGACCGTGGCCTACATGCGTGACTCTAACACAGGCAAGACAGTTCACGTTGAGGTGCCTGCAGACAAGCAAAACGCGCCATGCGTGGCTGACGAAGAGGTCCTCAGACTCGCCGAGCTTGCCAATCGCATAGAGCAGCATTACGGCAAGGTCATGGACATAGAGTGGGCGATCGATCGTGATTTGCAGTTTCCGTCCAGCATATTCATCGTTCAGGCGAGGCCTGAGACGGTTTGGAGCCAGAAATCTGCGGAGACTTCCAAGCCCACGGAAGGAGCAAGACCAGCCGAGGCTTTGAAAGTCGCTCTCAAGGGTATCGCCGCGGGCAAAAGGGGATACGGCATGGGCAAAGCAAAAGTGGTCACAAGCATTGAGGAAGCCTCGAAGCTCATGCAGAAAGGTGACGTTCTGGTAACTGAAATGACGAATCCTGACTACGTGCCTTACATGAAACTGGCCTCCGCGATAGTCACGGATAAGGGCGGAGTAACCTGCCACGCAGCCATCGTAAGCCGAGAACTAGGCATACCCTGCGTCGTCGGCTCAGAAAACGCCACCAAACTAATGATCACAGGAAAAGAGTACACTGTTGACTCGAAGAGCGGCGTCGTCTACGAAGGCATCATGCAAATAGTCGAACAGCCTGCTGCAGCAGCGTTTGCGTCACAAGGGTCTGCTATGACTGGTGGCATGTTCCAGTCAGTTCCAGTCACGGCCACGAAAATCTACATGAATCTTGGCGTTCCCGAGAAGATCGTGGACTACCAAGACCTGCCGTTCGAGGGCATAGGCCTGATGCGCACCGAGTTCATCTTGGCAAGCTACATCGGCGAGCATCCGATGCTTTTCGTGGAAACTGGGCGAAGTCAACAGTTTGTGGACAAAATGGCGGAAGGAATCGCCACAGTAGCCAGAAACATTCAGCCTAGACCGTTAGTAGTGCGGTTCAGCGACTTCAAAACCAACGAATACCGTGAATTGAAGGGCGGCGAGAAGTACGAGATCGTCGAGGCCAACCCGATGCTGGGCTGGCGTGGCTGCAGCCGCTACATAAGTCAGTGGTACGAGAAAGCTTTCAGGCTTGAGTGCAAGGCCATCCAGAAGTGCCGCAGGGAATGGGGTCTCAAAAACGTGTGGGTCATGCTTCCGGTCGTGCGCACGCTGTGGGAAGCCAAGGCCGTTTTGGAGATCATGCGACAAGAGGGACTCGAAAGGTCTAAGGACTTCAAGATATGGTTCATGGCTGAAACACCATCAATCGCCATACTTGCGGATGAGTTCTCGAAGCTGGTTGACGGCTTTTCCATAGGTTCTAACGACATGACTCAGGGCATACTGATGATCGACAGAGACTCTGAGCGGCTTGGGCAGATGGGGTATTTTGACGAGCGGGACCCTGCGGTGCAACGCATTCTTGCGCACCTGATAAAGGTGGCTCATGAGAACGGGTGCACGGTTTCTATATGCGGTGAAGGTCCGTCGAATTTGCCCGACTTCGCTGAGTTCTTGGTGAGGACTGGTATCGATAGCATTTCGGTGAATGCTGACGCTGTGGTGGCCACGAAGAAGCTTGTGGCAAGTATCGAGCGTAAGCTGATTCTGGAGCAGCTGGCTGAGCAACAGGAGCGCGCCTTGGGCAGGCCGATTCGCAAACCGAAACAGGTTTGGGAGTGGGCAGTGGAACAGTAAACGACAAATCCACCTTCTTTCCATAGTGCATGTTGTTGGCTTCTGTAAGTTCTGGATGTGTCTTCATGAAGCATTTTGATTTGGAAGAAGAGAGAGTCAAACAGGAAATCCTGAGACTAGGCGCTAAGCGTGTTCTCATACAGCTTCCTGAAGGCTTGAAACCAGAGGCACCACACCTGGCGAAAGTAGTTGAGAAAGCAGGTGCCCTGCCGATAGTTTCAGCTGATCCCTGCTATGGTGCATGCGATCTTGCCACGACGGATGCGGAGAATTTGGGCGTGGACATGACCATACATTATGGGCATTCAAAGATGGTGAAGTATGAGCGTGTGCCCACGGTATATGTTGAGGCACGGGCCACCGTTAGCGTGAACGGAACTGTTGAGAAGGCGTTGCCGTTGCTTGAGAAGTGGCGCAAAGTAGGGCTCGCCACGACGGTTCAGCACGTTCAGACACTTGATGTTGTCCGTGAACAGCTGACGCGGGCAGGCAAGACCGTTGTGGTGGGCGACGCTGGGCGTTTGAACTATCCCGGGCAGGTGATAGGCTGCAACTACAGTAATGCGCAGTCAGTGGCCAAGGATGTCGAGGTCTTCCTGTTTGTCGGAGGCGGCTTGTTCCACGCGATAGGCGTAGCATTGTCCACACAGAAGCCCACGATAGTGGCAGATCCTTACAGCGGTCGAGCATTCTCAATCGAGAAAGAGGCCGAACGTATAGTGAAGCAACGGTGGACAAGCATCGAGGAGGCAAAGAGGGCAACGGAGTTTGCGGTTTTGATAGGCCTGAAACTGGGACAGAAAAGAGTTGACGAAGCCATCCAAATCAAACAGAAACTTGAGGAAAACGGCAAGACAGTTTTTCTGTTTGCCGCCGAGGAAGTCACGCCTGAGGCTTTAATGGAGTTTCCGTCTATCGATGCCTACGTGAATACGGCTTGTCCGAGGATCTCGTTCGATGATGCTGCGAGGTTCAAGAAGCCCGTGTTGACGGTGAATGAAGCGCTGGTCGTTGTGGGCGCGTTGTCTTGGGAAGAGCTATGCAGAAGAGGCTTGTTAGAAAACTAGACTTGGAGCGCGTGCTCGCGCAGGCCAAACCGCATCCTTCACCGAATCCGTATCTTGAGCAATACGTGACGCCCACTGATGTTGCAGCCACAATGCTCAGCATAGCGACCTACGTGAATGGCGACATTGAGGGCAAGAGGGTTTTGGATTTGGGTTGCGGAACGGGGAGACTGGCGTTGGGTGCGGCTTTTCTTGGTGCTGAAGAAGTCGTAGGCGTGGATCTGGACAAGGGGTCTGTGAAAATGGCCTCCGAGGCTTCTGCAGACACTGGCTCAAAAGACAAGACGGAATGGATAGCCGCAGACATAGAAGCCATATGTGGGCGATTCGATACGGTTTTGCAGAACCCGCCTTTTGGCGTCCAGAGGCGTAATGCTGATCGAAGGTTTCTGGCGAAGGCTTTGGAGGTGGGCAACATGGTTTATTCTCTTCACAAGAGAGCGCATGATGATGAAGCTTTCATGGCTCGTGTGAAGGGCGCCAAGGGGCATCCAATGGCTGGTTTTGCTTCGCCTTTCCTAGAACGTTTCATCGAGGATCACGGCGGACGAATCAAGGCCGTCTACGCCATGATCATGACGGTGCCGCGCACTTTCAGTTTTCACAGAGAAAAGAGGCACGAGTTTGTAGTTGACCTGTATGTCATCGAGGTCAAGGCGAGGCGTGGGTAGCGCGCTGGGCTTGGCTCGCTTGTTTGGGAACAAAAGGTTTATTGATAGGCTGGAAAGTACAGTTATGTCCATTTGGTGAACGTTTAGGCTTCACGTGTGCGAGCGTTTGACTGCGTGGATTGCATGTTGAAAAGTGAGTCTGGATGAGTGCAAAGTCGTCTGAACAGAAATCAGGACAGCTTGTCGTGCCAGGCGAGCGACTGGGCGTGATTGAAGAGTTCATCCCAGACGCAGGAACCTACGTCAAAGATGGCGTCATCTACTCCAAAGTCGTCGGTCATGCTCTGATTGATTTCATGCACAAGAAAGTCTCGGTTTTTCCCGTGGGCAAAGGGGTGAAAGTGCCAAAAACCGGAAGCATAATTGTGGGCCAAGTTTCAAGCGTCCAAACCCAAACGGCATCAGTGCGTTTTACGCAGGTTGACAGAAGGAAGATCGCAGGTTTCTTCAGCGCGGTCTTGCACGTGTCTGATGTGCAGATGAGTTTCGTTGATTCGATGTTTGATGTGTGCAAGCCAGGCGATATCATAAGGGCTAAGATTATCAGTGAGAAGAATAGAACTTATCATTTGTCTACTCAGGACAAGGAAATGGGCGTGGTTTATGGTTTCTGTTCGAACTGTGGTGAGGGTTTGGAGCAGAGGTCGCGGGGGATGCACTGTCCGCGGTGCGGAAGAGTTGAGAGCCGCAAGACTGCTATTGATTATGGCAAGGGCGCCGTTTAGTGTGATGGAGGCTTGTTTGGATGAATGTTAAGGTGTTGAAGAAGACGTCGAATGAGCTTAAGATTGAGGTCGAGGGTGCCGGCCACACGCTGTGCAACTTGATCCAACGCAGGCTTGTGGAAGACGAAACCACAGACTTGGCTGGCTACGAAGTCCCACATCCACTGGCGTCGAACCCCATCATCTACATCCGCACCAAAGACGGCGTGAAACCCGAAACCACTCTGAAGAAAGCCGCAGAAAGCGCACGCGGCATGAACAAGGAATTCGGCAAAGAACTGGACAAAGCCCTCAAGAAAGCTTAACCACTTCTTTGGCCTTCGCAACCAGTTGCGTTAGGCCATTGATCAGGTCGTCTGATTCTAGCAGAATAGCCACACTTTGTTCAAGCGTTATGCAGTCGTTGAGCCACGCGTAGACTAACAGAGCTTCAGCGGCATCGGCCAGCTTGTGGCTAGTCATCCGTGAGGGCATGTACTGTCGCAATCCTGCCTTCCGTAAAGCTTCAGCAAGGACTGTTCCTTTCACCTTCTTTCCTGCTAGTTCGCCCATCTTAGCGGAAAGGGCCAGCGAATAGACCAAGTTTATGTACGCGTCTCCGAGGGCGGCCAGTTTGTGGTCTGTCAATACGTCGGTCAGGCTGCTGTAGTTCTTCATGAACGCGGATGCGTGTGGGGAGCGTTTCATCGTTGCTATCCCGAGGCTGTGGTTATTCTTCGCTATGCTTATAATGTCTCTTGGCTTCTTGTTCGATGTGACGGCGGGAAGCGGTTTGATTCCGAAGGGTTTCCGTGTGATCAAGCCTGAGATTCGCGTGCTGGGGGTGGATGACGGGATTTTTGAGCTTCGTTCAGGAGGTTTCGCCACTGTTGTGGGCGTGGTTTTCAGGGGCGGCTACTGGCTTGATGGAGTCATGCACACTAGAATCAAAGTGGACGGCTTCGATGCAGGCGAAAAAATCGCGGGCATGATTCTTGGCTCGTCTCATTTCAAGCAGCTGCGGGTCGTGATGTTGAACGGTGTGACGTTTGCTGGTTTCAACGTGGTGGACATAAAGAAGCTCAATGAAGCCACATGTCTCCCGATGATAGCGGTGATACGCGATAGACCAGACGAGGAAAGCATTAGGGAGGCGTTGAAGAACCTGCCGAAGAGTGGGGAACGGTGGAAAGCCATGCGGGGTGGAGGCAAAATGTATGCGGTTCAGGCGCGCGCTGGGGCTGCGAAGGTTTACGTTCAGGTGGCCGGCATTTCGCTGGAGGACGCGACAAAGATTCTTCGTTTGACGTCCACGCGAAGCAACATGCCGGAAGCTTTGCGTGTAGCGCACATAATCGCCTCAGGCCTAACGGCCACCTAGCGTCAATACAGATTGCGACGAGAAAAGGTTTAAATGAGACAATGTTAAGGGAAAAGGAACGGACAACGGAGCAGAGGCTTATGGAATTTTGCCCCAAATGCGGTTCACGTCTCGTTCCAAAAAAAGCCAAAACCACTGGTGAAGACTCAATCTCGCTCGTCTGTCCAAAATGCGGGTACAAGAAGCAGCCTCCGGGCAGGAAGGTAGAGCCCAAGGTTGCCAAGGTCATCCAGCACAAGCCACAGGAACTCGTAGCCGTCATAGGCAAAGAAGAACAAAAACTCCGCACACTACCCACGGTGCGCGTGGAATGCCCCAAATGCGGAAACAACACCGCCTACGTCTGGCAAGTCCAAACACGAGGCGCAGACGAATCCAGCACACAATTCCTCAGATGCACCAAATGCAGCTACACATTCAGAGAATACTCATAAACACTCAGATTTTGCGAAAGGTCGCATAATCAAGCTTGCTTTTGAACTCAGAAATCTCGGATATTCTGAAACTTATCTGAAGACTCTGATTAGAGCTTTGAACTGCATCTCTGAGCGAGTCAATCTTGAAAGAACCAGCGAAGTTCTTGAGTATATAGCGAGAGGAAAATGGTGCAACAGCTACAAAGCGAATCTTGTCGATTTCTGTAGTCACTACTGCAAGTTCTATGAAATTGCGTTCTCAAAGCCGAGATATTGTAGAGATCACAAGATTCCGAAAGTGCCGACTTTAGAGAAAATCAACTTGATTCTGGGACATGCATCAAAGAAGTATGTCATCATCTACAAAATTGCCATGGAGTGTGGTCTCAGACCGATTGAGATCGGCAATTTGACGTTGAACGACATAGACTTAGAGAAAGGTCTGCTCACAGTCAACTCTGCAAAACATGGCAACCCTAGAGTGTTGAAACTCAGAGATGAGACACATGCGCTGTTGACAGAGTACATTAGGCAGAGAGCGTTCAGCTTGAATGACAGAATATTCCCATCAGGTGCGGTGATAAGCAACACTTACGAGAGACTAAAAGCTTCGCTGGCGAAGAAACTCAATGACACAGCTGTCAAGAAAATCAGATTGTATGACTTGAGACACTACTATGCTACGATGCTCTACTACAAGACTAAAGACATTTTGCTCGTCAAGGAAAAACTCGGACACAAGAACATCAACAATACTCTCATCTATACACATCTTGTGAGTTTCAGCGAAAGCGAAGAATTCTTCAGCGCAGCTGCGCAGACTGTTGCTGAGGCAGCGAAGCTGATAGAGCAAGGGTTTGACTACATCTGCGATGTCGATGGAGTGAAGCTGTTCAGAAAAAGAAAGTAGCTTTGCTCAGCTTCTCTTTCTTCTCTTGCAGATAATGATTGCCAGTAATGTTGCTATCATGAACAATGGCAGAATGAGGAATGACGGGAATTCGGGGACTATGATTACTTGTTCTGTCGAATGACTGTAGGTGAAGTACAGGTAGGCAGCGTTCTCGTTTGAGCATGGTAAGAGTGAATAGGCGATTTCTGTGCCATTGACGAACACTTGGAACGTGCCATTCATGAACACTTTTGGAATGCAGATTCGGCAGAAACCGCTTGTACCGTTGTCGCCAGTCACGTCGAAGCTTATTGCAGTGCCATTGTAGACCAAACCTGATAAGGTTGAGTTGCATACTGTTTGAATTCGCCGTTCTGGAGCAGCAAGGCTTACCAAATCATACTCCGAGAACATGCCCATCAACGGATAATGGTCTGTATGGTTTGCATCAATGACATACGGAGAATCTCCGATTCCATCATGATTTAAGTCAACTCCAGTGTAGTTGCTCCAATAGTTGCCTTCAAAACCATTGTCCAAGAAGTTGAGGTCAGCAGCTGTGACGCTTCCGAACGTGTTATTCAGGAAATTGTTATGATAGAGCGTATTGTTTTTGGATTCCCATAGTGTTACGCTTCGCGAGTTATTAGTCATGTTGTTTTGGAGAATGTAGTTTGCATCTGCTAGATTTAAATGTACGCTCACGTAGTTTGCCACCAGGTGATTTCTGGATATGACATTACCAGTCGATCCTGAATTAAGGTCAACACCAAGGAAGTTCCCTTCTATTGTGTTGTCTGTAATGCTCATGTTTCTTGGAAATCCATGAACACCATATTCGTTGTCAACAATACAATTTGCAGATATGTCACAATATCGTGTGCTGCCAACATAGATTCCCGAGTTAGTACCCCCTTGACCACTTCTCCGGATTGTAAAACCTCTGATATTCACGTGGTCTCGGGTTATCCAGACAACATTTCCAATCATGTTTCCATCGATAATTGTGACTTCTCTGTCCTCTCCAAGCAATGTCAGGGATTTACCAACAGTTACATGCTCAAAGTAGGTTCCTTCTTCAACAAAAATCGTATGTCCGTCCAAAGTCTCAGGAGCATTAATCGCCTCTTGAATCGATGTATAGTTCAACCTCGTGTCAAGATTGTGAACAGGATATCCATCAGGAGCTTCGACCTCGACATGGCTAATTCCTGAATACAGAAGGCATGGCATGCAAAGATATAGTATCATAGTAAGAACGATTTGCTTGCTCATGACGCATCATTCAATGTATCTTTGCTTTCAGTTTTTATTCTTTGTGCAAGAATCTTCGATTGCAGCCAAAACAGGGATTTTCCCATATACTATATTATAGGGGATTTTTGCTGTTTTGAAATGCGTTTTCAAACATCGTCGAAAACAAGACTTTATTCTCCCACCATCACAGAACGGTGTTGCGACAAAGCTATAGCTGAACCAGAGAATTCACCATGATTATTTTGGGACCATAGTCCGCTTGTTAGCGAATACCCAGGCTACACAATCCAGATTCATCAACGCACACCTCATAGGTGAAATGAGTGATATTGGCACCGATTCTTCTATTCCAATTTATCTTAAAAGAGTGATGGCATCTAAATCCATAGTACAAGTTCTCTTGGAAAAATCTGTGTCGTTCCATGTGACATCTTCTGCATAATACTTCATAGTTGGATAGAAACTTCGTTGAGAATACTCCTTCGTCCGTTCTGCCAACATAGTGCCACAGCCAATAAGGGAGTATGTGATGGATCTCAAGTTTCGTCTTAGAACCACACGATTTACACTTTCTGCCCAAGATGTTTAGAATCTCTTCCTTACCCAATTGAAGTACCTTAATAGACAATAAGAGGATGG
>Ga0315280_10011513_pt1 | contig 10862 bp, 7 predicted proteins | sample YL17G06_40_MG_FD_203697 | JGI IMG/M metagenome (GOLD analysis project Ga0315280, IMG submission 203697) | Sediment microbial communities from Yellowstone Lake, YNP, Wyoming, USA - YL17G06_40 | ecosystem: Environmental > Aquatic > Freshwater > Lake > Sediment | place: USA: Wyoming | collected... | reverse complement strand
ATGGAAAAGCTCTGGTGTTGATGCTAGTTCAACCACTTTTCCAAGGTACATAACCGCGACTTTATCACTTATGCATTCGACAACGCTTAAATCGTGACTGATGAAAAGGTAAGTTAGACCCATATCTCTGGCTAACTTCTGAAAGAGGTCAAGCAGCTGAGCGCGTACTGAAACATCCACGGATGATGTTGGTTCATCAAGAACCACAAACTCCGGATTAATTATGAGGGCTCTGGCTATTGCTATCCTTTGTCTTTGCCCTCCACTGAATTCGTGAGGATATCTGTACAAGTGCGTCTCGTCTAGTCCTACTTTCTCAAGCATTTCCAACACCCTTTCCCTGATTTTCTGTCCCTTTGCTAGTTTTTGCACTACGAGTGGTTCCGCAACTATGTCTTTTACAAGCATTCTAGGATCAAGAGAAGTTGACGGATCTTGGAAAACTATCTGCATCTTTCTCCTTAAGGCTTTCAGCTTTTTCCCTTTAAATTTGGCAAGGTCGTATTGTTTTATGAGCTTTTTCAGTCTGGGTGAGTTTTTGCTTGAACTTTCGAGCTTCTCTATTTCCTCTTTTACTTCTTCTGGAGCGTCGAAGTAGATGTGACCGGATGTTGGGTCGAGTAGCCGGATGATTGTCTTGCCAAAAGTTGTCTTGCCACATCCTGATTCTCCAACTAAGCCGAAGCATTCTCTTTTTTTTATGCTTAAATTAACTACGTCTACAGCTTTGACGTCGGCTATCCTTCTTTTAAAGACTCCGCCCCTTACGGGGTAGTATTTCTTTAGTTTTCGTGTTTCTAGTGAAATGCTCATTCATAAGCCTCCCTTTAGTATAGGTAACACGCAACGAAATGTTCTTTCTTTACTTCATTCATCTTCGGCATAGCTTCTATACATTCGGCCATAGCGAAAGGGCATCTTGGGTGGAACCTGCAACCTGGTGGAGGATCTATTAGGCCAGGCACCGTACCGCTGATGGACTTGAACGCTTGCCCGGGTCTTGGAATAGACTCTAAAAGTGCTTTGGTGTATGGATGCATGGGATTCTTAAAAAGTTCTTTAACCTCAGCGACCTCGCAGACACTCCCAGCGTACATTACAGCTACTCGGTCGCATAGTTCAGCGACAACTCCCATATCGTGAGTTATGTATATGATGGATGATCCGGATTTCTCTTTAAGTCTTCTTATTAGGTCTAGGATTTGAGCTTGAACGGTCATGTCTAGAGAGGTTGTTGGTTCATCTGCGATTAGGACTGTTGGGTTACATGCGAGGGCTATGCCTATTACGATGCGTTGTTGCATGCCTCCGCTTAGTTCATGTGGATACATGTGTACAGCTCTCTCTGGGTCCGCTATCTCCAGTTCCCGGAGGATTTTGACAACTTCTTTTCTAGTCTCCCTCTTTAGTCTGCGGTATCTTCCAATAATTGGGATTCTTTTGAAAAACTTTAGGGATATTGCGTTGGGGTTTTTCAACATTGTTCTGTAAATCTTTTTTTCCATTCCTCTTTTCCAGTTTTCTCTTTTCTGTCTTTCTAACTTTTCCAGTTCTCGTTTCCGAGTTTCTTCGTCTTTTATTTCCTTTTCTATTTTCTTTCTTTTTCTTTCTTTTTCTTCGAGTTCTTCTTTTTCGATTTGAGCAAGCACTCTCTTACATAGTTCCCTTTTTCTGTGGAGTAGAAGGACTTCTGCGATTTGATCTCCAACTGTGTATACTGGATTTAGGGCAGCGCCTGGCTCTTGGAAGATAATGGAAATATCCTTTCCCCTAATGTCCATTAGAGTAGCATCTTTTTGACTTAGGAGTTCCATGTTTTTGTCTCCGTTTTGGAACATCACCTTTCCGCCCTCTATTTTTCCTGGAGGTGGAACTAGGGAAAGGATTGAGAGACCTGTCATGGTTTTTCCGCATCCTGTTTCACCCACGATCCCTAGCGTTTCTTCCTTCTTTAGGTACAGGTTGACTCCTTCAAGGGCTTTAACTACTCCAGCATACGTGTAGAATCTCAAAACGAGATCTTGAACTTCGAGGAGTTTACTCATTTCACCTTCTCCTAAGCATCGGATCTAATATGTCTCTGAATGCGTCGCCTAGTAGGTTCCATCCTAGAACAAACGTGAAAATAAAGAGTCCAGGAATGACGTAGGTATACCAGTATTTGAGTCCGATCTCAACCCATGGGCCTGACAGGTTTATTAGCTGCCCCCAGTCTGCGTAGCCGCTTGGAGAACCGATTCCTAGATAGCTTAAGGCCGCAGCTGTTAAGACTACTGCTCCTATATCCAGAGAAGCCATTATCAGAATAGGATAGATTGAGTTCGGAAGAATATGTTTGATTATTAGCCTCAAGTCTGAGCACCCAACAGATCTGGATGCTTGTATGTAATCTTCTGCTTTAACTCGTATCACTTCTCCTCGAATCACCCTGCAGTAGCTTGGCCATGAAACTATTGCGAGTGCAATCAAAAGCTTGTCTAGTTGAGTTAGCGCTAAAGTCCACTTTAACGGACCCCAGTCGATGATGGGCCATACGTTCGGTATAGCTATAACTAATGCCATGCAGAGGACTAAACCTGGAAAGGCGAGGAAAATATCAGTTAACCGCATCATCAATTCGTCAATAATTCCTCCATAGTAGCCGGCTATGGTTCCGATAGAAAGGCCTATTATTAAAGAAAATCCTATAATGATTCCACCTACTTGGAAAGCTGTTATAGTTCCCCAGATACATCCGTACCAGATGTCATATTGTCCTTGTGCGGTGCCAAAGATGTGCTTTGCGGATGGCGGTTGTGGTTCAACCCAATACTCATTTCTGGGTATCATAAATGGATTGCGGCCCGGCCATGGAGGTGCTAGTATAGGGGCTAGTATTGCAAGCATGACATAGAACACAACTATAGAGATGCCAACGATCGAAAGAGGGCTTTTTTTTAGTCTAGTAAGCATGAATTTCAGTTCTTTCTTTCTAGGTGCCATTGAAGCTTTAAATTCGTTCCAGCGATACTTCAGACTCATTTTGTCAATCCAACCTAATTCGGGGATCAAGATATGCGTATGTGATGTCCACTATAAGATTTGTCACTATGAATACGATTCCAGTGAAGAGAGCAAAACCCAGAACCGATGCCATGTCAACGGCACCGCCATGGCCGACAGCGGCGTCGGCGGCGAAGCGTCCAATACCATTAATTGAGAAAGTTGTTTCTGTTATGACCACACCTGTTATCATGCCTGCAGTCAACAGCGCTGAAAGGGTGACTACAGGAATGAGGGCATTTCTTCTTGCGTGTCTGTTTATGACTTCACTATTCTTTAAACCCTTTGCTCTTGCCATGATGATGTAGCCCTTGTTGAGTGCCTCGAGCATGCTTGAGCGCATCACTCTAATAATAAGCGCTATCTGGATTACAGTCAACACCGTGACTGGAAGGACAAGATGGCGTAATGCATCTATGGTTATCCCGAGTTGCCCATTCAGCAAGCCGTCAATAGTGTTGAGTCCTGTGTACTTAATGAAGCGCATGGAATTAACAACATTCTGCGCATCATTTCCTAGCCTCATTGGTGCAAACCATCCCAAACCCACATAGAAAATTGCTATCAGTATTATCGCAAACCAAAATGATGGTAGAGACCAACCAATTATTGCTGTACTTCTTGTTAAGTGGTCAATCCATGTGTCTCTGTGTACAGCTGACAGCACTCCTAAGTATATGCCTAAAACGATAACTATAGGAGCAGAGAATATAACAAGCTCTAACGTGGCTGGAATCCTTTTTAACATGGCCTTCAGAACAGGCTCGCCCGCAACCTGTGACCAGCCCAAGTTTCCCTTCAAAACTTCACTTATCCAGCGACTGTATTGGACCCAAAAAGGATCGTTTAAGCCATATTTTTTTACTACCTCGTCGATGCGTAAGAGTTGCTTATCGTTGGTTATGTATAGCATGGCTCGGATATATGGGCTAATCATCATTGTAACGGCAAAGAGGAGCAATGTGCATCCTATTAAGGTGGGTATTACCATTATGAGCCTTCTAATAATAAATGCTCCCATTCCCATGAATATTCCCTCCCCAAAGCCATTATCTTGAATTAAAAAAGAGGTTTATATATTTGTCGGAGATAGCTCTACGTATGAATTTTGGCTGTTACAGCGTTGTCAGCCGAGTAGAATTATCTTCCATAAACATTAAATAAGACCGCTACTAATTCTGTAATTGCGAACGATATAAAAGGAGAAAGGAAAAATGAAAAATAAAACTATAGTACTGACTAGTGTTGCATTGATGCTTTTGATGTTGGTGACTCCGACAATCGTATCACCAGTAAAAGCTGCAGTCAAAAATCCTTACGATTATATTAGCTTGACGATAGGTGACCCGATGGATGCTGATCCTGTTTTCCAGTATGATCAGGCCAGCCTTGAAATGCTGTTCAACGTATATGAACCGTTGGTTTTCTTTAACTTCACAAGTACGAACACGTATGAAGGCATAATTGCTGATAGCTGGCATGGTGAACTCTGTGATGTCACTGATCCTATGACAGGCTTGAACTATAAGCAAAAGTGGATATTCCATATAAGACCAGGCGTACACTTCCACACCTCTGAATACATAGACGATCCTTCTACAGGTCACATTTCGGATTCAGGAATAAATGTCCCAGGTGAAGGCGCAGAAGTTACACCTGCGGATGTCGAATATTCCTTTGAGAGAAACATGGTGACAGATGCGTCCACTGGAGGAGAATGTCTGATTTGGGATCCTCTACTCCATATTGGCGTTGCTGACACGGAGGATCCGCTGTTTGGTCGCAAGATAGACTTTGCTGTGCAATCTGAAATTGATGGAGCAGGCACTGTTACGTTCTACTTGCTAACGCCTTTTGAGCCATTCCTACAATGTGTGGCTCAAATGTATGGCGCTATCATGAGCAAAGCATGGGTGAAGGATAGTACACTGCATCTTGACAGTTGGGATGGAGTATGGCCTGACTGGAGTCTGGCGTCTGGAACTGGCAATGACAATCCACAAAACTATACACGTTGGACCAAGTATCACGACCCACTTAAATCACCTCTATACTATTATGGTAATGGTGACGCTATTCCCTATGGCAGTGACACTACGCATCCTCACATTGACTACATGTTGGGAACAGGTCCCTACATATTCGACTACTGGGACAAAGGTACAGAATACAGGCTTACAAGGAATCCACACTACTGGAAAGGTTGGACAGGCAAGCACGCCGACAACTTCGTATCGAAAACCATTGCGACATGGGCGACGAGAAGAGATGTTTTCATAGCTGGTGACGGTGACACTTGCGTTGTTCCTAACCAGTACAAGTCGCAAGTCGAAGGCATAGAAGGAATCAATTGCATCAAAGACTTAGCGCAACTAACCATCAACCCTGCTTGTTTCTTTAACCAATGGATATCACCTTTGAGCACGTACTGTGGAACTATGCCAGCAAACGGAACATTCACTAGTACAGGATTCCCATCGAACGGTTTCACGGACATAAAACTGAGGAAAGCTTTCAGAGCGCTCTTCCCATACGACACATGGCTTGCTGCTGCCTACTTAGGTGAGGCAACGCAGCCAGCTAGCTGCGTATGCGAGGGGTTGGCGTACTATGACCCCAGTATTCCAAAGCCTGTAACCAACCGGGCCTTAGCTATAAAGCTGCTCAAGGAAGCATGGGGTGGCACTGAAGCCTCTCCAGGTCCTGTCTGGACTAACGGCTTCTTGATGGACTTCTGTTACAACTCAGGCAACGAACCACGGAAAATGGCTTGTGAGATGTTCAGAGACGAATTTGAATCACTTAATACCGAGTTTGGAACCCACTTCACTGGCGTAGTGACAGAAATCCTCTGGACTGACTACAGCGCGAAATGGAAGACACGCGTCTTGCCATTCTACTTCGTAGGCTGGGGCGCAGACTTCCCAGATGCGCACAACTTCGTTGTTCCATTCATGGACAGTGTAGCAGGAGCTTTTGCCAAATTCCAGGGCTTTACAAACGAAACTATCAACACATGGATTAGAGAAGGAATTGACTCGATTGATCCAGCTTTTAGGCAGGACAGATACACCAAACTACAGAAAGCATTCGTCGACAACTGCTACAGCATTGCTATGGCTCAACCCCTTGGACGCCACTGGATAAGAGACTGGGCTCAAGGATTCTACTACCATTCATGCATGGCCGGTGAGGAATACGCTTACTACCGCTGGAAGGAAGACCCAGCAACAGTGAACCGCGACGTCAACGTCGACATCAGGAGCCTCGATTTCGCGCCTGGAGCTGGAGGAGGAAGCTTCTGGATTTGGAAGAAAATAGGCATTCACAACAACGGTCCAAACCCTGAACACCTCACCATATATGAGTGGATCTGGATCAACGGTGTACTAGTGGACTATGAAAACATAACCTGCAATTGGGTTCCACCAGGTCCATGCTCGTGGCTTTGGATTTCGAAATGGATTTACATTCAAACGAGCCCCCCAATCGAAACCATTACATTCAAAATTCAGGTAGAAATCAGCGGATGGATACATCCAATCGCAGAGTCAAATCCAGATAACAACGTATACACTTATCCTTGGGATAACGCAATATGGGTGAACGGTAACCTTGGCGGCAAGGACAATACATTAGGAACTATTGCATTCTACAAGTATGTCGACGACGACACAGGGCTCGCGGAATGCAACTACAGAGACTTGGGCCTCTTCTTAAGTAAGTATAAGGTTGGTGGCTATCATATACTAATCGACCTGATCAGAAGAAAACCCGCGTTGGCAGCCTCTTACCTCGACGGACAAGTTGATTACAGGGACATGTTTGCTTTCTTGGATGCATATAAAGGTCTTTGGCCTTAAAGTAACAAATTTAAGGAGAAAATAAAAATGAAAGGAAAAACTCTATTAAGCTTTGCAATAGTTGTGTCAATAGCGTTGGCTATACTGCCACTAGCAGCGGTCAGAGCCTCACCAACAAGCATGGAAATATACTTCGAAAACGGATTACACGAGATTACGAAGGCATACGGAAGCAGCTTCCAAGTCGAACTAAGGATTGTAGACGTTGAACAGGCCGACCCAATTGTTCAGTGGATGGCAAGAATAGAGTGGGATCCAGCTGTATTAGAGCTAGTGAACCCAGCAACCGACCTGATTGAAGGAAGTTTCATGAAAAACTTCGGCAGCACAGTCTTCACATACAAGCCAATAATAGCCGGCAAAATACCCGAAGTTACATGCGGCTTCCTAGTCGTAGCAGAGGCATATGGCACAGACGACGCAGCATGGATAACCTTCCGCGCGAAAGGCTTTGGTGACAGCCCCGTCACAATCTACGGCAGCGACATGCTTCGAGGAGACGGATCATCCAAGGACCACACCATCGTCGACGGCTTGGTGTACGTGCCACCACCACCAGCGACTCCACCAAATGCAGAGTTCACACCAGCAGACGGTAGCTTCTTCGACGTAGGCACCGATGTACCACTTGACGGGACAGCCTCAACACCAGGAATCGACACACTCCCAACAGTCCACAACTGCCCAATAACTGAATACAAATGGGAAATCGACGTCGGCAACGACGGCACAATAGAATCGACCCTCTACGGTGCGACTAACAGCTTCCACTGCGATGGACCAGGCCCAGTAGGAATCACATTGACAGTAACCGCACCCGACCCGACACCGCCAACAGCACCCACCTACGTTGACCACAACAGCGAGAAACACGTGATAATGCAAGTAACGCCATCTGTGGGACCAGCAATCGACGTCTACACTGAGAAAGGCGGCATCGGACCAGGCGGAGTCTATCCGTTTGGCTGGAGTGACGCCTTCGGACCACAGGAAGAAGTGACGGTTTACGCCAAAGTGACCTACAACGTCGAGCCAGTTGAATACAAGCCAGTGGGCTTCGAGATGATAGACAAAGATGGAACATCACGCGACTACAGAGTAGCCTACACAGATGCAGATGGCATCGCAACGACAAGCTTCAGAATTCCATGGGAAGGTTCAGCCGCTGAAGCCATGTTCGGCGACTGGTCGATCGTGGGCACAGTCAGCATTTCAGAAGTAATAAAAACTGACACGTGCTACTTCAGATTCGGCTACATAGTATCAATCAGAGGCATAGCAGTCACTGGTTCGCCACTCAAGAAAGGCGGAACCATGACAATTGATCTAGACCTAGCAAGCATATCTATGGCCAGCAAAGACGTAATACTAACGATAGTTGCATGCGACGAATGCGGCGTGCCCATAGGCCTAGCAGACGGCGCCTTCACGGTTAGACCCGAAGATGGAGTTGCAACAGGCTACACAATAACTATCCCATCATGGGCATTCGTTGGCACAGGCTTTATCTACGCTAACGTGTTCACAGACTACCCATCAGCAGGCGGCGTACCATACTGCCCAGAACGTTCAGCAGTATTCATAATCAACAAGACGTCAGACCCGTGAGAACCCCGTGAAAATCCACACAACCCCCCTTTTTTTGTTATTAATTCTCTCCCTAATCATATTCAAAATTACACCTGTCAAAGCTAATCCCCTTTTGGAGATAACTGTAAAAACTGACAAACAACACTACTACGCGAAAGACACAGTTCAAGTTTATGGTAATCTAACCTTAGACGGAGCACTAGTTACAAATGGAATAGTAGGCATACAAATACAAACTCCGCAAGATGAACTGCTAACCATAAGAACACTGTCAACCGGCAATCCCCCTCCAGAAACGCCATACGTATTCATCGAGTATGTAGCCCCATGCGACCAAAATGGTATTCCCAAATTCAGCTTTGAAAAAGGAACAGTAGCCTATTTCAAGATTAGCGTAGTAAACCAAGACATCCAAACACGCGAAGCACTCATGACAATTAACACCTACTATGCCGACAACACACCCTTCGGATTTGCCTCCATCCAGACAACAATATCTCCCCAGTCCAATCCAACCTTCATAATCAGCATACCAATACCTCAAGACGCCTTTCTTGGAACAGCAACCGTCTATGCAAACGCCTACGCCAACTGGCCAAAACTGTTAGGCACGCCCTACTGCAGCGAAGTAAACGCAACATTCCAAATCACAGATGGCACACTTGGAGCAGCAAGCCAAACAACACAAAACCCGCTCGCAACAGCCTTGCAACAAGGCGAAACCGGAAACTTCAATATTTCGTTTAGACTTGCCAAAAATGCTCCACCGGGCAACTACACGGTATACACAGCCTCCAGATACTTGGGAGAGTCTACTTTTAAAAACGCAACATTCCAGGTCTTCATCCTAGGCGACATTGACGAAGACAACGACATAGACTACATTGACTTATTCCTTTTCTTACAATGCTATAAGGGAGAATTCAACCCAAAGGCAGATTTGGACTTTGACGGTGATATAGACTATCAAGATCTGTTCATATTCTTACAAAACTACAAAACCTACAGATAACCCCTAAATCTCTAATTTCAACTCACTTCCGAATCGAATAAGCGAAAATTCTAAATATAGAATGGAATGTAACTAAAGCGTAGGGATGTAAAATTGAGGATAACAATCCTGTTATTGACATGCATCTCTATCGCGTGTATAACTATAGCAAGAACAGGGACAGCCAATGCCTCAGAAACACTAGTTTCTATCTATCCAGCTTTACAAGAGATATCTACACCAGGAACGACCGTCGAGGTCAACGTAACTATCACGGATACACCTTCAATCGTTCAATGGATGGTCAGAATTCAATGGAACTCAACTGTGCTAAAGATTGTAAATCCCGACACCGACCTAATTGAAGGCGACTTCCTGAAAAGTAACGGCAGCACAGTCTTCACATGGAAACCGCTGCAACCAGGTAAAATACCTGAAATAACATGTGGATACTTAGTCGACAAGACGAAAAGTGGCTCAGGAACATTGTTCACAATTAAATTCAATGCAACCGCGGTGGGTGAAACCGCAATTGAAATCTACGGCAGCGACCTTCTCGATCGAGATGGATATTCTGTGCCTCATAGCCGAGTGAATGGAACAGTAACAATCATTCCAGAATTCCCAGCATTGCTTCTACCATTAATCCTAATCGCAACTACGACAATTGCTCTCATGGCAGCAACCGTTTCGTCTCGCAAGCGGCGATGCCCCATCCGTGTCCCGTAAAACAACAACAAATCATCTCCTCATCCCCTATTTTTCTCCATACCCATAATTTCACCACGCATCCTCGAACCAAACACATTCCAATACTCTTATGAAACAAAAGCGCCATACATTTTCTTACCATGTTCTCCTCCCTAGAACTCACACCAAATGTGGAAAACGGTAGCAATCACAACAACCGCAGTCACCACAATCCTCTACATAACTTGCACTTACATGTTTGAAATAAACAAAACATAATAAAATTGGAGAAAACCTCAAAGTCTGATATTGTTTGGGCCTGCACAGACGCATCATACACGCGTTTGCCATCCATCACACTATGTTGAAAAATTCTATCAGATCATAAAATATATGCGAAATAGAGAAAATACTTTTAATCAGTTGTTTCCTAAGTTAGGTTCATGCAAAAAAGGATTAGTTCAAAAATTATTGCCGGGACTCATTAAAAATTCAAAACGAAGTGACAGAGAGCCTGCCAAAGTCCTCAAGGTTTCTCAGTCAACAATTACTAGAACTCGTCGCAAACTTGAACAGAGCGGATTAATTCAAGAGTGTAACAATCGTTCCGAATTTTAGAGAGATGGATTTTGAAATATTAGCTCTAATCTTTGTAAAAATGCTTCCTGAAATTTTTGCACCAGAAG
>Ga0315280_10011512_pt1 | contig 10862 bp, 4 predicted proteins | sample YL17G06_40_MG_FD_203697 | JGI IMG/M metagenome (GOLD analysis project Ga0315280, IMG submission 203697) | Sediment microbial communities from Yellowstone Lake, YNP, Wyoming, USA - YL17G06_40 | ecosystem: Environmental > Aquatic > Freshwater > Lake > Sediment | place: USA: Wyoming | collected... | reverse complement strand
CCTATAATGTCGGAGAAATCTTTTTCTCAAACGGAAAAGTGGATGAGGCCATTCAATATTTCACCCTGGCAGTGCAGATTAAGCCAGACTGGGGCGATCCCTACCTCAAAATTGGCCTCTCTTATCTTAACAAGCAGGATTATGAAAAAGGCAAGGAATACTTGAAGAAATACCTTGAGCTGGCCCCTCAAGCGCCGAATGCCGAAGAAATCAAGAAGCTGCTTGAATCGCTCGACAAAAAATGATAGCGAATAGCGCGAATCTCATTATTTTCTAAGCAATTTTCTTGAGAGAACGGCTGAAGGCAAACGAATTATCAATCGCTAACCTCAAAATCATTCGTATCCTTCGCAAATTCATTCGCTATTTTGTACCATTCGGGATAAAAAAAAGGGGGGCTCCCGAAGGAGCCCCCCTTTGTTCAGCGGGCGCGTTCGCTTAGAATATCAGTTTCAGTCCAAGTCTTCCGGACCAGGGAGCCATGAATTCCATCTTCATCTTGTAGCGGGGGTCGAGCACTACATCCGATGTGATCAAGTCTTGGTAATTGAAGCCCTTCATGATATCCGCGTCATCGATGTAGATGTTAGTCTGGTTATAAATCTGGTAGATTCTCCTGGCCGTGCTGAGGTTCAGAATGTTGGTCACATTGGCATTGAAGTTGATCGTGAATCTCTTGGTGAGTTTCAGGTTGTATTCAGCATACAGGTCTTCCCTGGTTATGAACGGGGTTCTCCCCAGGTTAGCCCTTCCCTCCGGGTAGTATCCCTGGACTCCTCCAAAGGCTAATTCCAATGAGACAGGGGTTCCGCTGTAGGCGACAGCATTGATTCCGAGAGTCAAGCCAAAGTTGAAGGTATAGCTGCCCCAGAGCTTGATCTGGTGGGTTCTATCAGTGGCCAGAGGTCCTTTCGATAATTTTCCGTGGGAGTCATACTCAATGAACCAGAGGTCGAAGAATCTCTCGATATTGGGGTCGTTCCTTCCGTATTCGTCAGAGCTTGCCAGACCTGAGTAGTTACCGGTCAGGAGGCTCAGGGTGTAGGAGAATCCACCCATCCAGTTGTGGGCGTATCTCTTCTCGAGGGAAAGGTCCAGAGCATAGTAGTCTCTGTAGGCCTTGGGCTGCTCCCAATAGCCTGGATTGTACTTGCTGAACTCAGCGCGGATCCAGTCAGAGCCGGGATTTCCCATATAGTACTGTTCACCGGCTGCGGTCATGAACCCGATGTCTTCGATGGTCTGGTTGAGGTGCTTCCAGACTCCTCTTGCTCTAAGGGAAATGTCTTCGGTAAGCCTCTTCTCCGCGCCAAGGGTGAACTCGGTCTGGCCCACGGGCTTCATGTCAGGCTGAACGAGTTCGATGGAAGGAAGTCTCCAGTCAAGTCTGCCCCATACTGTTCCAGGATAACCCAAACCAGCTGTATCTCCGATTTTGGTGAAATCATAGTCATCGAGAGTGAAATACCAGGAGGCCCACTTCATTCCGCCGAAGGATTGTTCAGCTATATCGAGCTTCATGACATCGTAGTAGATACCGAAGCTTCCGAAGACCTTCAGGGAGCTGTCTCCAAAAACATCGTAGGAGAATCCCGCTCGAGGCGAAAGCTTCTTATCAAAATCGAAGATGATGGGCTTGAAGTCTGCAGAAAAACCTTGGGCTATAAGCTGTTCTTTGGTCCAGTAGGATGGGATTTCCTCCCTTTCTGCCCTTACACCGAGGTTTAGGGTGAGCTTTTTGGCGATTGTCCAGGAATCCTGCAGGAAAAACGCATATCGGTTGCTGTGAGCTTTGGCAAAAGTCCCGTAAGCATCTTCAGGTCCTCTTCCCCTTACCTCATAGTATCCATATTTGCCTCTGACGATCTCTCCAGTAGGAGCCTGCCATCCTCTACCCCAGTAAATCCTGACATAGTCATGAGGGGCTGAGTTATCAAGGTCTTCATCAAGCCTTGCGAACTGGAACCCGGCTTTCCAGGCATGCTCGCCAGCCAGGTCCACGTAAAGGGTTCCATCAACGGCCGCGCTGTTCCTTATCCGCATGGTTTTGTTGTTGACCATGAGGTCATTGAGGCTGAAGTTGGTCCAACCTGAGGCATGCTTAAATTCGGCCGGGATGCCCGCAATCCCAGTATTGGGGGTCATGAACCTCCACAGTGGCACTTTGGGTTTAAGTGCATCATTCATTCCGATATTCTCATTGGTATAGTAATGTCCGCCCTGGAGGCTGAAAAAGAGATTGGCCGTGGCCACATAGTCTGCTCTGAAAGAAGCTGTGTTGTCAGGGGTATACCTTCCCATCTTATCGTAAAGAAGATCGGGGTTGTCAGTTCCATAATAAGAGGGAAGTCCTTTATCCCACTTGTAGTAGTCACTGACAAAGCTTGCGCTCAGACGAAGACTCTGGAATGGCTGGGCGGTTAACTTCGCCTGTATCCTTGGCCAGTACTGAGTCTGGTTAAAGCTCTTGCTGAAGTTGTAAGGGGCAAGAAAATTTACAGTTCTATCGTTTGTCCAGTAGGTTGGGATGAAGCCGCCATAAAACCACAATTTGTCCTTGATGACGTAGCCGCCCAGGGTGAACCCGCCCTCGAGCTGATTCCAGTATCCGGGGACCGATTTTTTTCCCGGGGGAATCCAATACTCAGCTATGGTGTAGTCTTCCGGGTTTAATCTGAGCTCTTTCCTCGGGCTTCCTTCGAGATAGCGGTTGCCGGTGTAATAGAATGTCAGTTCTCCGTGGAACTCATTTCCGCCGGATCTGGTGATAACGTTGATGACTCCGCCCATTGAGCCGCCATACTCTGCCTCATATCCGCTCTGCTTGACTTGGACCTCTTCAAGATGTTCAAAAACAGCATTGAGGGTGTTGACTCCATTATAAGCGCTGGTGATGTCGGTCCCATCAACAAAGAACATATTTTCCGCGCCGCTCGCGCCGTCCACAGAGATTCCAGCCAGCCAAGGCTCATCGTTGACGCTGGGAACCAGAGTAACGATGGAGTTAAAGTTTCTTCCCCTTGGCACTCTGGAGAACATTTCCTTGGTGATATTCATTGAGGAGGCGCTTCTCTTGACGTCGATCAGCGGGCTTCCGGCTGTGACTGTCACCGTCTCTTCAATCGCCGAAATGGCCATCGTCATGTTCAACGTCAAGATTTGGCCTGTTCTCAGGAAGACATTCTCCTGAATTTTTACTTTGAATCCCTGCAGGGTGAACATCACTTTGTAGGTTCCGGCTGGAAGAGCCCTGAGACGGAATCTGCCGGATGAATCAGTTGCAAATGTTGCTTTTCCGACGAGGTTCGGGCTTGTTGCCTCAACCATTACGCCAGGCAACGCATTGCCTTCTTCGTCAGTGACAGTCCCGGTGATCTCGGATGTCTGTTCCTGGGCGAGAAGGACTCCTCCCCACGCTGCGAAAAGCATCAACAAGCTTAAGAGTGAAAATAGTTTTTTCATTCAAACTCCTTGAAAGATTTTTAAATCTTTTACCCGTTCCCTGGAGTAATTTTTACTCCACCTAAGTGAACTCCACTCTTTATGCGCTCCTGAATTCTCACCTCCTTTTTCCTTCATATATACCTTTTGTTTAATTTTACCCTTGCAATTGCTCATAACTGCGTTGATACGCGCAAACGATGAAAATTATAGAGATTGCTTCACTGGCGTTCGCAATGACAGAGAGACAACTTTCATCACGAAAAGCATAGGGACGAACCAGCCCAATGATGTCATCGCGAGGAACGAAGTGACGTGGCGATCTCATTATTTTCTAAGTAAGTTGCTTTCCTCTCATAATTCAACGTAATGGATAAGGGCAATATTTGTGCCAAATTTTTCGGCTGCGACTTTCTAGTTAATTTATTTATTTTCAATTATTTAAAAAAATCTAGCATCGGCTAAAAAAGAGATTATTATCCATTTTTTTGGATTTGCTCCAAGGTTTTGGATATTTTGGCGATTGAGAGGCATCTGTCCATAAATTTTTTTTGGCAACATAAAATTCATTTTTTTGGATTTTATTCAAGATTATGGATAATCCATGCTATCTTTCTGATTTCAAATTTCTTTAAATTATTGATATTTTTGAAGATAGCCAAAATTGATTGTTGGCATGAATATTGCTTATTAAATAAACGAATAAGTTTTTAAAATTTTTTTAAGGAGGTGAGAAAAGGCTAAATCCGAAATATAAGATTTTAGGGAATGGGTGGAGTGAGAATTTCACTCCAGGGAATGGAAAAAAACCTCAATTAAATTAGGAGGGAATTTGAGAAAATTCTTAAGCTTACTTTTCTTATTTATTTTTGTGACTGCTTTCTCCTACGCCCAGGAACAGGGTGCTATTAAGGGAACGGTCACTGACCCTGAAGGCACTCCTCTTCCTGGCGTAACTATCACCCTCACCGGCTCCAAAACTGCGCCCAGAACAGTCGTTTCTTCTGCAGGAGGAAATTTTAGGTTCCTCAACCTCCCTGTTGCCAGCGATTATACCGTAAAATTTGAGCTCACAGGTTTCAAGAGCGTTATCCGCGAGAAACAAGTTGTGTCATATGGGAAGGATGTGGTTCTTGATGTCACCCTGACTCCGGCCACCATCGAGGAAAGCGTTACAGTCATCGGCCAGAGCCCTGTTATCGACACTAAGAAGACTCAGGTTGGCGTCAATATTACCTCAGAGATGATTATGTCTCTGCCAACGTCCCGTAACCCCTGGGTTATGATGGCCCTTGCACCGGGAATGCTGATTGACCGAGAAGACGTTGGCGGAAGCGACGCCGGCCAGCAGTCAGCATATTACGGCCATGGAAGCCCTGGCGGGGATGAAACCTGGAACGTTGACGGCGCCAACATCACCGACTATTCAGCCTTAGGAGCTGCTCCTGCTTATCTCAACCTGGCGAGCTATGAAGAATTGCAGATTAACTACGGCAACAATACTATCACAACTCAGACCGGAGGAGTTCAGATCAACTTTGTCACCAAGCGCGGTGGAAATAGTTACTCCGGAACCTTCTACCTGGATGCCGAAGATAAGGCCTGGCAGTCTGCAAACATCCCTAAAGAACTAGTAGATAGAGGCTACAAGGGTGCGGGAATCGACAAGGTCTATCTTTATGGCGCCAATTTTGGCGGCCCCCTTATCAAAGACCATGCCTGGTTCTATGGATCATGGGGTATTCAGGATATTGGAACCAGGACTTTAGCCGGGACCAAGGACAACACCTGGCTGCAATCAGGCTATGCCAAGCTGGATTTCCAGCTAACCGCCAACACCCGGGCCAGCGGCTTCCTTGAGTATGACAGCAAGCTCAAATGGGGAAGGACGGCCTGGGGGCCAACACTTCAGTCCCCTGAAACAACCTGGAACCAGGATGGGCCGACCTATGTCGTCAAGGGCGAGCTCGAGCAGATGTTCGGGAACCTCTTCCTCAACGGCAAAGTCATCTACTCCCACAACACATTCTATTTACGCCCAAATCTTGGAGTGAGGAAACCTTTAGGACAAAATCCGGTAATGTGGCGAAGGTACGAGCCGGACGAATACCATTGGGGTGGCATTGATGATTATGGAACGGTCAGGCCCACCACTAACTTTAACCTCAACGGGAATTATTTTGCTGAAGACATCCTTGGCGCAAACCACGAGATCAAGTTTGGCGTTGACTATTTGCAATCCACGGTCTATACCTATGATTTGTATCCAGAGAATTATGAGGCTGTTGATTATGGCGGAGGCTATGTTGAAGTCTGGCTCCACCAGGATTACAAGATTAATCTCTGGCTGGCCAAGTATGCGGCTTTTATCCAGGACACCATGACCTGGGGGAAACTCTCTCTGAACATCGGAGTCCGGTATGATGTCGAACAGTCCAAGGTTAAAAATGAAGAACAGCCTGCCTGCCCCTGGTTGCCTCAATATCTAGCTGCGGTTAAGGTTACAGAGGTGGATCCGGGCGTTAAATGGAAATTCCTTTCACCGCGCATGAGCCTGATTTATGACCTTACGGGCGATGGAAAGAACGTGGTGAAACTCAACCTGGCCCGCTATGGCTCTCAAGGCGGATATGATATGGCCTATTTTGTCAACCCGGTCGGGTGGCGGGAGATCGACCTGCAATGGGATGATAAAAATGGAGATGGCCGACTCCAGGCCGACGAATTTGTGGATCCCAGCCCGGATGGCTGGTCCTATTATTCCGGTTTTGATATCAGCAATCCCACAAGCACCGTGCCCTGGAACAAATTTGACTCAAAGTACAACTCGCCTATCCTGGATGAAGTCTCCCTTTCTTTCGAGAAGGAAATCATCACTGATTTTGCGGCCCGCGCCGAGTTTTTCTACAAAAAGCATCACCGCCTGGGCTGGCAGAAAGGTATCCTGTCTAATGGCCAGTACGAATCAAAAGACAATAATTACTATGTAGCCGGGCATAACTCTGTGGTTAACAAGGATTACTATGGACGCTATGAATATCCTGGAGCTTCCTACCAAACGATGACCAGCAACGCGTATGAACAATATCTGGCTGGAGAGATTGTGCTGAAAAAGAGGCTTTCCAACAACTGGATGCTGGACGGTTCCTTGACCTATTCTGATTGGAGCTACTATGCCAAAGGCGACTATTTGAACCCGTCCAATGTTGACTATTATGAAGGCGGTGCGGTCGCTCCTCAAAGCGGCGGCTCTGGAATCAGCGATGTATTCGTCAACTCTCGCTGGATGGGCAAACTCTCCGGCCTCTATCAGTTCCCCTATGGACTCAACGCCAGCTTTACCTTCCTCGCCCGAGAAGGTTATGTCATCCCAACCTATGTCCGTGTCTATATGCCCCGTATCGGGAATAGGAACCTTTATGGCCATATTGATGGCTCTGCTGCAAAATTCGGCGACACCCGTCTTCCTGCCTTCTACGAGCTCAATTTGAGAGTGGAGAAAGTCTTCAAAGTTAGTGAGACTTCAACAGTGGTAGTGGCTGCGGATGCCTTCAATGCTCTTAATTCTAACACTTCCTTGTCTAAAGTCGGTCAGGTCACCTCTACCAGATATATGCAGACTCTGCGCATCCTCAACCCCAGAGTCTTCAGGTTCGGAATCCGGTTCAACTTCTAAGTCAATTCACTAGCGGAAGTTCAAAGCCCCTTCCGGATACGCTCCGGAAGGGGCTTTTTTTTGCCTTCACTCAATGAGTGACCCGGACAGCCTCTGTGTGTTCTCGACCAAACCCACCCGCCCCCTAGGTCTTCGAACACACAGAGGCTGTCCGGGCCCTTATCCCCCCTGTGATCTTTTCCAGCAAAAATGTTATTGTGGGCAAAGCGCGATAATCTCAGGGTGAAAATTGATCTCCCTTCCTCCCCCCTTTGCCAAAGGGGGGATTTGATTTTAGGCTTGAGAATGTTAGAATAAATGCGGAGGTTTGATATGAAAAAAACAGGGCTCCTTTTGGTCATCATATCTTTGATAAGTATCTTTGCTTATCCTCAAGTCTACAGAGGCCAGGGAAGACTGACTGGCATTGTGACTGATCAGGATGGAAAGCCTTTAGAAGGAGTTAAAGTCAAACTCTTTTCTTTAAAGGCTCAAGCCGGTTTTGAACTCGTGACCGATGCGAAAGGCGAGTGGAAAGCGAATTATATCCGGGGCGGCGGCTGGGATATCGACTTCGATAAGGCCGGTTATATGCCCAGAAGAATGACCACGAATATCCCTGAAACTACCCAAAACCCGCCGGTTGAAGTCAAACTTCAAAAGATTCAAGGTCTGGTCATTACCGAAGAGCTCAAGACAGCCCTTAATCAGGGGAATAAGCTTTTCGCAGACCAGAAATACGAGGAAGCTGTCAGAGTTTATGAAGGGATTTTGACTAACAATCCCGATGCTTACATTATTTATAAGAATATCGGAAATTGCCATTTTCAGTTGCAGCAATATGACAAAGCCGAAGAGAACTATAAGAAAGTCCTGGAGAAAGACCCCACGAATTCAGAAGTCATGCTCCTCATCGGGAATAGCTATGCTAACAGAGGAGAGAATGAAAAGGCGATGGAATGGTATAACAAGATTGATTTTGAGAAAATCACAGACCAGACGGTTCTATTCAATGTGGGCTCGAGTTATTACAGCCAGTCCAAGTTTGAGGAAGCCCTCAAGTATTATAAGAGAGCCGTGGAGATTCAGAAAGATTTTACTGACGCCATCTACCAGCTGGGGCTTACTTACCTGGCCTTGGGAAATAATCAGGAGGCTATCGCTAACTTTGAGAACTATCTGAAATATGATTCCGATTCTCAGAAGGCTAGCCAGGTCAAGGGATTCCTTGATTTTTTAAAAAAGAGGTAGCGGTTCGATTTATCGAACATTAAATACCGTGAGACGTAAAACGTGAAACGTAAAATGTGAAAAGTGAAATGATGAAAGCAACGAGAAAGGCATGAAAGGCGCGAAACGCGAGAAAAGTGATTAAAAATGAAATGTAGCGGTTCGATTTATCGAACATAATATTTAGAGTCGCATAAATGCGACCGCTACAAAATACAAATTAAAAATCTTGGCAGTCTTATTTATCAGACATGAATAAATTAAGAAAGTTTTTTTATCTTGCGTTTTTGTCTCCAATCTGTCTTTTTATTTTTCTCTCACCTTCATCTTCCCAGGCAGCTGAGAAAAAAGCCTCACTCAATTTTTTGCTCATCACCATTGATACCCTACGAGCAGACCGGTTGAGCTGCTATGGAAGCCAGGGGGTTAAAACGCCGAACATTGATGGCCTCGCTCAGAACGGAGTTCTTTTTTCAAGAGCCTTTGCCCATGCCACCACAACCCTTGCTTCCCATACTAACATTCTTTTGGGTGTGACGCCGCTTTATCACGGCGTTCATGATAACTCCAATTTTATCGTCAGAAAGGAATTTTTAAACCTCGCCAAGTGGCTGAAGGACTATGGCTATTCCACAGGCGCTTTTGTCGGCGCTTTTCCTTTGGACTCGCGATTTGGCCTCACCCAGGGCTTCGACATCTACGATGATAACTATGGCACTCAAGGCCCTCTGGAACTTACTTTTGTGGAGAGAAAAGCGGAAGTGGTTGTGGATAAAGCTCTTGCCTGGCTCAAAAACCAGAAGAATCCCTGGTTCCTCTGGATCCATTGTTACGACCCTCACCAGCCCTACAACCCTCCTGAGCCATTCAAAACCCAGTACAAAGACCATCCCTATGATGGAGAAGTGGCCTATGTGGATTCTGCACTCGCGAGGTTGTTTTCAGATCTCAAAGAAAAAAAATTGGAGGAGAACACGCTCATCATCCTCACTGCAGACCATGGCGAATCATTGGGCGAACATGGAGAAGCAACTCACGGCTATTTTGCCTACAATGCAACACTCTGGGTGCCGTTGATTATCTCCTTTCCTGGATTGAAGCCGGGACGCGTTGAGCAGGATGTGAGTCATATCGATATTTTTCCCACGGCCTGTGATCTTCTCCGCCTTCCGAAGCCACGCTCTCTCCAGGGGATTTCCCTTTTGCCCCTGATCCAAGGAAAGGAGGTGGCGAGCCGGGATATTTATTTTGAATCTCTGACCGCCTACTGCAACCGAAATTGGGCGCCGCTCAGAGGCTTCATCGAGGGCAATAATAAATTTATGGATTCTCCTCTTCCTGAGCTCTATGACCTCGGAAAAGATTTCAATGAGTTGAATAACCTGGCTGAGAAAGCGAGCCTCGACAAGTACCGGGCAACTTTCGAGAAGCTCGTCAAATCTCAGTCCTCGCCTCAAGAAGCGAAAGCTTTCCAAAAGATGGACAGAGAGACTCAGGAAAAGCTCCGAAGTCTTGGCTATCTTGCCTCAGCCCAAGCCCCGGCAAAGAAAAATTTTACGGCCAAGGATGATTTAAAAACTCTTCTGCCCTTTCACAGCAAATTCTTGGAAGCCACGGCAATTCACCAGAGCGGTCGGGCCGAGGAGGCCATTGCTCTTTTAAAGGAGATCGTCGCTGAGAGGAAGGATTTTGATGTGGCCTACACGGACCTTGCCAACTATTACAAAGAGCAAAGAAAGTTAAAAGAAGCCGTGGAAGTTCTGAAGGAGGCCTATCAGAACAATCCCTCGAGTTTTCGGATCATCTCGGTCTACGGCATTTTTTTAGTGGATGAGAGAAGGTTCGATGAGGCCATTGAGATCCTCAAAAAAGCGTTAACTTTGATCGATTACGACCCTGAAGCTTGGAACTATTTGGGAGTGGCCTACTGGAATAAAGGCAATTACGATGAAGCCCTCAAGGCTTATGAGCGGGCACTGGCTTTGGACCAAAACTATCCGATTGTCATTAACAATCTTGGCTCGCTCTATCTTTCCATCTTTCTTAAAACCAAACAGCCGGACGCCCACCAGAGAGCCGTTGAGAATTTTAAAAAGGCTATCGACTTAGACCCCAAATATGCCTCTGCCTATAACGGCCTGGGCGCGGCGCTGAAGATGGGAGGGGACATCGACGGCGCCATTGACAACTGGAAGAAAGCTGTGGAGATAAAGCCAGATTTTAGCTTTCCTTTGTATAATTTGGGCCTGGCTTATTTGGGCAAAGAAGATAAAGCCGAAGCTTTGAACTATTTCACGCGATATAAAGAAAAATTCTATGGCTCTCTCCCGCCGCGAGAAAAAGAAAAATTGGATGCACTGATTCAGAAATGCAAGGAGTAAATTATCCCCCTTTATCCAAAGGGCGAGCTGGGGGATTATTTTAAAATTGTAGCGGTCGGATTTATCCGACTACCTCCTCCCTTTCGCTTCCCCTGAGAGGGGGAGGGGATGGTGGAGGTGCGATGAATCGCACCGCTACAAAATTGAAACGGAGG
>Ga0315280_10011510_pt1 | contig 10864 bp, 9 predicted proteins | sample YL17G06_40_MG_FD_203697 | JGI IMG/M metagenome (GOLD analysis project Ga0315280, IMG submission 203697) | Sediment microbial communities from Yellowstone Lake, YNP, Wyoming, USA - YL17G06_40 | ecosystem: Environmental > Aquatic > Freshwater > Lake > Sediment | place: USA: Wyoming | collected... | reverse complement strand
TCTGAACAGGGTCATTTGCTTTCAAAGCAGCGAAGGAAATGGCATTCTGACGATTATTATTAATTGTTACCGACCGCGTAACATCTTCGTCCTTTGTGCACAGAATACGTAATGGTATCAAAATGCGTTTCCATTTTTCCTCATTTATTCGTGTCCTGTTACGCGGGTTGAAGAAGTAAAGATAAGCATTCTTAATCGTCTGACAACCATTCAATACGAAAGGGTCTCGAACTCTTATTTCTTTTTGACTCGGCTCGATGTCTCGGGCATATATCGTCACGCCATTATGGTAGAGAGCAAAAATTTCTGGTTCCAAACTGTTATCGATACAAATCTGTTTCAGTGTTTGTTTCATTTTGCCTGCAGCCCCTTTTTCGATGTTGCTCTTTTTATTTATGAAGTAGCGGACATTCTTGGAAAACAGAGCGTCTCTGCGTTGTCTGTAAAGTTCAACAAGTTCAGCAAGGAAACCGACACCATAATACATTTCCGAATGGCTTACAGTAACTGGCAGAGGAACAGTATTGACAGTAAGAGGTATCCAAGGTGACGGAGCAATAATGTCTTGCTGAGGGCCCATTTCATGCGGTCCGATATCCTTTATGACACATACACGGTCTGGGAATGTCTCGTCAACAGCTTCTTTCAGATCTTCTCGCGCCGCTCTGGTTCTATTACCTATAATCTCTCGGTCTTCATCACACAGATGAATAACGACAAATTCAATGTTCAGTTCTTTCTTGACCTGCGTATCAAGACGATTCAAGTCACTCCTTAAATTCACAAGTACTTTGTTCTCGATTGGTACGACCGACCCAACAGCAGCTAGTTCAACTTGAAGCTGCGGCAGACATTTCTCGAGGTCTCTAAACCCTTTCGATATATAGTTCAAAGAATCTGAGTATTTTGCTTGAATGACGATAAGTTTAGATTGGGGTCCTGACCTATCCAGATGAAACGCATCAATTCCAAAATCATATCCCCGAACTCCGCCTTCATCTGCGGACTGTTCGGATGACTGTCTCGTCGCTTCTGTTTCAGATATTTGGTACATCTGGTGAAGATACCAAGGTGGAAAGCAATCTGCATTGGAACTTCCATAGGCAGTCCTTTCCCGAAATTTCATCACTTCGGATCTAACTTGATTTTTATTCATATCCTTTCACCATTAGATTCAATTAGTTCTGACTAGCTTCTTCTGCCTGCCATTCCAGTTGAAAAAACTTTAAGCATGTTCGGTATATATTTTTATTTGTAATGCAAAATTGCGCTGGCTCAGTGTTTCCGTCAAGATATTCATGGTAGGAGCATGTGTAACAGTGCTGGACGGCGCATTTTGGACATGTGTAGCTTATACCATCGATTGTTTTGCGCGCGCACGCTATACTGAAAAAAAGAGAAGCTCGTTTAAGACGAGCTTTTTTCTTTTACGTAAATTAGCCTCTGTGTCTCTCCAGACACGCAGACATGTTATATTTCGCATATAGTTTGGAGGACCGAGCACTTTTGAGCGTCTTTTCTCCATGGAATCCATCAAGAAATCTGTCCAGAACATACTGTGCATAGGCTGCCGTTTTGACATCATGCTTATCTTTTTCATGATAGGCCCATTCCATCAATCCACCTATAACTTCTCTGCAAATAAATGATATATCATCTAGCGAAACAGATTTCGGGGAAGGTAAGACTCTAATCAGTTCTTGATAGCAGCGAATGTATGGATCTTCTTTTTTCCGACCCGATAATTTATTGAAGATTTTATGCTGATTTTTCCCATGCCAGTTATAAATTCTAGTGTAATATTCTTTGGGCGATAGTTCTTTCGGTACTTTTTCCAAATCACCTTTTAATAGACCCATTCCGTCACCTTATTACGTGATTTAACTCTTATATTCTGTATAAATACTTCCCTTTTTATCTTAAGCCGAGTTTCGGAAACCTCTCTTTCTGATGTCGAACTCGGGTGTTTGATATGGTTTACGTTTTTTGAGGCATTCTTCGTAAACGAAGATTGTGGCTTTATTATTGCCGGTGTTTCCGCCACAAACAAATAAAACTCTCTTCACTTTATGGGGGCTTTGCATGAAACATCTGCCTTTCTAGCATAGCTGTCTTTTTACCACGTTTGGGTTAAAAAGAATTGACAATGGAGACGCAGAGGTGAGCAGTCGATAGTTTTCTTCTGAGATTAGCACACGCGCCATTACACCAAAAAATAAAAAAGTCTAAGGCAATAATATCATAGCCTATTGTAAGCAGTCGAGAGACGGGGACATGGATAACTATGAGTGTGGGTTCAAATATGAATCGTGATATTGGCACTGAAGACAATAAGATCCAAGAATTTGTGGACAAGCGCGCGCGCGCGCATAGTATTAACTCGGCAAATCTATGCTGTAATATTTCGTCACTTTCTATTAAGTCAAGCATGTCGGATGTTTTCTTTTTTGAGAACGATGCATACAAATCACTCAATGTTCTTAACAGTCTGTTATGACCTTAACAGTTGTCACTCTCATCAATTTCTTATGAACGAATAATACAAGCATTAAATCTGGGATGTTTAGAAGCTTCGAAAAGAATTTTGTCTGTATCCTCTTAACAATAGAAGATATATCCGTAAAAGTTATTTTCGCAATTGAGTCATACACGAGGTTAGGAGAAAGTAATTGCTGGGGTTTATGATGACAGAATCACAAGAAATAACCAAGCTTATTCAAGAATTCAAGCAATATATGAACACGGAGGAAGGAAAAGAACATCTCAGATATTTAAGAGAGAAAGAGCCAAAAGAAACGAGAGAAGTCCTAGAAAAGCTAAAGACTTTGCCAACAGAAAGTAATGAATTTATTGACTTGGTTTTGTATGGCTTGTTGCCGAATTCAGACACTAAATATGCAAAAAGAGTCAGCCTAGCTCCGGCATTTTGGAACATCAGAAAATTCTTTGCTAGATTTAAATATACTGAAAACGACTGGAGAGAATTGTCAAATCTAGTTTTCGATTTGATTGTGAAATTTTATGAACACCCTTCTAAGTTAGAAGGTTTCATAAGGGCGTTTATTTCAAACAGGCTGAGTAAAGCCATTCAATGCGGATCTTTGTCGCCAATATTTTTTGCCCTAAATCAACAATTCCCGATCGTAAACAATAGAGTAATAAGAACTTATAGAAAATTATCATTCTGGGTTTTCGGTCAAGTGGATGAATTGAGTCAAAGATTAGAGGGTTATCTCTCTAACATCGATAAAATAAATAAGCTTACAAACGCTTTAAGCCTGAAATATGATTTTAAAGAAATTATAGATTTAGCGGTTTTTGATTTATTTTGCTATTGGTATGACGAATATAAAGAGGAAGGTAGGAGAGAAAAAGCGAGAGTTTCATCGAAAAGATTGGAAGGCATGCGACCCATAGAAGAAAGACACATAGGAAATTTCTTTCAATCGCTGGCATGTTCGGAGCCACAACCCTACTTTGTAGCAATGGGCGAAACTCGGAATTTACAAAAACTCGATTCTGAAAACAAAATAATATATAACACCGAATTCCAGCGAGGAGAAGTTTGGGATCGTCCAAGAAAGCAAAAACTTGTTGATTCCATATTACGAAGCTATAGCATCAACACCATATTCTTGCGTCAATTATCTGATGGAAGGTACGAGTGCTTAGACGGACAGCAACGATTGAAGACGATTTTGAAAGAATTTTTGAATGACGGGTTTCCTATAAATCCAAAGATTACACCAGAATTTAACAGAGAGACAAACTTCAGCGAACTCCCCGAACCTTTAAAAAGCAAAATAAGGAACTATCCGATTTATGCTATTATTTTTTACACTGACAAGGACGAAGAAACATGTAAAATATTTCTCAGGCTACAAGAGGGGTTACCATTAAATTCAGCGGAAAAACTAAATGCAATAATGGGTTTTCTTAGAAATGAAATTGTTGAACTGGCGAAACACCCCTTCATGAAAAAGCTCGGTATCAAGGATTACAGATTTGCACATAGATACATACTCGCCCAAGCCTACCTTTTAACCTTAAGGAATCAAATAAGCGATGTAAAATTCAGGAATTTGCAAGAATTGTACAGCACTTATAAAAGTACAAGACCGCCTCAAGTTGTAACTAGCGCCCTTAAAAAAGTGCTTAGTTTTGTGGGTAGAGAATTCGAAGAAGAGGCCAACATCATAAAATATAACGCTGATTTCATTTCACTGTATCTTCTCGCGGAACATCTTTTAGATAATTATGCTATTACTCAAGAAAAAGTAGGATTAAAGGAATTCTTCATTAAATTTGCCATAAAAGTGGGTGAAGTAGAGTCCAGTGAAATAGAAGAGAATGCACCCTATTATGACTATAAGACTTATAGGAAGACCTCAGCAGATTCAAGAAATTCCATTGAGAGAAGATTCAACATCATACTTTCCAAATTCCTAGAATTCAATCCAAAACTTCAACCGAAAGATCCTAACAGAAACTTCGACTACTGGGAAAAACTTGCTGTATACTGGCGAGATAAAGGTATATGTCAGCTCAAGATTGACGAGAATTGCAAGGGAAAAACATCTTTCGAAGAAGGAACTGTAGACCATAAGATGCCGCATAGCAAAGGTGGTTATACAACTATAGAAAATGGTCAATGGTCGTGTATTCCCTGTAACCTGAGAAAATCCAGCAAAATGGACTGAGCCGCAGTTGTGACAAATCAGGTGCAGGCTAACCCAGCTCAAGGCTTCGGCGACCCAAACAGACCCGCTGGAGGCCATGTACTAGCTCACGCATGTACCCATCGGGTTTATATTAGAAAAGCAAAAGGAGGTTCGAGACTAGTGACGGTTATTGACTCAAACAATGCATTCCTGAATCAAAGGAATATTTCGTGATTACAGATAAGGGTATTGAGGGCGTCACTGGCGCAGATTGAAAATATGCCACATTAGCAATCCAGCACATTGAAGGAAGAAACTGCCATAAGATTATTTGGTAAATCAAGAAACTGAACGGAAGTAGAATGTATTTCCTCTCGTTAAGAAATAGACTAACTCCTTTTCTATTTTTTAATCTTGAATATGGTCATTTTCGAGCTTGCGTCACTAGTATTCTATCAAGCTTTTTGCGTTGAAACTTTAGAGCCTCCCTTCCGACCCATTTTAACACACTACGTTTGGATGTGGGTATCTCGTCTTCGATTATGCCATGGGTAACAAAGCCAAGTTCTGAATATAGCTCACTTATGTCTTTCGCTGTGTTAATGACTTTATTACCCTTGGGAAAATCACCGAGAACAAAAACACATAATGATCCTGGTTTCAAAACTCTATGTACTTCTCTTCCAACTTTTTTCATTTCTTGAAGGTAATTACTTTCCTGCTGGATCAGGTCTTGCTTAAGGCTAATTCTTTCATCCTCATCAAATCCTATTATTGCCAATCTTAATCTGTTAGAATCGACGTAATCTATCGTGCTGTAATATGGAGGACTAGAGATCACTACATCAACTGTATTGTCTTTTAACGGTATCTTTCTAGCGTCCGCCATAATAATTTCAGAGTTAGTTTCTAGCGGAAATGAATTTGTATACATTCGTCGAACTTTCTGGATCATTTTAGGAATAACAGGCTTATAAGACGGAGGATATTTTGCGTGTGTATACGGGACTATATAGCCCGTTACTGATGAAAGATGTTGTGGTCGATGCCCATGGGATATTCCAAGAAGGCATCCCAGAAGGAAAGTTCTGCTCTCTCTTTCTATCTCCTTTTTTAACGCGAAGAGTTCTTTGAGAGTTCTCTCATGATAAAACTGCCTTACATAATGTGGAATTTCAGTGATATCCACTTCTTCAGTTCTTAGTTCAATCTTCTTCAACCAATCAATCTGCTCTTTCAAGGGCCTTCTATCGAACTTTGCTTTGCTTACGATTACGGCATATGGGTTAACATCCATCCCAATTGCCAATCTTCCATGTAAGTCAGCTTCTAAAGGAACTGTTCCTATTCCACAAAAAGGATCGAGGACAATATCGCCTCGTCGGGAACATATTCTAACAAGCCAATACGCAAACGCTGGTTTCATTCGACCAACGTATGGTGCTATGCTATGTAACCAAATTCCCCAACTTTGTTTCTTATACTTGCCAAGACGCCAACGCCTTTTTTCAAGTTCGCATAAAACAAATTTGGGATTACGACTTTCGGTTTCTTCAAACAAAGTTGACTGCTTTAGGTAACGCTTATCTTCCATGAACGTATTCCAGCCACCCTTTCTGTCATGTTACCCGGTGCTTTTTACTCCTTTCTAAAAATCAAGCAATAATGATGATGTGTATTACTTACCCATGCGTAAGGATATCCAAACGGGTGCAAATGTTTGTGACTTTGGCACCATATTTTTTCTTTTTTTAGCTTAAACTTGTGTGGCTGGTTTGACAATTTTACTGCGAGTTCCCATGCGAAAGGCATCATCGTACCTTCGTCAATAATGTTTTGCGTAATTATCGCGAGATATGCCTTGGATCTTAACAAATCATACACGTGATCGAATACTGTACAGATTCTTTCCAAGAAAAGGTTATAGTCAGAAATGTTGCCTAGATCGTTGGAGAGGTCGCTATATTTCGTTGCTAATCCTTTCTTTATTCTTACCTTCTGATTTACATCAATTTTATGTAACATGCACCAGTAAGGCGGACTTGTGATACAGAAATCCATTTGAGGTAGATTCATCTTATCAAGTTCTAATGCATCTCCAAGAATAATTGTTTGGTTCTTTGCGGTCCTTTTCATCGCTATTTCGATGAATTTCGGATTTATATCAACCCCATATCCTAATCTTCCAGTTCTGTCACAAGCAACCAAGGTACTACCTATTCCTACAAAAGGATCAAAGACTTTCATACCTCGCTTGGTGAAAAAAAGTATAAAATCGCTTACCATTGTTGGCGAAAACGTAGCTGGATGTTGTTTGCATTCTTCAGTAGTACGTCTTTCCTCCTCCAAGTCAGATTTAAGCGCGTCAAATATGAACCAGCTTCGCAGAAACTTAACCCACTCTTTCGATGTTAAATCATTCAGTTTATTTCGAGGATCAACCCCTTGTTCTTCAATCAGTTTTGTCTGAGCATGGTGTTCCCGTGTTTCATTTAATCCATGGAAAATTTTAAATTCACCCACTTTGATCACCTTGAACAATTCCTTTTAGCAATTTCCGCTTCTTCAAATCACGTAGAATGAGCTCGTTGACGTACTGGTTTCTGCTTCGATAACCTTGCCGCCCCACTATTTGTTCATCAATGATCTTTGCAACTTCCTCAGAAATTTTTACGTCCCTATAATGCTTCGCCAAGTTCGCCACGTTAGTAACATTAGCCATACTTTTATTTAAATTTTCCTCAAAGCTAAATGTTGAGCAACAGCATCCACTATCCTGCTGAAACTTAATCTGTTTACTGACTTTATCATTTCATTCGTCGACCAAAATCTTAAGCGTGCTTCTTCTTGTAAAAAACACCTTAGTTGCTGGAGTGACAAGTTAGCAAGAAGATAATATTTCAAATAGTTCTCTAGCCACATCAAATATTTCGCTTGCTTTTCAGGATCAACTTTAGGATACTCTTTTGGTTCCAAAACTAATATCTTACCCTGCTCATCAAATGTGATCAAGCCGCTTCTTCTGCGAACGAGCCTCCCATTTGGAAACATTTCAAATCCCTTGTCGAAAACTTCAGCGCTTAGGTATTTGTTGATCTGAGTCTTTCTTGCACCTGTTTTGACTTCGCCTACGGTCAACTCTGTGCTATTAGAGATGGACCTTCGTTCTTCATTTTGAAAACCAAAGGCAGATAGAGAAGCAAGTTCGATCAAGAAGCATCCTTTATCAATAAATCTTTTCTCAACAAGAATATCGAGCAACTCCGGTAATCTAAAAGCTCCAAAATCCGGTGTTCCTAACCCATAATACAGAGGAATCTGGTTCTCCGTGATGTATCCCAAATCCCTAAAATATCTGCACGCAACATACTCGCAGAAAGGCTCCATACTATATCCTGATACATTCTTTCGTATCGTTGTAATCAAATAGTTACACGGATTCTTATCAGCCTTGGTTAGATCGCTATAAATCTCAGACCTTATAGCAAGTAGGTTAGACGATTTATCAACTTCGATTGGCAGAATATATTTCGGATCATTAGCAATGAAGGGATACTCTTCTTGATGAATGCTGGGGGAATTCCTAAGTAGTGGTTTACCGCCCTCATCGAGATCGAACAACCCTGTAATTAGATTGTAAGAAAAGGCGCTGTTGAAAACTTTTTGTAGACTTTTCGGAGAAAAGGGATAGTATATGTCGTTAAGATATGTACTCCCCACAATAGCTGAGTAAAAATAAGCCTCCTTTGGGTCGACTTCAACTACTTGACCGACGCAATCGTCGTATAACTGTCTAAAGCCAAAGTTTCTGCACAAAATCAGAATTACGTTTTCTACATCGAGCTTCATTTCTACCATTGGTAAATATATGCATGCGGTTTTATCTTATTTGCTTTAAGGCTCGTTACAATTTTCCTTTTTCAGTATTTATCCAGTCGCTTAATTTGGTCTTCTTGGGTTTCTTTCTCTCAGCGAAATTTGCAAAAACATGATCTTTGAGGGTAATGGTTCCGTCCTTAAGGCCTTGTTTTAACTCTTCCATGATTAAGTTCTTTTCTCTAATAGCCTGCCCAAGTATAGGAGAGTCTTTGATGGCATTTATCCTCCTCATAAGAGTATTATTTATTCCATTGAAATCCTCCATGGTGACAACGCAACTATCTGGGTCAGCTCTTATTAGTTTCCATTCTTTTTTATCAGATGCATCTAGTTCCACAATCTCCTCGGGTGATAGCCTAGGCAAGAAAAGGAAAATGCGGCCTTTTGTCATATACTTAGCCATCAAGAACTCACCTAACGTAATATGACCTGCACGTAAGCTTGCCTCGGTCAGATTTCTGTAGTTTGTGGCTAAGAGCTTTACATAGCCTCCCTCCACTTCTATTATAGACCTGCTTTCAAAATATCGTTTTATATCACCACCAAAATTCTTATTGAAAGCACTTAACCAATAATTTTCCATATTTCTGCGGATTTCAGAGATGAGCTTCGTCACTTGATCCTGCATATTATATGCTGTAAATTTAACCAACTTTTCTAAAACGGTTATGTCATTGATTATTAGGTAGGAACAGTTGTGCATGGCTGAAGCATTCAAAGCCGCTTTAGGTAAATCGTACCGCATCTTCGAAACAGATGGGCCTCTCTTTCGCAAGTAGTAAACTCCAAGGACGCCGCACTTCACCGCACCCAGAGCGTGAAAAAATCTCTGATACTGCGCACTTCCCGAAGATCCTCTTTCAAGTGCTAGAGTGGACTCTACGGCGATAATAGGCTTATTACTACTCCAAAGTTCATTTATAGGGTCTTTCCATCGCTCTTCTCTATACCACACGGCATCGCATGAACCATACAGCAAATCGAAAGAACCGAAACTTAATCCTCCTTTTACCCAAGGAAGCTGGTCTCTTGTGTCCTCGTAAGGGAAGATACGCAATTTCAAGTCTTTAATGCTGCCAATCTTTGCTAACATTTGTTTACAAATATAGTCTGATGACCACGCCAACATCCTCACCATTTGGGCCGAATTGCAACGTACTAACATATGAAGTCGAAGACTGCTAAATTCGTTTTGGTAGATTACTTCAACAACTCATTTGGCATAACCTTTGATTTCTCAAACCACACAGAAAGAGTCCATATTGCCGTTGTCATGTATTGTAATCCTTGCATCCTTAATTGATTTGTTATCCTCTGTGATGTTTCTAACAAATCTCTGAGGTATGGCTCTTGGCTTTTGCACTTTGCTAGAAGTTTTTCGTCTATTCTAAGAAAGTCTGCAATGTGACCATCAAGAATCATCAAGTCATCTTCCTTTCCGAGAAATATTTTCATAGCCATTAAATTCTTAAACGTGACTCGAATATTTCGATATTTTCTCAACCTTCTGAAAATCTTGAAGAGATTTTGGTCTCTCAATTCGTGAACAAAGTCATCCCATGACCCATATTCTACTCTAATGGCCTTGCAAAAATTCTTCATTTGTATTGAAAGTACCTTAGAAAATATAACAGCCTTTAATGGTAAGGCCAATTGTTCTGCAGGTATTTTGATCATAGTTTCCAGATCGAAGGAATTCGTTGGTTCTATTAACTCGAAAATCTTGGGCTCGATAATAGTCCATTTCTGGGGAACAGAATAGAACCAACAATATATTACAGCGAATCCGTCTCCAAAACGATCCTTCATTTCTCTTGCTCTGACCAAATAATTTCGGGCTTGCCGATCGCTTTTATTGCAAATCACTGTTAGTTCCTTAATCAGTGTTTCAATTTTTTTCATGAAAAGTCCCAATGTCAATAATGATCCTAGACTAAAGAAGTCTTTGGACCAGTTGCTCTACGATAACTCATTTGTTTTCCATCTTTTCCCATACTTGCTTGGTATGCATGACGAAGACTTGTTTTTTGTGGATCATCTGTGACCCTTATCTCGGACTTTAGTCTCAGCTTACGAGTTTTCGTGTTTCTCCACCCATCATAACGCCAGTTTGCGGGTTTACTTCAATGAATACTGGATAGTTTGATGTTATGTTGCCAACAGCTACGCATTGTCTGCTTTCTAGGTGTTTTAGGGCGTTGATGGACTTTAGGTCAATGAGGCCGGATTTGGCTAATTGCCTCAGTTCGTCTTCGTTGCGGAACATGAAGGCTATTAAGTTGTCGAGCAACGTGAATACTTCGTCTGGTAGTGTGCGCGGGTCA
>Ga0315280_10011509_pt1 | contig 10865 bp, 11 predicted proteins | sample YL17G06_40_MG_FD_203697 | JGI IMG/M metagenome (GOLD analysis project Ga0315280, IMG submission 203697) | Sediment microbial communities from Yellowstone Lake, YNP, Wyoming, USA - YL17G06_40 | ecosystem: Environmental > Aquatic > Freshwater > Lake > Sediment | place: USA: Wyoming | collected... | reverse complement strand
ATCAGCGCTATCTCGCCTGCACCCCTCCCCCTCAGCTTCTGCTGGATGATCCAACGTATCTTCCTCTCGTTCAGCTTGACCATAAACCGCCTAAGGTGGGTAGTGAAATTATTTCGGGAAACGAGAGCCTCAAGAGGTGCGAAAAAGGGTTAAATACTTACCGAGGCGACTGATCGGGGCATGTCAGCTCAAAAGAACTATCGTTATGTTGCAGCTGTCGTGATTGTGCTAATAGTGATTGCAGCAGGTTACTTCTACTACCAGTCTACGCTCACACCCTCAACCTCCACCAAGTTTAGAATAGCCGTCCTCTTGCCTGGCGCCGCTAACGACGTTTCGTGGAATCAGGTTGGCTTCAACGCGGTCAAGAGAGTCTCAGAGGCCGTTGGTGCGGAGTACGTTGTGAACGAGAACGTTGCAGTTTCGGACATTGAGAGGCTGGAGCGGCAGTATGCTGAGCAGGGCTACAATCTCATCGTCGCGCACGGGGTAGAATACCAAGAGCAGACAATTCGCGTGGCCGCGGATTTCCCGAAAGTCTTCTTCGAAGTGACTGGCGGATGGCTTAACTCTACGGACAATGTGGGTTACGCTGGACAAGGGTTCTATGAGGACGGTTACTTGTTAGGCTTCGTGGCCGCCCACCTTACAAAGACGGGCAAAATAGGATTCGTATACGCGGTAGACATACCGTCCTATAAGGCATATATTGTCAACACAAGAATGGGCATAGAAGCCGTGGACAAGAGCCTGACCTTCACCCCTGTCGCTACGGGAGATTTCGACGATGCTACCAAGTCCAAGCAGGCATCAGCGGCACTCATCAGCCAAGGATACGATGTCATAATCAATGGTGGAGACGGACTATCTATAGGCGTGATAGCGGCCGCCAAAGACGGCGGCGTCTGGACCACTGGATCAATGTCCGACCAAAGCTCTCTCTACCCTGCGAAGACCTACATGTCGACGATCTACAACGTGACTGTCGCAATTGAGCGGATGGTACATGACATCCAGACAACTGGGAAGGTTCAGAAGTTCTATGATATCACTTTGGCGAATGGCGGCTGTGTCCCCATGCTTCACATCCAGTTACCCCCTGACGTGCAAGCCCAATACGACCAGGCATTGGCCGACCTGAAATCAGGCAAGATCCACATAGTCAGCTCGAGCGAGGTCTAGGAATCTGTGCCGCATCTCAAAGTAGAGATGCAGCACATAGCCAAGAGCTTCCCTCAAGTCCAAGCCCTTGCCGGAGTAGATTTCTCCCTGTACGAGGGAGAAATCCACGCTCTCCTAGGCGAGAATGGAGCCGGTAAGACCACTCTGATGAATATCCTGAGTGGATACTTTGCGCCAGACGAAGGCCAGATCGCGATAGACGGCTCAAATATCCGCTTCCATTCCCCTCGCGACGCAGCCCGACGGGGCATAAGCATGGTCCATCAGCACTTCTCCCTAGTACGTAATCTGAGGGTCTATGAGAACTTCCTGCTGAGCCTCGGTATCAGAGAGGACTATGCTCATCGCAACATCAAAGAGGAGATCATGGAATTTGCGAGAAAATTCGGGGTTTCCATTATTCCGGAGGCCTATATTTGGCAATTGTCCGCCGCCGAGCAACAGCAAATCGAGATACTCAAAGCGCTCTTTCAGCATGCGTCCATATTGATCCTGGACGAGCCCACATCAGTATTGACACCTCAACAAGTTGACCCCTTCTTCCAAACACTATTGCGCCTGAAAAAGGAGGATGTAAGCATTGTCTTCATCAGCCACAAGATTGACGAGGTAAAGCGAATCAGCGACAATGTAACGGTACTCAGCCGAGGCAAGAAGGTGTGGGAGGGGACGGCGAGCGAGTCGAAGGAGAAACTTGTTTCCTACATGTTCGCGGACTATTCTCCTGTATCGGAACGGAAGACACTCAAACCAATCCTCCCCAAAACTCAGAGAAATAACATCCTACAAGTCACACAATTAGGCGCCCTTCGTGACAATGGCCTGCCCGCCTTCGAAGAGGTATCGTTTGACATTGGCGCCGGCGAAATTCTTGGAATAGCAGGTGTGGCAGGCAACGGCCAAAAGGAATTGGTTGAGTCTCTTACCGGCTTGCGCAAAGTCGCCAAGGGAAAGATCACGCTACAGGGTCTTGACATCACTAACGTGCCTGTCAGGACTCGGCTCGAAAAAGGGCTTGCCTTTATTCCCGAAGACTTGGCGACAGGAGTGATACTTGACATGCGTCTGTATGAAAACTCCGTCATGGGTTACTTGGAAATCGGGAAGTTCATCACTCGCATGGGCCAATTGCAGGTCGATCGCATACTCAGCTTCGCAAAGGATCTTGTGGAGCAATTCAACATCAAGGCCAGCAGCGTCCGAACCGAAGTCAAGACCCTCTCAGGCGGTAACATTCAGAAAATGGTCGTTGGACGCGAGTTGAAGAAGGACATTAGTTTGCTGATTGCGGTTAACCCAACACACGGCCTCGACGCAGCCGCAACCGAACGCATACGATCAAGACTGCAAGATGTGTCTGAATCGGGCTGTGCCATCCTATTGGTAAGCGAGGATTTGGACGAAATTCGCGAGCTTAGCACTAGAATTGGGGTTATCCACAAGGGAAAGATCGTTGATGTAGTGGCGTCTGACACCCCTGTGGAAACCTTGGGGTACATGATGACCTTAGGCTCGAAAACCGGGCGCTGAGCATGCAACTGAATCGTTTTGAGATCCAGGCCAGAGTTGGCGTCAGTCCCTTCGTTCGAGGGATAACCCCGATTCTCGCTTTGGCAAGTTCCCTTGCAATAACGACGCTCATCATGGTGTATCTGAATGTCGACGTAAGGGCAGCTTATGGGCTTCTCATCTACGGTGCAGTTGGCAACATGACATCATTCTCTGAGACTATGCTCAAGGCTTCCACTTTGCTCGCAATTGCAGTCGGACTTTCCGTAGCCTTTCGAGCGAACTTCTACAACATCGGTGCCGACGGGCAGTTCATTATGGGCGGAATCGGAGCAACATGGATGGCATTGACCTTCCCGTATGTATCACCGGTGCTCTTGATTCCATCAATGGTAGTGGTCGGTGTCGCTTTTGGCGGGTTGTATGCTCTTGTTCCTGGAATCCTGAAGGCCTATTTCAATGTAAACGAGATTATTGTCACTATACTTACGAACTACGTGGCTACCTACTTTCTTGAGTATCTGCTATATTACAGTTGGAGAAGCCCAGGGGCACAGTTCCCTCAAACCGACATCATTAGCAAAAATGCACAGCTGCCCAACCTGCTGCTGGGCACACGTCTTCATGCCGGCGTGATTCTATCTTTTCTTCTGGCTCTGGTCTTCTACTTCTTGCTTTGGCGAACCCGCAGCGGCTACAATATCAGAGTTGTAGGATACAACGTCCGAGCAGCCCGGTACAGCGGTATTAGCATAGCAAAAACAGTCATCTTAACCTCATTGCTGACAGGGGGAATGAGCGGCCTAGCGGGAATGATGGAAGTCAGTGGCATACAGCACTTCCTGTTGATTGGTTTTTCCGGCTCTTCATTGGCCGGGTACGGATACCTGGCAATAGTTGTGGCCCTCTTGGCAAAGATGAATCCACTCTACTGTATTCCAGCCGCCCTTGGATTTGCCGGTTTGCTCAATGGAGCCCAATTTATGGAGCAGGGAGGAATTTCCATAGGCATCATCAACTTCCTAGAGGCACTGACGATTCTAACTCTTCTGGTCTTTCAATTCCTGGTTGACTATCGTGTTGTGGTCAGGTGATTTATCTGGCCTATGAAGCTGTAACCTACCTAGTTTCGGCGACAATCGTGTTTGCTACACCGCTTCTTCTGAGCGCCATGGGCGAGGTCATTTCAGAGCGGGCAGGAATCATCAATCTGGGATTGGAGGGAATAATGCTCCTAGGTTCCTTTGTATCGTTTACGGTAGTCTATTTCACTGGCAATTTGATTCTGGGCCTCGTGGGAGGAATCATAATTGGTGCCCTTTTGGGGATGATCGTGGCTCCACTCACGATAACGATGATGCAGGATCAAATCCTCGCCGGATTGGGTATCTTCTTCGCGGGCATAGGTATAACCTTCTTCCTTTATCGTGCGATCTTCGGATTCGCTTCCGTGCAACCTCAAGTTACAGGAATGACAGAAATAAGAATCCCCGTCCTGGCTGACATTCCTGTAATCGGGGACTCCCTGTTTTCACACACTGCCCTTACCTATTTAGCCATCATTTTGATTGCGGGAGTATTCTATTTGTTCAAGACCCCGCTTGGGTTGCGCATTATCGCGGCGGGCGAGAACCCATATGCAGCCTACGTGATGGGATCAAATGTCAACCTGGTCAGGTATCTCAGCGTCATTACGGGTAGCATTCTCGCGTCCCTCTCAGGAGGGTTCATCGCCATCGCTCTAGTGAAGATCTATTCACCAACGAGGATGATCTCAGGTATAGGCTTCATTGCCATAGGCCTAGTCTATTTCGGCAAATGGCGTCCACTCCGGACAGCTCTTGGATGTTTCTTCTTCGGCGCAATGCAGGCGGTCGACTACTACCTGCAAGCAATCAAGGTCCCCTTACCTCCACAATTCTTCAACATGCTGCCATACATCTTCATCATCGTAGTGCTCGCCGTGGCAAGCCGACATGCGGAAGCTCCAGAGTTCCTAGGCAAGCCATTCAAGAAATAGTATCAGTATTAGTACAGAGTGAACTATGACTGACGATATATACACCCGTGCAATCATGCCCGCGTTGGAGAGCCTTTCCAAGTATTCGTTGAGATCCAGAGCGGGTTTCAAGTGGTACTTCCTCCTATACCGGCTAATCTCAGAAGATCTTCGCATGCCTTGTGTGCGTTTTCGAGTATCGTCCGGGTGCTAATCAAAGTTGGAGAACCATTTTCGCATACTTTCACGCCATTGACGTACACTTGCTTGATGTCTTCCTTTGAGGCAGCATAGACCAAGGTGGAGATTGGATCGTAGCAGGGGCAAGTGTCCAGCGTGTTGAGGTCAAGTAGGAAGAAATCTGCTTTCTTTCCCACCTCAACGCTCCCTATCTCCTTCTCTAGACCAAGAGCCCTAGCACCATCTATCGTGGCCATTCGTAGGACCTGGCCTGCGGTCATGATCGTTGGATTGCCTGGACTGGTTACCTTATGCAGCAAAGCAGTGACTTTGAGTCCTTCCACCATGTCTTGAGAGTTGTTGCTGGCGGGCCCGTCCAAGCCTATGCTCAGACACAGCCCTTCTTCCAGCATCGCGGGCACAGGGGCGACGCCCGACGAGAGATACATGTTGCTAAGTGGATTGTGGGACACCGCGACCTTGTGTCGCTCCATCATCTGGAGGTCATTTGAGTCTACGTACACGCAATGAACGCCCAGAATCTTTGCTTCTAAGAGCCCACTCGATTGCAGGGCCGGCAGGGCTTTCTCGCCCAGGCTGTCCTTCGCGCTCTCAACGTCAAAGGGCGTTTCCTCCAGATGAACGCTAACTGGAATTTTCTTTTCTTGAACGTAGTCCGAAAGCGTCTCAAGTCCGTCTCGTGATATTGACCACATTGTCAGCGGACTTGCCCAAATCCTAACCATGCCATTTTTACTTTCATGCTCGCTGGTTAGTCTATCAATGTCCTTGAGGGATCTGGAGACGTCCTCAATCAATTCATTTGGGACGCCGTACTTCTCACCGGTGTCATTAACTCCTCTTCCGAAAACAAGCCTGACGCCTGTATCATTCGAAGCCTTGATTATCGCATCAGCCACACCCGCCGTAGGCAAGGCGTAGGCGTAGTCCAATGTTGTGGTGACTCCAGAGGTCAATGACATTGCGAAGGTCAGCAGCGCACCGGCGTAGGCATGCGTGGGATGTAGATTGGCAGCCGCGGGTAAAGTGACTTCATGCAGCCAATCCTTCAGGATCCTGTCATCTCCCAGGCCTCTTATCAGAGACTGGAAGCTATGTGTGTGGGTGTTGACGAGACCAGGGAATAATGCGAATCCCCTGCCATCAACGATTTCATCGTCCGCTGGAGGTTTGCTCTTCGCACTGAGCCCAAGGTTTGTTATGATATCATTCTCCACGACGACGAACGCGTCTCTCAAAATGTCCATTCGCTTGTTCATCGTAACTATGTAGTCCAAATGTTCGATGATCAAACTGAGTCCGCCACTTGACAGCGACATGCACTGCTAATAAGCTTAAGATTCCGAACCACTACATAGCTGGACATGAATCGACTTGGTATTTTCGTAGACGGGAGAACGATCAAGGCGCGATTTCACGTTGCTCATCGCATCAGCGGAGCACCTTATGGCCTGGACAGGCTCCACGGCCACACTTACGAAATGAGAGTATCACTTGAGGGAAAAGGTCAAGCCGATTTTCTATACCCATTTGAGGCACTGATGGAAATAATGACCGAGTGTGCCCAAGCGCTTGACAATAAGGTGCTCTTAGCTGACGGCGGGGACAACGTAGCCAAATTCGATAACGGAGTCATAACATATGTCGGGGCCGATGAAAAGAGGTACATGTTCCCAAAGGATGACGTCATGTTCTTGCCAGTCAAAGAAGTCACAGCTGAAGCGCTGGCCAACTATCTCCTGAACGAGATTTGCGAGAAGCTACGAAAGTCCGACGTGAGTACAAGCGAGATTTCCGGCGTAGAATTGACGCTTTGGGAAGGTTACGAGCGGGGCGTAGTCGTGAGAGGTACCCTTTGACTTGACTGAGACTGGAATCACAGCGATAGTCCCCGATCTGATGGTTGTTAGCGCAAATGAGGTTCGCGAAAATTCGTGCCTCATAATCGAAGGTGGCCGAATTCGCAAGATCGACCATGCAGATAGATACAGGGACTACAAACCAGAACTTGTGATTAAGGGCAACAATATCGCGGCTATCCCGAGCCTTGTGAATAGTCATACTCACATTTCCGAAAGGCTACTGAGTGGCGCAGGCGACGGGCTAAGACTCTACGAGTGGCTCCAGCGGGTTGTGTGGCCGCACTGTTCGAAATTTGACGAGGACGATGCCTACGCTGTGGGTAGGCTCTTTGCGATGGAATGTATCGCTTCGGGTGTCGGCGTTTTCAATGATATGTTCGTCAGCAACGGCTCGTCGATCCTGTTGAACGGGCTGGCCCGAGCAATAGCTGAATCAGGCCTCAAGGGGCTCCTTGGCAGGGGAATAAATGAGCAGGATGGAGACCTGGCTGCGGCTATGAACGATATGGCGGCAGCGGTCGAGAAATGGCACGGGTACGAAGACCGTGTTTTCATAACGGTCTCGCCGACTCTAATCCATGCTAACTCTGAAGAGACCCTGTTGAAGCTGAGGAAGTTCGCTTACAGCAGAAAGTTGAGGATACATATTCACGTGGCCGAAACGATTGACGAATACCGTTGGATGAAGAAGAACCGCTCCATGACCTCTGTTGAGTATCTGGAGAAAATCGGGTTCCTGGACAGTGATGTCATGGCGGCACACTTGGTCTGGCTCGGTGCAAATGACATGAACATCTTGAAGAATAGGGGAGTCTCTGCAATCTACAATCCCCTGAGCAACGCGAGGCTGGGTGATGGTATTCCTCCAGCTTGGGCCATGATCAATAAAGGAATCCCAGTGGGGTTGGGAACCGACGGTTCGGCGAGCAGCGACAACCAAGATATCTTCGCCGCAATGCGACTTGCAGCATTCCTGCCGAGAGCTTATCACTGCGACGGCACAATCATGAACTCAAAGAATGTCTTCGCTATGGCAACCAGAACAGGCTACAAGGTCTTGGGCCTTGAGGGAGGAGAGCTCAAGGAGGGAAACGCGGCCGACATAACTTTGATCGATCTACACCACCCGAGTCTTTTCCCACCAAACGATCTGATCGCTCAGCTGGTGATGAGCTCTCACCCCGGAGTCGTCAAAGGAACGATCGTGAACGGAAAGACACTCTACTTTGACGGAACATTCTCAACGCTAGACAAAAGAGACATAATGGTGAAGACAAGGGAAACAATTGAGAAGCTGAGGATGTCAGAATGAAGATAGGCGTAGTTCAACCCAAGCGGGACCCAGAAGACTACAGGCGCAACATCGAGACGGCTTTGAAGTACATCGCCAGCGCCCCAAGAGACCTTGACCTTCTTCTTTTCCCAGAGGGGTTTCCTGGGCCGTGGTGGCTAGCACCCGATGAAAGAGCGAAAGAACTCGTTTCGAAGAGCCTAGACAAATCGGAGGCATTCCTGTCAATAACAGAGGCCTTGAAAGGGAAACGCACACAGGTTGGATTCGGCGTCACCGACAAGCTTGGAGGTCGCTTGTACAATGCGTACGCATTGACAAGCTCCGAAGGGCTAGTGGAGGTCTATAGGAAAATGCTTCCAGCAGCTTTCGAGTTGCTCGCTCCTTCGCCCATATCTCAAGCGAACGAAGTTAAGGTGTGGGACATTAGGGGAACGAAGGTTGGTGTTTCGATCTGCTGGGAAGCCCTATTCCCAGAGATTCCGAGAGAATTGGCAAAGCGAGGCGCTGAACTGATCCTCTTTCCAACGGGTGGCATGCTTTACGATCTGAAAGCGTCGTGGAGGAATGTCTGGTTGGCCAGGGCGGTGGAGAACGTGTGCTACGTTGCAGGCAACGTGAGCATATACGACAAGGAGGAGGGCATGTCCCTGATAGCTAGCCCTGAGGGCATCCTTACCGAGAGCAGCACAGAGGGCGTTATCACCGCCGAGCTAGATGTGGAGAGGATAAGGTGGCTGAGAAGCCAAGATGAAGAACTCACAATGCCGAAAAAATACAGGACCGTTCCAGGACTGCTCAGATGGGCTCAACGGATACCGCAAATGCAGTCGGCAGAGTCGGTTGGCCGCTGAGGTGGCAGAACTGCCACCGTGGGTTCGCACGTGCGAAGCTACCGGATTGGCAAGAGGTTGCGCTTAGGCATTCTTCTGCCTTCTCTTGAACGGTTATCCATGTTCTCCAGAATCAGCTTCTTGCCACGTTCATACACATACACGTATTGCCCTCGCCTTAGACCCATGGATTCCACGAATTCGTCAGGGATACGAAGACAGCAGCTTCCTGACATGTCCTCGAGCAGTGCTTTCGCTGGTGGCGGAGCCGCATTCAACATGTCTTCCAAGGACCTAACGCTGAGCCTTTTTCTCTCGATCAGTCCAGCAACTTCGCGCTGTCTCGCGGGGTCTGGGATACGCGATAGAAGTTCACCGTGACTGGGGCTCAGATATCCCTCCTTCGAGATCTTGAGGCGCAAGCTATCATCCAGACGATCTAGGATGGCCAATCTCTCGCAGATGTAACTGTCACATTTGCCTACTTTTCGGGCGATCGCGTTGATCGTCCAACCTTTGCCAAGTAGCATCTTGTAGCCTTCAGCTTCTTCAATTGGGTTAACCCGCATGTTTCTGAGGAGATTCTCTGAGACACGTGCAATAAACGACTCGTCCTTGCTCAAGTTGCTGACTATCGCTTGGATATGCCGAAGGCCTAAGCGTCTGCACGCTTCAAGCCGATGATTCCCAAACACGACTTCGTATCTTTCTCCCGCCCTGCGGACCATAATGGGTTGAAGGAGACCTAAATTCCCGATTGACCGCACTAGCTCGCTGACAATGTTATCGTCGATAGGCCTCAAGATCCAGGTGGGCGGACTCAGACTTTCGATTTCCAAATCAACAGGCACATTGTCCTTTTTACGAGTTTCCTCCGCGAGCATAAGTAAGCCTTCTATATTGACTTGTAACTTACAGTACCTATCAACGGAATCGCTAATAATGCCCTGTCTGAAGGTTGGCATACTACAATGTCCCAAGACGACATCTCACGCCTAATGGAATTTGGCCTCACGTCGCTTCAATCGAGGGCGTATCTTGCCCTTCTCCGGCTCGGCACAACGGGAGCTAGCCAAGTAGGCTCCACGACTGGGATCGTTCGTCCTGAAGCGTATCGCGTGCTTCGAGAGTTATCACTGAAAGGGCTTGTGGAGCGCAACCTGGGCTTGCCTTCCACTTATACAGCAAGGCCCCCCAAACAAGGAGTTTCCTTCTTACTTCATTCATTTGCTCAGAAAGTGTCTCTCTTGGAGCAGAAGGAAAAGGATCTGATCCAGTGCCTTTCGTCCTACGCCTCTCACGTCGAAGCAGAACCTCGCCAGCGATTCAGCATGGTTATCGGCGGTGCCAACGTCATTAGCAGGGTGGAGGAGATGATATACGTCGCGAAAAATGACTGCGTCGGAATTATGAGCAAACATGGACATAGAAGACTGAACCGAGAGTGGACATCAGCAGCAAGGCGCAAAGTCCGTGTCAGATTGATCGCAGAGATCGGTGCTTCAAACATCGCAAACGCAGATAGCCTGTCGCGTCATATCGAGTTACGACGAAGTCGAGACGTTTTGATCTGTTTCAAAATAGTTGACAAGAAAGAAATGGTTCTCGGACCGCCCGTCACAGATGAAGAAGCAAGTAAACGCACTTGGAGGGAAGACGACCTCTGGACGAACAATCCAAGATTCATCGGAGGAATGTATGCGCTATTCGAGAGACTCTGGAAAACTTCTCCACGCTACGTCCCATCTGCTTTTCGAGCCAAGACCAAACAATGAAAGGCCATAGCTGAGCGGGGGCTTTCCACCATGCTGAAAATGAATAGAGAACGACCCCCAGTTGTGTGATGGATGAAAGGAATATTCAACAGCCTCCCGTGAAAATCTATTCGGGAAGGGGTTGGCGTGCTCACTTCACGTTCGCTCCTGAATTTGTTTCCGATATGTGTTCGACTGGGGAAGGGCTGCGTCTGTTGCTCCTCCTACGCCCTG
>Ga0315280_10011508_pt1 | contig 10865 bp, 8 predicted proteins | sample YL17G06_40_MG_FD_203697 | JGI IMG/M metagenome (GOLD analysis project Ga0315280, IMG submission 203697) | Sediment microbial communities from Yellowstone Lake, YNP, Wyoming, USA - YL17G06_40 | ecosystem: Environmental > Aquatic > Freshwater > Lake > Sediment | place: USA: Wyoming | collected... | reverse complement strand
TGGTCCTCTCCCAGCTGGGTAAAGGCCCGGTCCAGGGTTTCGCCGTAACCCTGGCCATCGGTGTGGTGACCTCCATGTTCACCGCCCTGTTCGTCTCCCGGCTGGTGTTTGACTTCTCCGTCGAGGTGCTGAAAGTGTCCAAGTTGAGCATCAGCTGGAGGAGGCTCACGGCATGAAGGTCATCCAGTTCACCAAGCTGCGTTTTTACATGATCAGCTTCTCCTTCCTGTTCGTCATCGCCGGTGTGGTGGGCTATTACCTCAACGGCGGCTTCAACCTGGGTATCGACTTCTCCTCCGGTCTGACCCAGCAGTTCCAGGTCAAGCCTGGGGTGGAGGCGAACATCGACAAGGTGCGGGAAGCCCTTGCCGCGCTGGGCAAGGTCGCCCTCCAGGTGGTGGGTAATGCGGATAGGCAGGAGTTCATCCTCAAGGTCCAAACCGCCAAAACGGATACGGATTTCCAGGTCAATATGGAGACCAGGATCCGCAGCTTCCTTTCCGCCGCCTTCGGGGCTGACAACGTCGTGGTCAAGTCCAGCGACTTCATGGAGCCCCGCTACTCAAAAACCCTGGCCACCGAAACGGTCTGGGTCATCCTGGCCGCCCTGGCGCTGATCCTGATCTACATGGCCTTCCGCTTCGCCCTGCCCTACGCGGTGTCGGCCATCCTCTGCGAGGTGCACGACACCGTGTTCATGCTCTCCGTCATCGCCATCTTCCGTTTAGAGGTCAACACCAACACGGTGGCGGCCATCCTGACCATCATCGGTTACTCGATAAACGACACCATTGTGAACTTCGACCGGGTGCGCGAGAACAACAGCCTGCTGCGGGAGTCTGACCTGGAGACCATCATGAACGTGAGCATCACCCAGTCCCTCAGCAGGACCATCCTGACCGCCTTCACCACCTTGCTGGCGGTGTTGATGCTCTACCTCTTCTCCACCGCCGCCATCAAGGACTTCTCTCTGAACCTGATGGTGGGCATCGTGGTGGGTACGTATTCGACCGTCTTCATCGCCGCGCCCATCGCCCTGGGATGGGAACGCGCCAAGGAAAAACACCGTAAGAAGAAGGAACTGAAGAGATACGGTCAGCTCCCTGCCGCCGTGCAGGCGGGTGGGGGAAGGGTGCAGGTGCGCGAGACCGCAGCCCTGGCGGCCCCCGGACCCGTGGAGGAGGCTCCTCTGCCTGCCGATCTGCACGCTCCGGCCCCCGCTCTTGCCGGCGCCGCGGAGGAGGCTCCTGCCGGCGGCGGGCAGGCCGCGGCGAAGCTGATCCGCATACAACCGTCACGGAAGAAAAAGAAGAAAAAGAGACACTAGCTCCGAGCCTTATGACCATCCTCAGCCTGACCGACATTCACGGCGCCGCCACCCGGCTTCAAGAGGTACTGGACAGCTGCTCGGGTGCGGAAAGGCCGGATCTCATCCTCGTGGCCGGGGACCTGACTCACCTGGGAGGCAGGCGGGAAGCCGAAGAGCTCCTGGCCTCCTTGCAGGAGGGGGACCAGGCGGTCCTGGCCGTTCCGGGGAACATGGACCGGGGGGAAGTGCTCGCCTGCCTGGAGGAACACCAGGTGAGCCTCCACGGCCGGGGCCGGATGATCGGCTCCACGGGGTTCATGGGCCTGGGCGGCAGCGGCCGCACTCCCTTCGGGACCCCCTTCGAGCTTTCCGCTGCGGAATCCCGCGCCCTCCTGGATTCTGGTTGGAAGGACATCGAAAAAGCGAGTTTCAAGGTGCTCGTTTCCCACACCCCTCCGGCAAAAACCAAGCTGGACAGGGTGGCGAGCGGCCTGCACGTAGGCTCAGCGGAGGTCAGGGAGTTCCTGGAGAGCCATCCCCTCGACCTCTGCCTCAGCGGGCACGTCCATGAGTCCCCCGGGGAGGATCGGGTCGGCAAGGTCCTGTGCCTCAATACGGGGCCAGCCAGAGAGGGCCGCTACTGCCTGATCCGGCTCCAGAGGCCCGACATCACCATAGACTGGAGGAGAGTATGAACGAGAAAGGTATCGCCGCCGCGGCCTTGGCCATCCGCTCTCTGACCATGGATGCGGTCCAGAAGGCTAACTCGGGCCACCCCGGGCTTCCGATGGGCTGCGCAGAGCTCGGGGCCCTGATCTTCGGGGAGTTTCTGAGCCATTTTCCCGCCGATCCGACTTGGATCAACCGGGACCGGTTCGTCCTCTCCGCAGGCCATGGGAGCATGCTCCTGTACTCCCTCCTCCACCTGTGCGGGTACGATCTTTCCCTGGAGGACATCAAGGATTTCCGCCAGCTCGGCTCCAGAACCCCGGGTCACCCGGAGTACGGCCTGACCCCGGGGGTGGAGACGACCACCGGGCCTCTGGGGCAGGGTATCGGCAACGGGGTGGGCATGGCCATCGCCGAGCGGATGCTGGCCGCCCGCTTCAACACGGAGGCGTATCCCCTCATCGACCACTACACCTTCGTCCTGGCCGGGGACGGCGACCTCATGGAGGGAGTGGCCTCCGAAGCTTGCTCGCTGGCCGGGCACCTGGGCCTGGGCAAACTGATCGTGTTCTACGACTCCAACCGCATCACCATCGAAGGCTCCACCGAGCTGGCCTTCAGCGAAGAAGTGCGCAGGCGCTTCGAGGGCTACCACTGGCAGGTTCTGAAGGGGGACGCCTACGACCTGCGGGGCATCCAGCGCCTGGTGCGGCGGGCGAAGAAAGAGGGAGAACGGCCGACCTTGATCGAGCTCTCCTCGATCATCGCCAAGGGCTCGCCCCGCCTGGCCGGCTCCCACGAGGCCCATGGGGCGCCCCTGGGGGAGGAGGAGGTCCGCCAGGCCAAGCGGGCTCTCGGTCTCAGGGAGGATGAGTTCTTCCAGGTCCCCCAGGAGGCCAGGGATTATTTTAAGGCCAAACGCCGCAGATGGGCTCGCGCCTACCGGAGCTGGCAGAAGCTCTTTCAGGCCTGGTCCAAGGAAAATCCCGACCTTTACCGGCAGTGGCAGTCCTTCTTCGCCGCTCCCTCCTGGGATCCCGCCAGGCTGCCGGCCTACAAGCCGGGAGACAAGCTGGCCACCCGCAAGGCCAGCGGGGAGACTCTCAACGCCCTGGCCGCGCAGGTGCCGAACCTGGTGGGCGGATCGGCCGACCTGGCCCCCTCCAACTCCACCCTGATGAAGGGACTGGGCGACTTCCAGAAGGGCGACCCCGGGGGAAGGAACCTCCACTTCGGCGTCCGGGAGCACGCCATGGGCGCCATTTCCAACGGCATCCTCCTCCACGGCGGGCTGCGCCCCTTCTGCGCCACCTTCCTTGTCTTCGCCGACTACATGCGCCCTTCCATCCGCCTGGCTGCGCTCATGAAGCTGCCGGTTATCTACGTCTTCACCCACGATTCGATATACGTCGGCGAGGACGGGCCCACCCATCAACCGGTGGAGCAGATGGCCTCCCTGCGGGCCATCCCCGGTCTGATGGTGCTTCGGCCCGGGGATGGGGAAGAGACCGTGGCGGCCTGGGAGCTGGCCCTGGCCCGCCTGGAGGGGCCGACAGCCCTCCTGCTGACCCGGCAAAACCTCACCGTGTATCCCAAGCCTGCGGGCTGGAGGGAAACGCTGCCACAGGGCGCCTACACGGCTGCGGACTGCGAAGGCAGCCCCGAGTTGGTCCTGGTTGCCACAGGCAGCGAGGTGAACCTGGCCCTGGAGGTCCAGAAGCTGCTGGCGCAGAAAAGGGTCCGGGTGGTCTCCATGATTTGCCGCGAGCTTTTCACCCGCCAGGGGGAGCAGATGCGCCGCGAGCTGATTCCGGACGGCTGTATCCCGGTGGTGCTCGAAGCGGGTGTCTCCCAGGGTTGGGGCGAGATCAGCGGCGGCCGGGAGCGGATTTTCTGCCTGGACCGGTTCGGCGAGTCCGGCCCGGCCGCCAAGGTGGCGGAGCACCTGGGATTCTCCGCCGGGGAAATAGCCGCCAAGCTGGGCGCGGCGCGCTAGGGCGATTTCCTTTTTTTTGGAGGATACTGAAAATGATCGAGGGGCAAGACAGGGCCGAGCAGCTTCTCAAGATACGGCATTCCGCCGCCCACCTGATGGCCGAGGCGGTCATGGGCCTTTTTCCCGGCACCAAGCTGGCCATAGGGCCGGCCATCGAGGAGGGGTTCTACTACGACTTCGAACTGCCCCGGCCCCTGAAGACCGAAGAGCTCAAGAATATCGAGGAAAGGATGCGGAAGATCATCGCCGACCGCCACCCCTTCAGCCGGCGGGTGGTGGGCCGCAGCGAAGCCCAGGAGATCTTCCGCGACCAGCCCTTCAAGCTCGAGCTCATCCGCGACCTTCCCGAGGGCGAGGAGATCTCCCTCTACACCCAGAACATCTTCACCGACCTCTGCCGGGGGCCCCACGTGGAGAACACCGCCGAGATCCCGGCCGACGGCTTCAAGCTCCTGTCTATAGCGGGCGCCTACTGGCGGGGCGATGAGCATCGGCCCATGCTCACCCGCATCTACGGCACGGCCTGGGAGAACGCGGAGCAGCTGGCGCGTCACCTCGAGCACCTGGAAGAGGTGGAGAGGCGGGACCACCGCCGCCTGGGCAAGGAGCTGGATCTCTACTCCACCCACGAGGAGGCGGGGGCGGGCCTGATCTACTGGCATCCCAAGGGAGCGCGCATCCGCTCCCTGGTGGAGGAGTTCTGGAAGAAGGAGCATTTCAGGCACGGCTATGACGTGGTCAACACCCCCCATATAGGCAAGGCCTGGCTGTGGCAGACCTCCGGGCACCTGGTTTCCTACGCCGAGAGTATGTATGCCCCCCTGTCCATCGACAACGCGGATTACTATCTCAAGCCCATGAACTGCCCCTTCCACATCATGATTTATAAATCTTCTTTGCGCTCCTACCGCGATCTGCCCCTGCGCTGGGCCGAGCTGGGCACCGTGTACCGCTACGAGCGCTCCGGCGTGCTTCACGGGCTGCTGCGCGTGAGGGGCTTCACCCAGGACGACGCCCACATCTTCTGCACCCCGGAGCAAATGGAGGATGAGATCCATGCGGTGCTGAAGTTCTCCCTCGACATCTGGAAGGCCTTCGGGTTCAGCGATGTCCGCGTCTACCTGGCCACCAAACCGAAGAATAGCGGGGGCGATGAGGAGAGCTGGGAGAGGGCCATCGGCTCGCTGCGCGGCGCCATCGCCCGGGAAGGCCTGGATTACCACCTGGACGAGGGAGGCGGAGCCTTCTACGGTCCGAAGATCGACCTCAAGATCAAGGATTCCCTGGGCCGGGAGTGGCAGATGACGACCATCCAGTTCGACTTCACCATGCCCGAACGTTTCGATATGACCTATGCCGCCCAGGACGGAACCCTGCGCAGGCCCTTCATGGTTCACCGGGCCCTGCTGGGATCCCTGGAGCGCTTCTTCGGGGTGCTCATCGAGCACTTCGGCGGAGCCTTTCCCGTGTGGTTGGCGCCCGTGCAGGCAGTGGTGATTCCCGTGGCCGCTGGTTTTGATGGCTACGCCCGTGAGGTTGCCGAGGCGCTGCTTGCCCACGAGATACGGGCCTGCGCGGACCTGTCCGAGAACCGCCTGAACGCCAAGATCCGCAACGCCCAGGGCCAGAAGGTGCCCTACATGATCGTCGTCGGGGAGAAGGAGCGCTCCGCCCGCACCCTGTCCATCAGGACCCGAGAGGGGGAGCAGCTGGCAGGGCTTACCCTTGAAAAGTTCCTGAGCCTGGTCCAAGATAAGGTGGCAAGCAAGGAAGTGCTCTAGCGCGGGCTATGATCGAAAGCATCATCAAGAGGGACGGCAGGATCGTGCCTTTCGACAGGGAGAAGATCACCTTCGCCATCCTGCGCGCCGCCATCGCTGTGGGCGGCCGGGACCGCCGGGAAGCCGAGCGGGTCACCGGCGACGTGATCCGCCTCCTGGAAAGCCGCGGGTACCCCAGGAGCTACCCCACCGTGGAAGAGGTCCAGGACCTGGTGGAGAAGTGCCTGATCGAGCGGGGGCACGCCAAAACGGCCAAGGCCTATATCGTCTACCGCTACGAGCACGCCTTGAAGCGGGCAGGAAAAAAGAGCCTGACCTACTCCTCCGACAACATCCCTTTCGCCAAGCTCTGGGAGACCCTCTCCTGGGCGGTGGACCACGAGTGCGTGACCCTGGGGCAGATCGCCGAGAAGGTCGCCAGCGGCCGTTTTCCCGAGCTGATCCGGGAGGGGGAGGAGTTCTACGCCCAGGAGCTGGCCAGGGCTGGGGAGAAGATCCGGGAGCGGCTGGGGGAGATACGGATCATCATCATCGCCGGCCCTTCCTCCTCGGGCAAGACCACCACCACCCTGAAGGTGGCGGAGCTGCTCAAGGAGTCGGGCTACTCCCTGGTGCCCTTGACGGTGGACCACTACTTCCTGGACCTGGAGCAGCACCCGCAGGATCCCAGCGGGGATTACGACTTCGAGACTCCCCAGGCCCTGGACCTGGCGGCCATCGACAGGGACCTGGTGAGCCTGCTGGAAGGCCGGAAGATCGAGGTGCCTTTCTACAACTTCAAGAACGGAAAGAGGGAGGGCAGCTCCGGTGAGCTCCAGCTCGGCGAGCGGGATATTCTCCTGATCGATTCCCTGCACGGCCTGTTTGCGGACATGACGGCCAGTATCCCCGCGCGCAAGAAGTTCAAGCTCTACGTGGAGACCCTCTCCCAGCTCAAGGACAGGAACAAGCGCTTCGTGCGCTGGGCCGATATCCGCCTGCTGCGCCGCATGGTCCGGGACATGCAGTTCAGGAACTACAGCCCCCTGGAGACCATACGGCACTGGCACCATGTGCGCAGGAGCGAGCTGCGCTACATCGTTCCCCGCTGCCCGGAGGCCGACACCATCGCCAACACCTTCTTGGTCTATGAGCTTCCGGTCATGAAGCAGCGGCTGGAAGCCTTTTTCCCGGGCTTCCTCAGCGCCTTTAAGGGCGACCCTGATCGGGAGGACGCCTACGAACGGGCCGTCCGCATCGTGGCGCTGTTCGACGAGATACCGGCCTGGAATAATGAAGAGGCGGTGCCGCGGGATTCCCTGCTGAGGGAGTTCATCGGCGGCAGCTCCCTGCGCTATTAGCCCCGTGCAAACAAGAAAACGAGGAGGCCTTTCTTGAAACAGAGCCTGAAGCGACTGCGAGAGCTGGACGCCGAAATCCATACCCTTTCCCACATCTCGGCCCTCCTGTCCTGGGACCAAGAGACCTACCTGCCAGCGGAGGGGGTGGAGGACAGGGCCGAGCAGTGCGAGCTGGCGGAAGGGCTGCTCTACGATCGCATCACCTGCCCGCAAGCAGCCTCCCTGCTGGAATCCCTCGGCGTGGATGACGGGAGCCCGGAAGGCCCGCCGACCGCGAGCCTGCGGGACCGTGCCTTCCTGCGGGAGTTCTACCGCCGCTACCGCCGCAAGGTCCGCATCCCCAGGCGCCTGGTCACTGAGATGGCCAAGCAGACCGCCATCGCCCAGCGCCGTTGGGCCCAGGCGCGGAAGAAGGCCGATTTTTCCCTCTTCGCCCCCCACCTGGAGGTGGTGCTCGGCCTGGTCAAAGAGATGGCCAGCGCCATCGGCTACCAGGGGCACCCCTACGATGCCCTGCTGGAAGACTATGAGCCTTACCTGGGGCTCGAGGAGCTGGAGCGCGTCTTCGGCAGGTTCGAGGGCAGGCTGAAGGAGCTGTTCCGGCGCATCTGCTCTTGCGGTAAAAAGGTGCGCACCGATTTCCTCAAGCGGGATTATGAAGTGGAGAAGCAGAAGGCCTTCGGGCTTGAGGTCCTCGAAGCCATGGGCTACGATTTCCAGCGGGGCAGGCTGGATGAATCGGTGCATCCATTCACCACCACCCTGGGGCGGTCGGATATCCGCCTGACCACTCGCTACAGCCGGAATTACTTCCCCACCGGCCTTTTCAGCATCATCCATGAAGGCGGGCACGGCCTCTACGAGCTGGGCATTGGGGAGGAGCTCCAGGGCAGCCTTCTGGCGGACGGAACCTCCATGGGCATCCACGAGTCCCAATCGCGGCTCTGGGAGAACCTGATCGGCAGGAGCCTGGCCTTCTGGGAGCACTTCTATCCCAGGCTGCGCGCCCTTTTCCCCCAGGCGCTCGCGGAGGTGGAGCTGGAGAGTTTCTACCAGGCCGTGAACGCCGTCGAGCCTTCCTTCATCCGCACGGAGGCCGACGAGGTGACCTACAACCTGCACATCCTCCTGCGCTTCCACCTGGAAAAGAGGCTGGTCGGCGGGGAGCTCGGCGTCCAGGACCTGCCGGAGGCCTGGAACAGGGAGTCCCGGCAGCTGTTGGGAATCACCCCAACCGATCCTGCGCAGGGCGTGCTCCAGGATATCCACTGGTCCATGGGCAGCTTCGGCTACTTTCCCACCTATTCCCTGGGCAACCTCTACGGCGCCCAGTTCTTCAAGGCTCTGCGCCGGGAGAACCCGCAGATAGAAGAGGAGATCCGCGGGGGGAACCTGGGACCCATCCTGGATTGGCTGCGGGGGAAGATCCACTGGGCGGGAAAGCTCTATCCGGCCGGGGAGCTCTGCCGGCGGGTTACGGGGGGTCCCCTCGATCCCGATATCTTCTTGGAGTACCTGGAAGCCAAATATGCCGGTATATACGGAGTTTAGCTATCCCCTGAACACCAACCCCTATCCCTGGATCTTCCTGGCAGCGCTTTTTTTCGGCGCCTTCTTGAGCAGGACGACCCGCTTCACCCGCCAGAGGCGGGATGCGGAAAGAGCCAGGACCCGCAAGTGGGTTCTGGCCTCCCTCTATCTTTCCCTGGCGGTCGTCTGCGCCCTGGGGGCTGTGTTTATCCCCGGCCCGGCCAAAATCGACACCCCTTTCCAGCTGTATTTCTTTGCCGCCTGCTCCTTCTTCTTCTTCCTGGCCTTCAGGTTCAAGAAATCCTTCGGCATCCTCGCCCTCCTGTTGGCCCTCGCGCTGGTGCTGGCCGTTCAGCTCTTCCTCGGGGCTCTGAATGCCTTCAGCGGGGAAACGGAGATCGCCAGGATCCGGGTCCTGTCCGTGCAGTCACCTCCCCAACCGCCGAGCTTGAGGCTGGAGGTGCTTGCGGCCCAGAAAGAGCCGGTGATCATCCAGCTGGCCGGCACCCATTTCGCACCCCTGGTCAAGGTGGTGATATTCAAAGATTATTTCGTATTCATGGGCCTGAAGACCTGGTACCGTTTCGAAGGGATAAGCTCCTTCGCCGTGGAGAAGCGCGAGGGAAGGAGCGTCATCCGCCAGCAGGATACGGACTACTATTTCCCCCGCCCTGCGGGGATCTCGGAGCAGGTTTGGGACTTCTTCGCGCGCCATGAAAACAGGATCCCGTTGGTGAAGAGCGTCCAGTACGAGATCGATGCCAAGCGGGCCCGGGAGCTCTCCACCTACTCCGTGAGGGTCCAGAATGACGGCGGGGTGGAGATCCTGGAGATCAACTGACCCGCTTCCCCCTGTGCTTCAAGCTGCGGAAGCTCTTGACCAGGTAGATGACCTTATCAACCAGGGAGAGGATCACGATCACTCCTGTGGCGTACTCCAAAAAAACGATTAGCCCCCTGTTGCCCAATAAAGGGAGCTTCAGGTAATCGAAGAGCTCGAAGGCGTACAAACCCATGCTGGCGAAGATCGAGGCCTTACCGAGAAAGGTGACCGCCAGGGAGGAATAGCCGGAAATGCCGTACAGGATGACCATGCCCGGGATCTGGATCGCCATGCGGATCAGGATGAGCGTGAAGAGCCAGCCCGGCACCAGGGCGTAGAGATAGAAGAGGATGGAGACGGCGATGATGAGGAAGTAGTCCCCGGAGGAGTCCAGGATCTTGCCCACCTTGGTGGTCTGCTTCAGCTTGCGAGCCAGGATGCCGTCGAAAAAGTCGGTCAGGAAGATCAGGCAGAGGTAGGGCACGATGATCGGCAGGATGGGGATGCGCTTGATCTCCAGCAGGATGAACAGGACCGTCGGCACCGAGCTGAGGCGTAAAAAGGAGAGGAAAAGGGGCCAGTTCAGCCTCTCGAGGGTCTCACCCGTGGATTCGAGGACGAACTCCCTCTGGACCAGGTTGAGGCTCACGACAAGGAAGACATGGTAGAAAAAGGCGGAGATCAGGAACTCGACCAGGCGCTGGGCCCTGATCCGGAACAGGAGCGCCAGCAGGGTAAACAGGAGAACCTGGTAGGCGAAAAACGAGGAGAGGGTACCCAGGATTAGCCGGGAGAGGGGATTTTTCTTTATTATCATCTCGGGCCTCTCATGCTCTGTCCCCAGGAGCTGCCGAGATTAAAGGCCGGATGTACCAGTAGAGGGAAGCCAGGGAGACACCCACCAGCAGGATGAGGATGGACGTCGCGACGGCCCTAAGGCTGGGAAAGGGGAGCCACCGCAGTTGATACAGTAGGGTGAGGAGGATGATCCCGATGGAGCCTACGATCTGAAAGACGGTCTTGATCTTCCCGGCCGCCTTGGCGCCGGGGTCGATCTTTTTCACCATGCACAGGGGCCTGATGACCGCGTACATGAGGAGCTCGCGTCCCGCGAAGAGCAGCAGGAGCAGGAGGGGCATCAATTGCACCTTGTGGAAGGAAAGGTAGGCGAAAAAGAAGAAGGTGCAGTCCGCGAAGGGGTCGATCCACTTGCCCAGGAGGCTGACCGAGTTGCCTGCCCTGGCCATCTTTCCGTCCAGGTAATCGGTGGTCAGGCTGAGGGTGATAAGGCCCAGGGCGAGCACGGTGGTCAGGAGGGTGTTGCGGGGGAAGGAAAGAAAAAAGAGGACCCCCCAGAGGATTCTGGACAGGGACAGGAGGTTGGGAAGAAATTTTTTCGCCCTCTTGCTGTAGGTGC
>Ga0315280_10011507_pt1 | contig 10867 bp, 8 predicted proteins | sample YL17G06_40_MG_FD_203697 | JGI IMG/M metagenome (GOLD analysis project Ga0315280, IMG submission 203697) | Sediment microbial communities from Yellowstone Lake, YNP, Wyoming, USA - YL17G06_40 | ecosystem: Environmental > Aquatic > Freshwater > Lake > Sediment | place: USA: Wyoming | collected... | reverse complement strand
ATTAGGGCTATTCAAAATTACCCTCTCCTCTAAAAGATCGTTCTGATGCATCTTATCTTGTCATCCAATCCGTTACCATTGGCGGCTATCGCCACGCTCAGCATGGCTATGAAGACGATGTGCACGTGGATGCTCACCGAGTCGAATCCTCTAACCCTGATCCTGTCCAGACCTAGGAGCCCCTTAGCCCTTGAGAAGACCCTCTCAACCGATGCCTTCATCCGCCTGTAGGTCTTGGACATCGGCTTCGCCTTGCCTTTGCCAGCCCTCCTGGGGTTGTGATCGATGAAGGCCCTCGCTCCTATGCTCTTCAGAAAGCTCCTCGTCTCCCTGTTGTCGTGGATCGCATCGCCAGCTACCCATGAGGCCTTCACGCCCTTCCTCTTTGCGGCCTTGACGAGGGGCTTGAACATCGCGTTCTCATATATGTTTGCAGGCGTCACTCTGAGCTCTATCGGCAGCTCCGAATCGTAATCCGCGATCAGATGCACTTTGTAGCCGTAGATGAGCCCTTCCTTGGATACGTAGCCCCAGGCCGCGTCCGGATCTGTCCTCCCGACTTCTACGCCAGTAGCATCTATGACCAAGGATGGGCCCTTTACGACCTCGCCTCCTACCAGCCTCTCGACGAGCAGCTTGAAGATGCGCCTGAATCCCTCAAGGCCGACCCTGTGCTTGAAGCGGTTGATCGTCGGCTGGCTCGGCGTTCTTCCGCGCTTGAAGCCGCAATCCTCAGCAAGGCTTGGCAGGCGCTTCAGTAATCTGGCCAGCCCGCTTTCGGACTCGCTACTCAGGGGCATGAGGATCAAGGCGTTTAGCATCGGCCTGAATGGATAACCGGGGTTGCCAGGCCCTTTAGGCCCATCCTCATCCTCCATCTGGGGGATGTCGAGGGAGCTGAAAAGCTCCTCCAGGGAGAGCCTGATGCTCCGATCCATGCTGGAAAGAAGCTGTCCTGAGCCTTAAACAAATTATGAATAGCCCTATTAATCTATATGTAAGTGGATATTATAATGATGACTCTGGTGTTCAGTTTGATTTGTCTATATCGGTCTGAGACTTTCTAGCGGACGTTTGTGATTGGCCCATCGTTTCTTTACTCTCAACCTCAGAAAAAATCAACCATGTAAATCCGTCAATGGTTGATGGTTATTATAACCATTATCCTATCAGTTTAAGTCGTGAGTCACTGTTAGGAAGGTGTAGTACGTAGGCTATGTAATAAAACCCATCTATTTTGGATTCAGCGTGCTACTTAATTACTACTTTTCTGGTTAACTTGTATAATTTTCTTCATATACTATTATTACATTACGCCCAGTAGGTGTCGGTTTCCAGATACCATCATCTTCTAACAGAAGACCCCAGTCTAATGATACACAAAGCTTTCCTCTTATATTCTCCTTGGAAACTCTAAATCTTGATACCAGTTCCTCTTCATTCGCTCCACCTGCATCCTGAAGGTATCTTAGTAGCCTATACAGGCTAGCTATATGGTAAACTCTTTCAGCCAATCTCTTATATTCCTTTTCACTCATCTATCTCATACTATATGGATTATCTCCCTTGCTCTTATGCCATTTCCTATTGCTGGCATATCGTTGGTCGCACCGGTGATCTATTGCCATGGTCTCCAGCCGCTGCTGGCATCCCAATACGCGTAGTAGATGCCATTGTCAGTGCCGCGAACTACGAGGTGTAGAGAATCCGAGGATTAGCAGATCCCTAGAAACTCAATTTAAGCCTAAAATAGGTGATTGTTGTATATCTAAATCAATAACGCGAGGGCATCAGCCAATTTCTCCTTTCTTTTGTATGCAATTGATGAGGGCGATTAGCCTATTGGTCACTTCGCCATAAGGCTCGATGACTTTGCTGATGTTGTAGTCGATGAGCTCATGTTTGAAGGTCTCTATGGCAAGTTCCCTATTCCTTTCGTAGATGTAGATGGTCTCTGTCAGAAAATGGATTTTGTGCGCAAAACCACGCTCTAAGATATAGTGTTTTGATGATGAGGAAAAGTGACGATGAAGGTGAAGAGTGAATTTGTATAGTGAAGATAGGCCGCCCCGGAAGATGTTTATGTGACAATATTATACCCATTTTGCATCTTTTGGCGCTATCCAACCGACACAATTGGGACACCAAAATACTTCGCCTCTTCGTTCGAGACTGAAGCCGCACTTTGGACAAATAGGCTTTAGTAATGAATGAAGATCGGCTACTTGTTTTATACGTTGCTTTAATCTTTGACGACGCCGTATCTCACGTATAACGATTACAATAATAGCTATGAAAATTACGATGACGATTATCCAGAGCACAAATGTGGCGAATGTCATGGCTTGACCGAATATCTCCATGAAGACGCTGGTCGCTATCTTGAATGGTGCTGGAGACGCTGTGTTGACCGTAAACGTGTCTGTATTCATGAATCCTTTGTAGTCAACCACTATGGAATACGTATCATATGGCACTTCGACGCTTACGATGCCTTGCTCATCTGTTACATCGTTAAATACAGTAGTTCCAGCAGGGTTCTTGATTTCTACCAGCGCAGCACTAAGTGCTTGTCCTCGTGCTCCTACAACTTGCACAGTTAAGGTAGCTACATTTGTCGCCGTCAGTATATAGATTTTCGACGCCGTTATCGTAACATGTCCTGCTGGGCTGACGTCAACACCCAACCACATTGCTGTGACTGGGTACGCAGCGTCTGTCTCTGTATACTTACTTGGCACCTGAGGAGCAACTACCTTCCCATTAGCATCCGTCATGCCAAGCGTTACTCCAGCCAAGCTTATCTCAGCACCAGATATCGTCTTCCCAGATAGTGTAACTAGCTTAAGCTCTGCATCATAGACTGATGTCCTAAGTGTTATAGTAATTGTCCTATCAAACGTTATTTGGGTTGTTAGTATTGTTATAGGTTCAGGATTATACTGGCTTCTCCATATCGCTGTAACCTCGTAAATCCCTGTTGGCGGACCATGGAAAATCACGAAACCAGTGCTCATAGTATTTGCAGACCCAAATCCCTCGATGGAAACTTTTGCACCAGCTATGGGTCTATCAGTCTGGTCTATCAATTTAATACTTAAGTCATAACCTGAAGGTCTTTTAGACACGACTATTCTAATATCTTTACTATCTTGAAGTACTAATATTCCATTGTTATTCCACCAAAGCTCTACGTGAACTGTATATTCTCCTTCTGCGTTCGCCCTCCATGTCCACTTATATGTTACCGAAGAATCTTTAAGTACCCAAAGTTCATCTCCCTTTGTTGCACCAACCATAATATACAGATAAGCTCCATATTCTTCTCCTGAATAATAAATGGTAAAAATCACATCAGTTGGTTCGTCAACATAAGCTCTCGCAATACCACCATAGACTAAGTCTACATATGACATACCGCCTTGATGGATAACGATGTGAGTTAAACTGGCGACACCTTCCGCCATAACAGGTTGAATATCGGATTTAAATGCAAACGTGCAAGTTATCATTAATGTTAGCGTTATTCTGGAAATGACTTTTCTCTTCCCTAACCAATTTGAGGCAATTACAGCACTGACTGCTCTCCTATCTCTGGTTAGTCTTTTCATCTCTTTTATTTCCCCTGAACATTTGGTAAGAAGGAATAGTAACGCGATCTATTCGTCATCACGGTTATCCCTGAAAGCAATTTAGAAGTCATTCGGTCTGTCACGCGAGAAAGAGCTAATGGATCCATCAGTCGATGACTCACAACAATCGCCAATCCCCTTCGCTCCTCAGCCTATATCAACTGTAACCTTTCAACCTATAAACTGAACTCTAGAACTCTGACTTGTATGTATATACCAACGTTATGATAGGTTTATACAGAATTTATACGTTAGCGATTTTCTCAGTATTATTGTGATGATATGAAAACAAAACCAAAAGAGATTTCATTGATAACACATTATTCTCTTAGTGTTCGTACCTAATATCGTACGCAAATGCAGTAAGGATAGAAACTGCCATAAATCCAACCATGATGTAACCGAAAGAAGATTGAATGTCGTACGTGATGTTTGCACCTAAGAACCATAATAAGGAATACCCGAAGATACGTTCTGCAAAAAGAAATCCTTGATGTTGGAGATATCTCTCGAAAGTAAGCTGGGGGCGTTCAGATGGGTTGTTATCACTGCTTGTGAGATGTCGATTACGTACGCCTCGCCTTGCCAAACGAGTAGGTTGTGGGCGCTGAAGTCGCCATGAATCAGCTTCGCCCTTAGCACCAATTTCCTGATCAAATGCAGGACCTGCCGTGAAAGGTCCTGGAAGTCAGCTTCATGTAAATCGTAGAGCTCGGGTGCAGGAGTACCCATTTCCCCAATGAAGCTCATGACCACGATGTTGTCCTCGAAGGCTACGGGGCGTGGTGCCATTATGCCCGCCTTCTCCAGGCGAGCCAGGTTGCGGCACTCCTTTTCGGCCCAGATCTGATCGGTCCTTAAAACGATTTGACGCTTGGCGTGACGGAAGCGCCAATCTCCGAAGATGTAGCCCTTCTTCTGGGCATCGACAAAAACATGAGACGTGTGCACTTTAACAGCTAGCTCTGAACCATCGGTAGCCAGGGCGTGGATCACGAGGCTCTCCTTCCCTTCTCTTATCGGATGACCGAGCTTGCCAATGGTACCCCTGTTTATGAGCCTGTAGAGCGTCATGCTGGATTGGAGGTCTAAGTTCATAGCACATTTACCCCCGCTGTATTGTCTGTTTGTATCGAATCTTGCGTTCGAACTCCTCGAACCCGCACTTCTCATACAGCCCTCTGGCCTTGACGTTGTCTTCTCCCGTCATTACATAGATGTTTTCCACCCCCTTTGACCTAGCATAGTCTAAGGCATTTTGTACCAGTTGCGTGCCTATGCCTCTTCTGTAGAACTTGTTGTAAACGTGCAACTCGATTATCTCGCACCAAGATTTCACGTTCCTGTCCCACCACGGATAAGTGCTGTGCGTCGTGATGACATAGAATCCAACGATCTGCCCATCCATCTCGGCTACTATGAAACCCTCTTCTGAACGCAGTTGCGGGTTATCCTCAAAGAACTCTGGATAAATACTTCTGATTCCATCTTCGTCTCTCTCTTCGAATCTCCTTAGGATTATATTCGATAAGCCCTTCAATCGCGTGTCCGGTCTGCCTCTCTGAAGATGTTTTCCTAGTATCGCGCTGTTTTCTCCGTCCTTGTACCAGTCTTTTCGCCCGGATTCGAAATCGTATCCATTCTTGACGAAGAACCGGATTGCAATATCGTTCCTTACGCTTGGCTCCACGTACACTTTTCTGATTCCCTTCTCCTTTGCGTAATCCTCCATCCTTTTCGTGAGACCGCTGCCAAGGCCTTTTCTCCGATACTCCGGATGTACAGCTATCCAACCTATCTCAGCTATTCTGTTCCATCCTAATCCTGTCCATTGCAGCATTAGAAAGCCCACAACTTTAATGTCAGCTTCTGCAACAAAGATCTGAGCACTTTTGTCTTTAGAAGCCCAACTGATGACCCCTTCAGCTTCTGACCGAACCTGCCCAAGATGATCTGTAGCTATATCTACGATTTGACTGAAATCCTCATCCCTACACAACCTTATGTTAGCAGTAACCATTTTACATCACCTCCTTTTTTTATTCTGCTCGGTGAGGAAAAGCTCAGAATTGGATCCCGACTATTCATGACCTAATATCGGGAGCGCTATCATCATCGCTAGACAATTAAGAATTCCTTTATCAAACGCGACCATGATAGCCACCTCCCAAGCGATATGTATCTACCGCTTACTTACTGGAAGAAATACAATAACGAATTATATAAGGTTTAACATAGACGATATGTTTCTTTTCGTGCAAGATGCCTATCAGGGAAGGGGATTAGGCAAGGAGATAACGATGTATATCCTAGAAGAAGCCTCCTCTCTAACCTGTTGGCCTCCCGCGCCCACGCCCTTTGATCTCCCTTGACATAAGGCCCGTCTCGACCAAGTGCTTGGGGTATTACTACCCCGAATGATATCATGACATGTTCTATTTGGATCATAGAGTATTCTGCAACTTCAGAACATTTCTACGTAGGCATCCCAACTAGGGTCTGATACATCAAAAACCAGTTTCTCGTAGAGTTCCACTGGGTGGAATTGGACTGCCACCAAATAACCCTCAACTTTGAAATCCTCGAAGTTTGTCTCTCCTTTCGCAATGAAGGCCATTATGTCGATGTCGGAGGAAGGGGTCGCATTCCCTCTAGCCACGGACCCGTAGAGAATCACGCCCACAACATTTGGATCGTCCGATATTCTCTTCGCCACAGCCTTGGCAATACCCCTCATCTGTGAAATTCTGGCACACTCCACTTTTTCCATCCAAGCATCACTTCTGTCCAAATGTCAAGCATGCCCTAGGTAACTCTACAGGACACGGTACCTCCAATGGCATGCGTTCTAATTAAGTTTTATTGGCTTCTCCAACAAGTAGATTCCTTGTGTTCTTGGTCTTTCTCGGTTATTTTCTCTATTCTCATCTAAAGGGTTTTTCAAACTCCTTCTTCTTGGTTGGGTCAAAAATCAGGGATGGCGAAGCTTCCATTATTTGGTTTTCGAAGATCCTTGGTATTAATTTAGAGTTCCTATCGACGCACAGCTAAATGAATATGATCATTGAATGAACAGAATTAGTATTACGAATAAGGAAGCGACAAGAGCCAGAAACATAAACATCTCCTTGGTGACCGACAGAGAGAGTGAGTATATTACATTAATTATTACATTAATTGTCCAGTAATGCAGTAATGGCATATAGATATTTTCAATCCATCTGGAGATACCTTCAATCCAGCTGGATCACGAAGGGCGGCTCGAGCAGATCCCTTAAATTGCCGCCAAAGGATACGCTATATACTTAACCCATTAGGATTCTGTAGTAGGACATACTTCTTTGGCCCATCCCGATGAAACAACTGGTAGCCGTCAGCATTTTTTGTGGCCTTCCTACATACGGAAAACATATGTACCTTCTAACTGATATGAAAATAAGATGATATAATTTGCCAAAACTGGCGATCGATGGCGCTGAACCCGTGAGAAGGAAACCTTTCCCCCAATGGCCCATATTTGATGAGCAGGAGGCTAAAGCCCTCAATGAAGTCTTACATAGCCATGTATGGGGCATAGATGGAAAGAAGATCAAGGAGTTCGAAGAGAAGTTCGCAGCCTATCAACATGCTCAATACGGCGTTGCGGTGGTCAATGGAACCGTTGCGCTCGAAGTTGCCCTTAGGGCTGCGGGTATCAAAGCGGGTGATGAAGTGATAATGCCCGCCTATACCTTCATGGCGACACCTGCAGCTGCTCTTGAGGTGAACGCGCTCCCTGTGTTCGTTGATATCGACCCGTCGACATATACTCTTGACGCGATGAGCGTTGAGGAGTTCATCACGGATAAAACAAAGGCGATTATTCCCGTACATATTGGGGGGTGCCCAGCTGATATGGATAGCATTACGAAGATAGTGAAGAAAAACGACCTAACTGTTATCGAAGACGCGTGTCAAGCTTGGGGCGCGGAATGGCGTGGCAAAAGAGTCGGAGCTTTGGGAGACCTGGGAGCTTTCAGCTTCCAATCCAGCAAGAACATCACATGTGGGGAGGGGGGAATCGTCATCACCAATAATAGAAAATTATACGAGTTGAGTTGGTCATATCATAACTGCGGGAGAACGGTTGGGGGAGCTTGGTACCAACACGATCTGTTAGGATTTAACTTTAGGATGACGGAGTTTCAGGCCGCAATCCTCCTAGTGCAGCTTACGCGACTCGATGAACAGACAAGAACTAGGAACGAGAATGCCCTATATCTATCCAAAGAGCTGACGAGGATGAAGGGCGTCGAGCCTCTAAAACGCGGCCCAGAGATAACAAGGCACTCCTACCATCTATACATGTTCAAGTATGATAAAGAGGAATTTGAAGGGTTACCGAGAAGCAAGTTCCTCGAAGCCCTAGGAGCAGAGGGGATACCTTGCTCCTCAGGCTATGTTCCGCTATATAAAGAACGCTTTATGCTGAATTTAGCACAGGACCAATCATTATCTAAATTGTATGGAGGGAAGATTGATTACAGCAAAGTGAAACTCCCAATAACTGAGCGGGCTTGTTATGAAGAGGGCGTGTGGTTGTTCCAGAACATGCTCTTGGGAACGAAGGAAGACATGGACGATATCGTCAACGCGATAGTGAAGATAAAGGAAAACACGAAAGAGCTTATGCACCCTTAAGAATGCTCTTGTTTTACATCTTTATTCAGTTTCTTCTAACAGGCGGAGAAGAGCCTTACTTTTTCCTTGCATTCAACGCCCAATTCTTTGATTATCTTCACCTTCGCCATGAGCTTCGCCCTCTCCCTGACCAGGAAGGCCCTCCTCCTCACCTTCTCTCAAAGGCGTTCAGCCTCACGAGTTCTGCGCGCGCTATCGTATACCCACTCAGACTAATTTGAAATGAAGCCTTCATAGACGAAAGTGTTAAAAAGCGATAGAGGCTAAATTTCTAGAGGAGGAAAAATGTCTACTACTGAGAAACAGGTCGAAAAGGTCCCATGGATTCCTCTAATTTTGCTGACGATAGTCCTGGCATTTCTCGCTATGGCATCTTATAGGCTCTTGACTCCCCAGGGCACGCAATGCCTCTATAATTTCGGCGTGATATCGCAGGTGGTATACGTCACGGTATACCCGTATCTCCTACTAGCGCTGGTCTATCCCTTCCGAAGACGGCTCAACCTGAGCCCCAGTATATTGACCTACATCTATACGGCCGGACTGGCTGCATCCTTCACCCTCGGCTTCGGCTTCCATGACTACGTCATCCAATTCACGCGCCATAGGCTCTACGACGCCAGCGGCATTCTCCTCAACGTCTGGTGGGAGCCCCCAGTGAGCGCTATCGAGGCCATGGGGCAGGGTAGCGTCCCAACCGACTGGGTGGTTTGGGGGCCGATAGTCTTCGTCATCAGCCTGCTTTACATCAGCTTCTTCTTCTTCGCCTCCTCTATCTCCCTGATCTTCAGGCGCTCATGGCTCGAAGTCGAGAAGATACCGTTCCCCCTCGTACTGTCAGGTTATGAGCTCATGAGGGTCGTGCAGACGGATGGCGGGAGGAGCTACATCGGGAAGAGGCCGTTCGCCATCGGCGCCCTGCTGGGGCTCGCTTTCATGGTGCCCGTCTTCATGACCAAGACCTTCCCCTGGTTCCCCGACATCTACGGCTGGCGTTCGATATCGACTTGCAGCGCATGGCACCTGCCAGAGAACAGCCCCATAGGATCTTCCATCATCGGCCTCGCTTCGGCATCGGTCGATCCCGTCTCCGTGGCGATCTTCTTTCTCGCCCCCCTCAGCGTCACCTTCAATGTCTGGTTCTGGACGCTCATCATGATGGCGCTAGAGCAGGTCGCGTTCTACATGGGCTATTACACCGGCGTCCCAAGCATGAGCGGTAGCGCCAGATTGTGTTGCTCTGCTGGTGTCGGGACCGGCGCTCCGTTCTACTGGCCCATCCCAAGCCAGCTTGGCGGCTTCCTGGCTTTGACCTTGATGTATATCTTCCTGAGGAGGAGCTATGTGCTCGAGACCGTGAAGTTGGCCCTGAGGCGAACCTCGAATCCCGAGCTCGAGAGGAAAGAGGCGATGAGCTACAGGTCGATGTACATCATGGTGGCCATCTTCGCCATCATGGGCGTTACCAGCCTGATGTTACTTGGTATCAACCTCGTCGCTGCCATCATACTCCTGCTCACCACCGGCTTCACCACTTGGTTCGCGATGACGCTCATCTTCGGGATGGCTGGCCTTGGGGCCTCTGACCTACGCTTGTGGGCCGCCGGATTCATGAGGATCGTCTGGCCCGACCCGTCGGCTGCCACATGGAATCTGGACTACGCCATGAGCCACTTCTGGGCGCAGAGTGGATCCAACCAGCCCTCGTACGTCTTTGGGAATGGCTACTACATAAGCGCCCAATCGCTCAAGATGGCAAATCTGACCGGAGCCAGCAATAGGAACACGTTCTTGGTTTCCGCCGTGTGCACGGTCATCTCGGTGATCGTAATCGTGGCGTCGTCGGTCTGGCTGGCGAACCTATATGGCACCAGGGTCATGCCCATTTCGGGTAACTGCGAGATGGGTCAGGAGTGTGAGTCCAACCCGGTAGCTCAGGCGAGTCGGCCGTCGATCCCCGTCTACTTCTCCTACGGGGCTGCGGGTTTCATCATTATAGCCCTCTTGTCTGTCCTGCACGCGCGGTTCATCTGGTTCCCACTCGAGCCGATTGGCTTTATCATAGCAACATCATTCCCAGGACAATGGTTCGGCGTCTGGAGCGTCTGCTTGGTGGCCTGGATAGCGAAGACCATAGTCCTGAGGGCTGGAGGGAGCTCGCTCTACGAGAGGCACGCGCTGCCGATCGCGGGCGGCTTCATAACGGGCGTCGTCCTGGCCAGCGTGATGGGCACCGTGATAGGAATGGTGAGGTTCTATATACCGTTCTAAGTCTAAAGGCATCCCTTGGAGCATAGATCGATCGAACGCCATCAAAGCTTGACCCTCGCGCCGTAAGCTTTGGCGACTTTCCTCACCGCGCTTATCGCGTCATCGGCGTCCTCCCTCTTCAGGTTGGGATGCATCGGCAGCGTTATCACCTGCCTGCCCATTCTCTCCACGACGGGACAAAGGCCCTCGCCGTATTCGATGACCTTTCCATAGTGCTTGCAGTCATACGGGCAGTGAGTCCTTCCATGGCCCATCTTGTTCCTGAATGTCGGATGCAGATGAAG
>Ga0315280_10011505_pt1 | contig 10868 bp, 7 predicted proteins | sample YL17G06_40_MG_FD_203697 | JGI IMG/M metagenome (GOLD analysis project Ga0315280, IMG submission 203697) | Sediment microbial communities from Yellowstone Lake, YNP, Wyoming, USA - YL17G06_40 | ecosystem: Environmental > Aquatic > Freshwater > Lake > Sediment | place: USA: Wyoming | collected... | reverse complement strand
GCTGTTGGGATTAGCATGTATATTAGGTTAGCTGGGAAGCCGCCTAGATTGGCGAGGTAGGTGGCGAGTACGCTGACTGCTAAGGTTGGGATGAATGTTTTGATGAGGAATTCTGATATTGCTAAGGGTGTGGTTAGGCTTGTGTATCCAGATATGGTTGCCGATAAAATCAGCGTGTAAAATAGGCTTATGAGAAATAAGTTTAAAGTGGATTCTTTACGGTTTACGACTTTGGTTAAGTAGGCACGGGAGAGTTCTATAGCGAGGAATGGCATTAGCAAGTATGGGAAGTAGATGGTGAGGGTTGTTGGTGTCCAAACAGATGGGTTTGCGCCAAAGCCCATGAAGAAGCTGAAGAATATGGCGAGGACAAGTTGGAAAACTGCAATCATAGTGGCGAGTTGAATTACTTCTCCTTTTGTTCTCCAAATTTTGGTTTGGGAAAATTTCTGTAAAAGTAGAATCGCTATTATAACTGTTGTCCAGAGGGTAGCGTCTGCAAGAAATATTGTTTCGCCTTTTGCAATTCCCGGAATGACTAGATTGGTAAGTAGGTAAACGCTTATGATTAGGATGGGAATCGGAATTATGTATTTCATATTTCGAGTCTCGTGTTGGATGATTATTTAGGGTTTTACAAAAAATGGGAAATGAAGGAATATGTTGTTGTTTTACTTATGGCAGTATACCTATGTATGGGTAGTCATTCCACTGGACGAATAGGAATTTGACGTAGAACACGTAATCAGTATCTTGTGCAGCGCTTTGCTCAATGTGTATGTATATTGTGTAATCTCTGTGGTTGCGAATGCCGTGTGGAATGTCGTTGTATGTATCTAATTGTTCTCCTTCGCTGTCTGATGGGTCGAGGTATATGCATGCTGGAGCACCTGTTATTTTGGTTCCGTTGTATTTGACTGGTACCGTTCCAACGTTCGTTACTGTAAAGTGAACAGAGCAATGATAACATGGGTATCCGTTTGTAATGTTTATTTTCAAGGTTTCACGAGTCGGGTCAACTACTAGATCAATAGCAGCACGGCAGCAGCCCACATCTTTAGTGTATCCTGGGTCATTTCCGTACGGAATCTCAGGATCATCTGGATCTGGATAATGGCCGGGTCCGTCGTCTGTGCCAACGCTAGTTATTATTACGTCTAACTTTCCAGTGTTTACGTCACCGTTGATTGTTAAAGTTTTATTCCAGCAAGCGTAGCTTACACCAACCAGTGTAAGAGCGATCATCAAGATTGCAAATATCGTGCTTATTTTCTTGTTCATGTTTGACACCTTTGATATCGTTGGAGAGCCTTGTTTACGGTAGTATACCTATGTATGGATATTCATTCCATTGTACCACTAGAATACTCATGGTGAACGTGTAATCAGTTTCTTGGTCTGCATCATTGGTGAGGTGCACATCAATATTGGCCTTAAGCTCTCCGCCAGCATCCACTTGTTTGCCAATAATATCCGGCGGGGTAAGCTCAACAGTTCCAGGGAAGCCAGGGGCACTCAGTGAAGTGCTGTTAACTATCCATGGGACAGTGCCAGTGTTAGTTATGTTGAAGTATACGTGAACGTATATGCACGGATACAATCCAGTAATGTTCACCTTGAAAGTCTCGCCAGTTGCGTCTAGAGGGTCACGGCTGGCTTCCACTGTTATATTGATCAACTTATTCGCCGGTATCAGAACGCCATGCTCATCGGTTGCGTTCCAACTGATACCATCAGTCTGAAACACTGCGTCGAGTTTGCCAGTCTTTACGTAACCATCTACCTTGATATATTTATACCAGCAAGCATAGGCAATTCCCGAAGTCATAAGTGCAATCATCAAAATAGCAAATATTGCAGTCATCTTAGTTTTCATTTTATCATCTCCTTTCTCCAATTTGGTTTTTGGACGGGATTAAGCCGCCCGTTAGCAGCTCCATACCCGCTTAGCCTAGCAAACATTTTTAACGTGCCCGCTAGGCAAAGACACAAGTCGGGAGCATGCTCCCTCGTACGCAGAGCCGACTCTACCCGACTAAACCACAATTTAGTGACGGATCTTGCCTTAAAACTTGTGGAAAACTGTTATAGAAGTTTCTTCTACATGACATAAAAGCCTGCAACCACAAAAATACATGGTAAAGGATGCCCCAGGCACCTGGAGAAGTGACGTTAAAGTGCCGTTTGCGAGATCCGGAGAGCTGGACCAGGCAGCCACTAGAAGACGAAAAACAGCCATCTTTTTAATAAAAATCCCATGTTAGACACGTTCACGCTAGGATGTTGTCCAGGATGAACATATAAGCCTGCCTACAGCGTTACCGCCTGAGTAGGCATCCTAGATAAATCATGTCTACATGGGACAAATATTACCTAGTGCGGAAGTGGCATAAAAACTTTTTTAAACATGAAGCAGCATAATTGATAATTGTGACGTCAGCAATATGAAGGGCCTTAAAACTAAAACTATAGTAGGTTTGCTTTGTATTCTTTTCTTCTTGGTATGCTTTAGCCATTTTGAAATCTGTGCTGAAGAAACACCAAAATATTATCGTGGACAGAACTATTCTACTACAACATATTCTAACGGCACGGTTTTATGGGCTTCAAAACCTCAAGCAGTTTGGAATGGTTCTCATTGGCTTGATTACATTTTCACCAACAAATATGCTTCTGACGGCTATGTTCAAGTTCAAGCTGGCTTAATTGGAGCACAATTTTACAAGGGAAAAGTTGTTTACTCCAACCCTAATTTGACACGGTTGGCTGTTGGTCGTGAAAACTGGGTTGTTTTCAAGTGGGACGGTAGCGTGTGGAAGCCGGTTTGCGCCAGTTTAGAATCATATTTTGATTCTGCAAGTTTTTATCAAGGCTCTGACTTCGTAGATGTTGTTGGAACCTGGATTACTTCTGTAGGCAATTTAACAATAACATATCATTTTCAAGGGCTATTGAAACATACAGTTACTTGGACTCCTAAAAGCGCGGGGCGTTTTGCCATTGCTCAAGTCTGGAATGATACACGATATGATAAAGTCAAGCTACAGAATGCAACAGTCATTAAAAGAACTGATGATGCTATAATTGGGGAATCGGATGCCTTGCAAGTTTTATTCTTCAATGATACACAGCCTTTTGGAATTTTTGAAGACCAACAGAGTGCAAAGTATCTATTGCATAAAGTTATGTTTGCGGGTGGAACATTAAACTATCAAGGCATAAGCATAACGAATGCTGTTGCATGGATTTTCTACAATTCTACTCTGTCAAATTTGAGTGCTGGACAAACCTTAACAATTGACCCAACTACAACAACATTCGATGCTAGTGCTGGTTCGCCTTGCGGAAATGGTCAAATAAGTAAAAGCAACGCAAATTATGCCACGGCTCATAATGCTGCTCTTGGTGATGCTTGTACATGGACTGATAATGGTGTAAGGCAGTTCGGACAACGATACACAGGCACCGAATACATATTGTGGCGTTCTCCTACTCGTTGGAATACCGCATCATTACCAGATAGTTGCACCATAACTTCAGCAAAAATCCGTTTATACCTAGTCGAATATGGCGATATGAGTGACACTGACTTCATTGTTAGGATTCAAAACTGGACTGAAGGAAATGGTGCCTGGGCAGACACTACTGATTATGATGCTTTTGATGGCATTAATTATGATGATGGAGCAAGCAATACTGCTTCGTGGGTTGAGCAAACCTACAACAATATTACCTTGTCTAATTTTGATGTAATAAGCAAAACAAGTTATACTGAAGTAATGGTTCGTTCAAGCCGTGACGTAAACTCAAACACGCCAACTGGATATGAGTTGTTAGCATGTGGTGACTATCACAATTCTGCTCAAGACCCTCAACTTGTAGTTACCTACACAATTTCGAACAGTGCTCCAACAAATGATGCACTGTCACTTGATTTGACAGGTGCGAATTATAAGGGCACTAAAACATTGTTGACGGCGAAGCAAGATTACAAGTTTGTTTACAAAGCTTCCGATGCCGATGGTGTAACGGACATAACCTACGCAGAAATCAGATTGGATTATTCATCAAAAAACGTTATTTTGAGGGCTACGAGGGGAACTGGAGATGCATGGACATTTAGTGAACAAAGCGACCCTTCAAACTATGTCACTCTGGGAACTTGTTCAGATTCGACAAGCGGCACACAAAAAACCTTCAACTTCTATGTAAAAATCAACTGGGCATGGGGCGACTCAGCCGAAACCATCGGAGTTAGAGCCTACGTTATTGATTCTCAGTCAGCAAGCGACCAGGACGACTATTCAAACATTTTTGGTGTAGAATGTCATCTTGCAAGTAGTTCTCTTAGCGTTAACGATTATCGTGTAAATCCTTCGCAAACACTAACAATGTCAGGCTATTGGTATTACAATGGCACAGCTGTTCTTCCTCCAGACGGAGATTATCAAGTTAAAGTCAAACTTAATGGCGTCCAAAAAGGCTCTACGGATGCAACACTTGTTTCCGGCGCCTTTTCAATTTCTGACGTCACCGCTGAATCAACAGTAAACTCCTACAGTTACCAAGTTTTCGCAAATTATAATGCAAGTGCCGGAAGCTTCAATGCTGTTGTAGTTGACAAAGCGAGAGTATACTATGAGCAGTTAGACGATTCGAGAGCCAACATCAACACCAACATAGAGTTCAGAATCAAAGCAATTCTCCTTTATGATAACCACGCGTTAGGCACGGGCGACACTGTTACAGCAAACTTTGGAGCTCTCACCTGGGATGCTGGAAACAACTGGTTCGATGGCTCACGAACTCAAGCAACAGTAGGCTCATACGTTTTTCAGACTTCATCTTTAAGTGAAGCTACTTATGGAATAACATCATTCGAAATAAACGTAACTGACCCTACAGGCGCTTGGGACAGAATAAAAATTGATAGCATCGGCGTTGTTGATGGGCGAATTAACATTAATACAGAAGGATCCTTCTATGCGACTGCAAGCCTCGAATTTGACAGTCATACTCTAGGAACCGGAGATGCTTTAACGTTAAGCGGTCATGCCTTCACATGGGTTTCGAGTCGCAGCAGATTCGAGTATAACACTACACAAAGTTCAGTTCTTCATGTGACAATAGACTCGTTTACGAGTGGCAGTGAAGCAACCTATGGAATCACGCGGGGCAACATTAATTCAAAAAGTGGTACCATAATTTGGGACAGAATCCAAGTTTCTTTTGTTGCAAACTCAACAGGCCCGGTACTAGATGAAGTGGTTTTGTTTACTGTGACGTTGACAAGAGAATATGACTATTCTTCTATTACTAGTTACTCGTATAACATTAACCGTAATGGTTCGGCGTTTGGAAATCCCCATTCTACTTCAACTTTCACGGACGTTCAGAGTTCGCAAATTACCTATGTCTATGATTTTGTAAGCGTAGTCGATAACACTTACGACTTGACTGCTTTTGTTGATCCAAGCAACATAACTGTAAAGTGGACAAGCACGAATCATGCACCAACTATTGGCGATTTTAGTGCCCCGGCTGACGTTTATGCGGGGCAATACATTTTCATTAACGCGACAGTCGACGATGCTGATGGGCGAACACAAATTGCAAACGCAACTGTCCAATTGAGCGGAAACGTCATTTTGAAATGGTTAAACGCGTTCAACACGTTTAGTATTCAATCTGACCCTAACAACTACGTTACCCTTAACCAATCGGCTTGTCTACGCACAATCCTTAATGATACCGCGTACCTTTTATCGTGGAATCTTAAATTTGCTTGGAACTATTCCTACGCAACTCCATCCATCATTTTAACCAATACCAAAGTATATGACATGTATTCTTCTTATGGAAGCAACAGCAAATCAGATTTATTCAGTTTTAAAGATGATTTGATAGTTGCAAGTGCAAGCGTAAATCCCGTTGAAACAACACCTGAAACCAACGTGGTTTTCAGTGGCACAATATATTATTACAACACAACCATGCCCCCCTATGACATAACAGGCATCACAGTGTACCTTGAATTAGACGGGCTTTTGCAAGGCGCCACAACAACCGTCACTTCGAGCGGCACATGGACAAAGACAATACGTTGTCCTGCAACGACAGGCAACAAAACATACGTAATCTACGTCATGACTGATGAAATTGGAGTTGCCAACAAGACAGTCAACCTTTTTGTAATGAGCACGGGACCGCAGGGCGGCGGCTACTTTTTACCGTCAACTCCGACATACCGCCCCGAAAACTACACTTGGACTCCTACTGCCTATGTGCCTGAAGAGGTTGCTGTTCCAACTGGGTTGGAAGGTTTAGGCTTGAACATTCTGATTATCGCGATTGTGGGCACAACTGTTCTTGGTGTGGGGGCTTCTGTTGTGAAGCCTAGTCGTCCAACGTTGGTTTCTAAAATGCACGTGAAAAGAGCAACAAACGGCGATTATCAAAAACGTTTGCGAAGACCAAAACGGAACGTGAAACATTGAGTAAGTCTTTTGCGATTTTAAGGGCTTTAATGTTCATTTTGCTTCAAACTGTTGTTTTGGCATTCGTCACTATTGTTCGGGGCGACTTGTTTACGTCTCTCATTGTTAGCGCGGGCGTATTTTTCTTAAGCATTGTTGGCGCGTTGGTGTTGATGTTGGTTTTTAGGAGAGGAAAGAAACAATGAATTATAAAACTTTCGTTTTTGTGGTATCAATTTGTTTATTGTTTGTTGCTCAGTTCTCTATTTTGCAATTTCCAAGTGTAAAGGCTCAAGAACCTCAGCAAAATCTTTTCTTTGATGCTCACCCTGATTGGCAAGCGTTATGGACTTTATTCAATGGACATGCCATGTGGGATTTAGAATGGCAAAAGGATGTTAGCTCAGCGTGGGTTAGTGTCAAAAGCGACTTAAGTATTGTAAGAGATTATTCTAAGAATGATACTTGTAAGATTACGCTTATTTTCAATGCTTCTCAATCGGGCAATTATCGGCTTACTTTTGCTATTGATGCGAGAGTTAGAAACTATGTTACGAGGCTTGACAAATATCAATATGAACTGGATTATGATGATTACTCTATTATTTTTGATTGGAGTGATGTTGTAAGTATTTCTGGTCTTGTGATTACTCATGGAATGAAAGAACTTGATGGACAGGAATATTTTTGGTTTAGAATGAGAAGGGATGCTGTTCCGAAAGGTGCTTATGTTGAGATTGACCCAACCGTAATTTTTACAACTGTTTCGGTGACAAGTGTTCACACATGTCCATTGGATAGTCACACGTTTGTAATAGCTTACCATGACGAAGATAACGATGATTTTAGCTTTCAAATTTATGATACGAATGGCACTCAGGTTTTGGCTGAAACTGATGTGGATGACACATCTGGAGGCTCTATGTCTTACACAAGCATAGGTGTTAGTGCATTTAACAGCACCACATTTGTTATTGGGTGGTCCGATAAAACAGACCAAGATGTTACATTTGCCGTTTATAACAAAGCTGGAACTTTACTTTCTGGTCCAATAGATGCGGATGATGTCGCTGGATACTCACAATCTGTTTCTATTTCATGCTTTAACAGCACTTATTTCGTAATCGGATGGTATGACAATACTGAATACGATGCTACATTTGCAGTTTACAACTCTGCTGGAACGCTTAAAGCCGGTCCAATAGATGCAGCTAATTCTCTTAGCAGTATGTCATTTTCAGTTTCCGTTTCATGTTTTAATAGCACAACTTTTGTAATTGGATGGTATGACGATATAGAACGTGATGCTACATTCGCTATATACAATAGTGCTGGAACTCAGATTGGAACAACAATAGATGCAGATACAAGTGTTGGGAGCGCTTCATTTTCTGTTTCTGTTAGCGCACTCAATAGCACATATTTTGTAATTGGATGGTTTGACAGTTACTATACAGATTACGACATAACTTTTGCTGTTTATAACTCGGCTGGAACGTTGAAGGCAGGTCCAACCGATGCAGATACGGATGTAGGAACAACAAGTCAATCAGTTCAAGTTTCAGCGCTAAACAGCACAGCTTTCGTCATAAGCTGGTACGACTATACAGATTTTGATTTGTCTTATGCAATTTACAACAGCGCTGGAACTAACATTGTAGCCTTAACAGACATTGAATCTTGGCCCACAGCAAATAATGCACCATTTCGATATCAGTCTCCATGTAGTCACGAATCAGCCACAAACATAGGCATATACAATGGCAACTGGATAATCGCTTATGCAAACACGACAACACAAGCAATTTGGCGAGCTTATAAGCCAGATGGAACAGCATGGGACGGAACAATTCCGTCAGGAGGCGGATACGCCTTAAACTTGCGGGCTATGGATTGGGATTTAACTGATGCCATAACTGGAGCAATAGTTTACAAGGATTCAGATACGAAAACAAGCAATGGCGGTGGATGGGCTAATTGGACGGGCGTATCTGGAACCGTAGCCGTTAAAGTGAAGTATTATGGTTTTTGGGTTAACGGCACATTTAACGTTAATGTGGATTCAGATAAAACAATAAACGTAAAATGCAAACTCTATGATGTTACCATAACCGCGAAGCCTAACAACAACCAAGGCGTAGTTTCGGGGGCAAACGTGACTGCGTACAATAACACGGGCACTTCCAATGGAAAAATCAAGTCAGGCATTACCGTTGACATCACCGGGCAAGTAACCTTAACAAACGTTCCCAACGCCACACTACACTTTATCATGTACGCAAAATCCGACTACTCTATCATCATTGCAAACACAACCCAACTAATTTCTTCAGACGACTATTCATTCAACATTGTAGCAAACCAAAACTATGCAGTAGCAACCTTGTCTTTTGGCTATGAAGCCATAATTTGGATGAGCACCCTTTCGTTTTTGCCTCTTTTAGCTCTTATATCTTCCATGGTTCGTAAAAAACTTAAAAAAAGGAATGGGGGTGAAAAAGCGTGTATGCAAGAAAAGCATGTTTAATCCTTCTGATATTGGCAATAATGTCTGTCTCCACAGTTTTCGCTACAGCTACTCTAGTCTATGACTGGAACGTAACATTGACTGCTTCAACACCAAAAGTGCGGTTCATAAAGCACTCTGACCAAACATTATCCAACACTATTGATTTGCCCTACAACGTTTATGCTGACATGTGGACGCAAGACTCCAATGCAACATACGGCATCAAAAACACTGACACATCTGACCACACCGTTTACTTATACATTGATACAATTGACGAGACAAGTAAAGTCGCAAACGTGACAATATGGATAAAAAGTCTTGATGGCACAACAAACAAAGCAACAATTACTTGGCAAGGCGGCTCATTACCAACTACTGAACAGAGCTTCAGTGCTGTAGCAAGCACAACATATATGATGACGGTCTGGGTCAAAGGAGCAGCAACCGTTGCAAACGTAGTAGTGTCGCTCAAGATGAAAGTTGCCCAATAAACTTAGGAGAAATTGCCATGCTTCGCCATACTTTAACGTTAGTCCTTATTCTTAGCCTTTTCATAGCGTGCTCTCTTTTTCCCATTGCAATCAAACCTGTAATGGCAAACGAAACATGGACTGACACCTTAACTTTTTATCAGTCAATCACAACGGTGAAACAAAACATACGCAACATCACAAACACGTTTTCCTTCCCTCTGAAAATTACGGTTACTTATGCAAGTGCCATCAACATCACACGCATTAAACTTTACCAACTATATGCAAATGGCACAACATTTGTTCAAATCCAAAACGGCATAGTAGACAAATCTTCTGGCTCATATCAACCTTTAGACATTGGAAAAACCCTTGTTTTCACAGTGTACGCAAAAGCGTCTGACACAATAGCCCAAAACGAAACTGCCTCAGTAAGTGTCACAGTTCAAGCTGAAGCCGTAGAAACAGGCGGCGGTCCTTGGTACCCATTTATCGAAACTCCAGAAATCACATGCAGCTTAGATACTTCTCCTAACGTGCAACTGTCTTTGGGGCAACTTATTTTAAACCGTTTTATCATCCATTATGCCATCAACGTCACAAACAAGTGTCTCTATTCGCTTAATCTCACAATGCAATCACGAATAACAAATCTTAACGACTACCGCATCGTTTACTACTCAAAAAACACATCTCTGTTGATTGAACCTAAACAATCAATCATTCAAGCCTTCGACATCTCAATTCCCATTGCAAACCCAATTGTTCTTCATATAGCCTTCGATTATGAACATACTACTACCAGGGAGCTGCTTGCCACAATTAACGTTGACGCTTCGCATGCTGTTGTCGAAGTTGCTGTTATTGTAGGTGGCGTAGTTACTTTGGTGTTTGTCTTGTATTTTGGGCTTTTTAGAAAACGAAAGAAAGAAGTTAAAGAGACAAGCGAAATTCCCATCTTTCAATGACCTTAAACGTCTTCAGGTCTTATTTTCTTGATCTGCACTTTTACCCAGTCTTTATGCTTTAATTTCATCAATGCTGCAATCTCACTTGGGACTGTTAATATTATTGAACTTCCCTTTGCGCCCCCATACCGCACTTGAACAAAGAAACTCATTTCGCCCTTTTTTTCTGTCATATTACTTACCATTTAACGAATAACGCTGAAAAACTGATAAAAACCTTTTGAATTGTAATTATAGAAAAATGTTATAGAACATCTTTTAAAACATTAAATAGCATAAAACAATAATTAGTATCATAAATGATACGATTATGTATAATTCACAACTCAATTATTCAACAAACGTCAAACAAAACGCCATAAGCCTTTAATGTGAGTGTTGTGATTAGACGTAGCGAGAGGAAAAACCAAAACATGGGTTCAAAATCCCCAAGAGGCGA
>Ga0315280_10011503_pt1 | contig 10869 bp, 13 predicted proteins | sample YL17G06_40_MG_FD_203697 | JGI IMG/M metagenome (GOLD analysis project Ga0315280, IMG submission 203697) | Sediment microbial communities from Yellowstone Lake, YNP, Wyoming, USA - YL17G06_40 | ecosystem: Environmental > Aquatic > Freshwater > Lake > Sediment | place: USA: Wyoming | collected... | reverse complement strand
TTCACGAAAAGGCTAGGTTTCTAAGCCCAATTAGGCCTGAAGAAAAGCAGGGTTTTGCACGTGGCTAATCAACTTATCTGTGCAATACTTCCGAGGAGTGACATCTATCTCTTTTTTTTAAAAAAACGAAAGAAAAGAGCCTCTTCCCACATAGAAGCCTAATTATTTTTGAAGCCTAGACCATACCTCTTTGTGTGGAGTGTTACTGGATCCCAATGACCAGGGGGCTCAAACACCGGAATGAACGCGCGCACTAGGGCTGCCAGTTGCTCTTAGCACTTGGATAGACCTTGAGAAAGTCCTCCTGGTTGACGGACTTTGCGCGTTCTCGATAATGTTCCTGGGAGATCTCGCCTGAGTCAAGCTCTTTCTTCAGGTTGCTTAACTTTCTGTTGATCGACAGTTTGTTTTCCTCAAGGTCCTGCGCTGTCAGCCTGATGAATATGTGGTTTACCTTGCCCCTGTGTGGAAACTTGATCCCTAGCACCGCGAGCAGCTGAGCGTTCCTGTGAAAAAGGCCGTAGAAGTCAAGCGTCTCCCTGAGCTTCTCAACCTGGCCCCTCTTGATCGGCGCCATACCTTTTTGGGAACTCTTACACTCGAAGGCCACCAAGACATCTGGCTTTAGGGCGAGGACATCACAATCGAGCCGTCCTTGGCCGGATAACGCGGCCCTCCGCGCCTGCCAGCCGTGACTCCTGAGCAGCTCGACTAATTCGAGCTCCCACCGTTTGCCGCGCCACTTTCTGCGCCTCGAGGACTGGGGCGAAAGCCTAGAAGACATTTACCTTCGATAGAAAAATGGTAACGCCCCACAGAATTTTCTCGGCGAGAAATACTGGGCTGATATGGGGAGGGTCTACGCTAAATGCTATGAGAACCTTAAGCCCAACGGTATCCTAGTCGTGAACACGAAGAACAGGGTGAAGGAAGGGAAGCTGTACGACCTCACGGGAGCCACTAGAAGACTCGAAAAGCACGGCTTCAAATTTGTGGAGAAACTAGGCCTGGACCCCGAAGAGCGATATACCGCAAGATGGTTATTACTTGCAGATGGAAGTTTAAACATAAAATTCTACAGAAAATGATTGCAGGTTTGTGTGTATCATTCAGTGTTCTCGCCATGAAACTACAGTAACGAACTGACCTTGACCAAGCTCATACTACACCGACCTGTGGCTGACCACGCGCGATGAAAGTATCGTAAGGGATGTTAGTTTTGGTAGCTCCATCCCTCGGCTTTAATGCTAAATCGATCTTCTCATCAAGGTGATAGACGAAATATATCGGGTCTGCAACGACTAGAAGAGTTAGCCGATCAATCGTGTTTCTGTTTTTGATCATATCGCCGTAGTCCGTCGAAACGAATGCGCACCACCTGTTTGTTTGATACATTCTGCCTATTGCTTCACAAAGTGCATCGACGTCATCAGAATTATGAATACGGGATTCTAAATGAGATCGCAATTTTTTGGTGGTTTTTGGAACATCTTTGTCCTCAAGTAAAGTCGCATTCAGTGATTGCATAAATTGATCATTTTCGTCGCAAAACTCAGTGTACTTCTTGCTAAAAAGATCTTCTTGCTCATCGAAAAACTTGTCTATAGTCACCCTGCCCGACCTATTCATAGTCTCCCACAGTTGTATCACCACAGACGCTTCGACAACTCTCGCTATAAGGACTTTCTTCCTTCTTATTTCATGCGAGGGATAATGCTTCCTCTCAATATAGAAGAAGACACCTTCGAAGGCTCTTTCGAGCAAATTTACTGTTTGTTTCGAGACAGGAAGAACTTTTAATCGATCACCAACAATCTTTCGGCACTGATCTCTGCAACTTCTGATAATTTCACTGTATTGACTAGCTGCGTAAGAAAGTTTCTTAAATATTTCTTTGTTGATCTTTGGTAAGATCTCGCAGCGAAGACCATCTTTGATCAGTTTCGAGAAATGTTCAATTTTCAGCTCGAACTCTTTTTCCCCAAGCACCTGGTTTAGGATAATGCAAGAATCAGGAAATACCGTGCAGAAAGATTTGATCTGGGGTAATCGGAGGCTTCCAACTTTCGGATCCAATTCTTAGGCCATCAGAATCAGTTGCTTGAATGCCCATTCAGTTGGCTTCGCAAAGCTGATCTGGACTTGTTGCGGCTTAACTCTAAAGAAGGCCTGCCGGAGTAGGCTTGTAGAATTGTGAAAATAGAGTAACATAGCTTCAAAGGATTCAGATTTCATTTTTTTGAAGCTCCAAATACGTTTTTCTTCAAAAAGATCAGTTTCCTTCTCGCAACTCCATACCTCCATGAATATTAGGAATCTAAGAAAAGCCTTTATCGTATCAAGGAAGACGCGATTCAATTCACCATATATGTGAGCCATTAACTTTGCTCTTTTGTTTCTTTCTCTGATTTGGCTCTTTCTTGTGGGTTTGTATTTAGCCCAAGCCTCTATTCGTTCCTCTATAAAGGCCGAAGTTTCGGAGAGAATTCTGTTGAATCTACTGTATTCCATCCATAGAGGAGATGGGAAATCGCTTCTTCTGAAGAATGTTTCAAGTTTTTGCAGACTTTTTCTCTCTCTTTCTCTATTTTCTTCAATAAATTCCTTGATAGACTCAATATCATCAGCATCAACTGATTCGAACATCTTCGCTAGATCAGTTTCCTTAATTATGCGAGTCATTTTTTCAATGAATTTCTTTTCGATGAATATTGGATCAAAACGAGAGGGGACATCAATCCCCCTCGCTATTCCTCCAAAGAAATTCATCGTCCAATAATTCAAGTTATCAAGTCTGTAAGTTTCTAAATCAAACAGCTTCCCCTGTCTACCTGCATCTAAGATATATGTAGTAAAGAAAGCAGGAACTGTCGTTTCACTACCAGCGTAAATTGGTTTTTCATCTATAGATATGCTCATTTTCTTCATTCTCCAATTAGAACGACCTGTATATAATACATATTGTTTGGTTTGTTTTCAATACAGTGATTTAGTAATGATTGCCCCTTAAGAAGAAAGAAGCAAGATTAACGGACAGTTTCCATAGCGCAAATCGGTATTATGACATAGGCTTTACTATTTATGTAACTGACCCTCTTGACTTTCCTTTCAAGAATCCAGGTTATCTCACGGAGAAAGCCTCTACAACGATAAGAACGCGTTACAGTAGAAACTCCAGATTTCACCGATTCTGAAGCTGCAATCCCTCATCCCAAGCCATACGTCTGTTTTTCTAGTGGTAAGGTCAACTGCCGAAATACGAGACTACTCTGAAGATCAAGCCCGGAAGAGGGGGGAGGTGACAGAGATGGACGCGTTTTTTCCCCGTCCCTGAGCTCTCTTCGCCAGATACCACAGCTCATAAGAAAAATATGCTTGTCAACGGCCGTTGACTACTCTCTTGATATTAATTCCATCGAGGGCTTACCTATTCTTCTCTGACTTCTTGAAGGTCTTTAACCAATATTGGGCATTTACTGAAATTCCTTTCGCCCTTCTCGTTTTCTAATACCAAGCACCTAATTCCTTGTTTTTTACATCTCTCATTTTCTTCCAGATTTTTACAGACTATGCCCACTCGAGGACTAAAACCGGAGATCCATGTACGCTTTAACCACTCTTCAAGATGACCAGGATCTATCGAAACCGGATCAATGGCCTTTTTGGCCGAAAGCCAAGAGAATGTGTGCAGCGCCTCTAAATTGGCTCTATACTCTAACTTGACTAGCAGATTTTCAGAAAGCTCAAATCCCCCAACCCACAGAGTGATTTCTGGTATGATCGGAAAATCTTTGAGGTAGTCAAATCCTAGAAAAGTCAGAGTGTTAAAGTGACCAAGTTCCTGGGGGAAACCGAAGGCAATCGACTCTGTAGGGGAAAGAAGACCAAAAAAGCAATTATGAACATCCTTGTCATAATATTCTCTTACAGCTTCTCCTATCTCTTTATCATTCTCTAGATTCTTAACTTTGGTCTTAATGAAGTCGAAAAAATCATTTTGTCTAATCGGTGCTTTTGGATTTTTCTTCCTATCAACATATTGTGCAAGATAGCGTGGGCCTCCTGAAGTCTTGCTAAATTCTCTTGTTCCAAAAATTTGAGCCAACCTTATGTCTTTGGTTTCAGGGTTCCAAGCGAGAAGGTAGCGCTTGTGCGCTTCATGGTGTGAGAGATCGTTAAGGAATCTGATTTCATACCCCTTACTCCAATTCTCTTCAGCCCACTTGATGCCTACTAAACCATATAGATTTCTGATCTTGCTTCTAGTAAGGTGTTTAATGCCCTTCTTTGTAACGCGGTATTGGTTTTTCCTGCCTCTTTTCGATCTGTCTCCTGGTTGGAAATCAGATTCAACTAGGCCTTCTTTTACGAGATTCTTGAGGTTTTTGGATAACACTTTCGGATGTAGTGCGTCTTTGCCTTCAATAATAGATAGAGGCTTATGGCCTAATTCGGCTAAATGACGAGCAATTTCGTTAAAGTAATGCCCTTCTTCTTTTGTCGTTAAAAAAGTGAGAATGTCTTCTTCTAATGTCAACTACTCACCAAGAAGTCACTATAAGTGAGTAGTGCTAATTAAGTCTTTGTCCATAATGGGTTCAGGAATTGGTCGATGGTAAAGAAGACTTCTATCCATTGGAACATCCCAGCCCCAAAGCCGCTAGATGAAGCTCTAGAGAAGGCCATTGAGCAGGAAAGCCATGTGTCGAAAGCCGAGTTCATCCGGGACACTGTGAGGCGAAAGCTGGAGGAAATGCAACTATATCCCCTTCCTGTCAAGGAGGATGGCATTGAATGAGCAACGATCCTATTATCGCGGTTATCGGCAAAGTCCGAGAAACGCTGCAGAACGCCCTCAAAGAAATTGACGCCCTTGAGAAACACTACCAGGAGCAGCCCGCCGAGGTCAAATTGGATTCTGCTAAATTGGACAGCTTACCTTGGAAGCCTTACTCTTCAGGAACCGGCGCTTGGATCTTCGCGGACACCAAAGGCGCCGAGGAACTGTGGGCTGCGTTGAGGCAGCGCCCCACGTATGGTCGGATCGAGCTTGAAGGCTGGACTTATCGTTTGTCTCATGGCGAAAACCGCGATTTTATCTCTCGCAATAAGACCATGGAGGGACAAGGAAAATGACAAGACGAAAGATCAAAGATGAAGGGTAGAAGGAAGATGCCACCGGAAGAAGCAGACCGCGTAGGCGAAGACGCAGACCGGGATAGACACCTTCCTCTAAGAATAAAATATGCGCGGTTTTACTTCTCGGTCGTTGCTGATGGCGAACGGGTGGATATTCCCCTTTACCAAGGTAGCCGACACCAAGAGAGGCTCTCAGCTATCGCTGAATTTGTGAAATCACAGGGCGAAAGTGGCGTTCCGATCGAGGACGTTCAAAAGTTCGAGATGCGGCATTTTCTCGTTTCCTTTGAAACTACTGGCAAGGACATCAAGGAGCTCACTTTCGCTGATATCTTGATCCGGCGTGGTGACTTTCTATTCCATGAAGACTTCTTCAAACAAGGGACAGCTCAATGAGTGAAAACAAGGCCAAGAAAGACATCCAAATCACGGCTGAGGGATACTATTTCATAGAAACATCGATCGGAGTTCTCACCCTGAAGTGGGACGAACAGAGCCTCTACTACATAGAGTGCGGAGGCTACCGGAGCGAAAAGACGCCCAATGTGTCAGAGCTCCTACCGCCCCAGATCGCAAAAGGCATCCTAGAAACCGCGAAGCTTGAAAACCCACAAGACAGCGAAGACAAAAAGAAAGAGGTCACCCAGGGCATTTTAAAGCTAGTTATGAGATGCGCCGGTGCGCGACCGCAGAGCTCGAGGCCCTCAGCCCTCGAAGTGGGAGAGACTTTCACTTATACCGGGGACTGTCCTTTCAGAGGCCGCATCCAGGTGACAGCTCTAGGCTTCCCACAAAGCAGATACACTCGCCTAACCTTTTCATGCCCGGGTCAGAAGGACATTTGTGTTAATTGCGTTTTCAACCAAACAGAACTAAGGCTTTCCTTTGACAATTATGTGGACGACCCCTCGGCTTTCGCATCATACTTCGACACGAACAACACAACAGACGCTTTGGCAATTCTTGCGGAGAGAGGTAACATTAAGCCTGAGTGTTCAGCGTGGCGAAAGTGGGCGCAAGCAAAGGGGGAGGGGGAGAAGGCCGTTACGCAGGCCATTGTCACGGATCGCCAGGGAATCGAGGGGAGGGCATGGTTCGTTCACGGTCAAAAATGTGATCTAAAGAAGGGTCCTAATTGGATCGTGGCCGAGGGTTGGCTCTGCAAGGGGCAGAAAGGGCGCATCGGTGTTTTAGTCAATGCCTTCACGCCTGAAAGTGAGGTCACTATGCCAACGCCGGAAGAGATAGAGCGGGCCAAAACCGGACTAAGGGCCATTCCTAAAGGCGATGGTATTCAGGAGAGCGCCACCTGGCGAATAGCGAAGGCTTTGGCGATAAGGAGCCAGTTGAAGGGCGAGGAAATTTTGAAAGGTTACATCGGGGATCTTCTAACAATAGCCAGTCCAACATGGGTCAAGACACCGGAAGGAGAACCACAGTTAGGCGCTACCACGTGCGAAATAGGTCCCACAACCACAGCTAAGAGCCAACGGGTTAGAGAAGATATTAAGTGGTTGGGCGCGGGGAAGTACGACTCAGGAAAGAAAACAGACGCTGGCTTGACAGCGGGTTCAGAGAAGGTCGAAGGAATAGGTTGGCTTACTAGAAAAGGTTTGCTTCCAAGCTGGGACCTAAGCTGGATCGTCATAGACAACATGCACCCTCACGCGCTTGACGACCAGATCGAGTCCAGACGAAACGGGCTTGTCATAGTCACTACAATTAAGCCAGCTGAGATGTGGGCTAGGACCCGACTTAAACTGTTAAGCAACCCGCAAGTCCCCTTTGAGGAGCACATGCATAAGTGCGTGGCCCTTCTTGTGTTCGACTCTAAGCTCATCGCGCGGTTCACGTTCGCCATATTCACTTATGGAGCGCCGGCAAAAGAACGGTATAACCCTGCCATTAGAAAATTGAGCAAAGATGATGAGGAGCTTCTAGCGTCAGCGAGGACCATTCTAAGAGCAAATCTAAGCAAAGAGTCAACCTTCGAGGTTTCATTAGATTTATGGCCGAAAATCATGGAATACGGACAGATGCTAGAGGAAGAATACGGAAACGAAGACATACCTTTGTTGCTCAGATCCAATCCATACAAACTAAGCGTATTGACCTATGGCTTCGCGTTGCTCGAGGGAGAAGACAATCCCACCGAGAGACACGTGACTTTGGCTTATGAGTGGCTAGTCACCTGTGCAAAGGACATTGAACTTGACGAATACACAAAACAATGGCGTAAGCAACATAATCTTACCGAAGAAGAATACGCACTTTTGAAGACCTCTGTTGAAGGATGCATTAGAGACGAAATACAGACTTCAGGGGGAAGCGAAGAGGAGACTGTTGCATATCGCTTCATCGAATTTGTCGCCAAACATGAAAGGGGGCAAGCCGAGGAGATAGCTGCATACGCAGACAACACCGACCCAAGAACCATCAAAAGACGCGCAGCTTACTTAAAAGGCCTTCAACTTCTAAAGAGCAGCAGAGATGGATACAGCTTCACCGCGAAGGGAGTCCGGTTCTTTAAACGATGGCTCCATGAGCGTGTCCCCGATGTCCCCGATGTCACCGATTCTAAGGCTCATACACGATATGACGTTTTAGATAAAAGCATAATCTGTTTGAGCTCCAAAGACGGTGACAAAGGGGACAACGGTGACAAGCTAGGTTCTCAAGAGCTACTCGCCAAATTGCGAGGCGAGTTCGTAAAAGGGACTAAACAGGACTTCATAGATTTAGCGCAGAAACATGGCTGCCCACCGGATATCGGTTCTCAGCTACACGACCAACTTGTGGAAAATGGCGCCTTAGCCTTAGACCCTGAAGGCCTCTGGGAGTGGGTGTAGCTATGAAACAAGACTCCTGTTCTCTATGCGGTCGCAACATTAGAGAACTTAACCGTAACTTCGGCATCTGGACCGCCTACAGGTTGCACGTAAAACATGGCTATGAAGCCCTCACCATTCTTATGCAGGTTCTCAGGATTTCAGGTGTCAAAAGAAACCGATACAACAGAGCTAAAGAATTACTGCACATGTTAGAGGCTGAGGGGGTAGGCCGAATAGACTTAGAGGTTGAAGCACCATTCCTAGGAGACGAAGGCCTTGAGTGAAGAGCCTAGGGTTTTTGCCTCAAAGACTCAAGAGGTTAACCATAGATCGCGCCGGCCTATCGAGAACACGGTCCGAGAGATCCAAGAGCTGCTCGATTTAGACTACAACTTGAGGCAGATCAGTAAGATGACCGGCTTCAGCTACGGCTATATCCGGGTGCTTGTTTCCAAGTACATCCGCTCTAAGGAAGATAACAAAATTGTTATATTAAAAAACTGCCCTGATTGTGGCAACCAGATCAAGAAGATCGGCTCTGAAACCGTCTGCACAACCTGCGGCTTGGTCGTGAAAGAGGAGCCTTCTTTCGGTCAGGGCTTCAGCAGCCAGTTCGAGTGGCAAGGGGGACCGGCGCTAGAATGTAGCACGGATTGGGGCAAGGGCCTAGGCACCAAGCTTCAGGGTTATGAACTGTATAGAATTATTGCGAAAGGCATAGGGAGCAAAAGCGGTGACCTGCTGCCGATCCAGCAGATCAAAACCCTAAGTCAAACTCGCCCACATCCGACTATCCGGAATTTGCTCGAGAAGGGCAGCAAACTCCTCACAAAACACGGCTTCCGTATCGATGACGGGGGGGCGCCGAAGCCTGAACACGTCTTCGCCCAGACATTTAGTGACCGGTTGCGCAGGATAGGAAGCTATTATGTCTACGGTGACATCAAAATTAAGAACGGCAAGAAGCTCGTAGCCGCTGTGTTTTATTTAACGCTCCGAGATTTTTTCGGCCCGGCGAAAGCTGAAGCGCTGCGCCCCGATTTATCTTTTAAGGACGAAGATCTTGCGCACGTCACAAACTTACTAGGCAGTTTAATGGAGGTCAAGAAACATGGCAAAAAAGCAGCAGGAGAATGATGACTTTTCGATCTTAATTCCGCGAAGTCTAATGGAGAGGCTTGGCTTGGATTCGGAGCAAGAGTACGAGATCGAGCTGTTGCTTCTGCGCAACAAGACGGTTAATCTGCGGTTTTTAAAGAAGGGAGAGCTAGGTGGAGCTACCCAAGGAGAAGATAAGTAACAGGGCCTTCCTGTTTTGGCTTGCCGTCCATCTTGGGCTTTAACCTGATCTTGGCTCTCATAATCCATTATTGGGACCTCAAGCTTCCGACATGAAATTTTTAGATAACGGCGTTGTCAACGGCCGTTTTTAGAAGGCTGAAGCTTCTTTCCACAATTCTTGCAGAATTTGGCATCTACTCTGTTTAAGGTCTTACACTTCTTGCACTCTACCCTAAGCCTGGCACCGCATTGATCGCAGACGAGAGAGTCCTCGCTTACAGGGTTCTTGCATTTGGGGCACAGGTCGCTTGCGTTGTTTGTAACCTTCGCCCTAGACTGCACGATCCACCTCTCTTCGCCCAACGCCTCGAGAAACCGGTCTGCCAACTTGCTGATCTCAGGGTCCTCTCTCCGAGCCTTGACGGTTTCCAATACCCTTCTGAACTCGTCTTTGACCTCTCCCCTGGGCCTGAGGCTGAGGTAAGGCATACCCTTCAAATAGGCTTCCTTGACCTGTTCAGGACTCGGCTTGAAATAACTCGAGTCTTGTCCGGGCAGCTCATGGCCTAACATAAATTCGGTGTAACTCCTTGAGACGCCGGCAGACTCCATCATCGTTTTAAAGAACTTGCGCAAGCTATGTGGTCTCAGCTTGCTGCGTTTCTCTCCTCTTTTTACCAGTCCGCTCCGCAGCAGAGCGTTTCTTATGTCTTTGTAGATTGATTTTCTCTCGACTCCTAAAGCGTTTCTCGAATGGTCGTTCCTAATCAATGGGCTTTCGTCAACCAGCACTTCCCCTTCAATGTACCTGGTGCCCGTTCTCCTAGCTTCAAAATATGCTTTGAGCAACTCCACGCTCTCTTGACCGATGAACGTGTCGAAGCTTTTGACTCGACCCTTAGCCTCCATAGAGCTGATGTGTATCCTGAGAGGCACCTCGCCCTTCTCCAAGCCCTCACTGACGTGGCTATAAGTCAACTTGGCTAAGGTCCCGATCCTCATACCGCTCTGAGCTAATATAGCAACCATCACCTTCGTCCTCAGGTCGGCAACCTCCAAGAGCTTCCTGAGCTCCTCCGGCGTAGGCGCGTTGTCCTCGAATGTAACCCAGTTCTTAACCCTGCCAACAGGAACTAAAACATTATTATGTTTAAAGAAGCTCTTCAAAACAGCAGAGTACGTGCTGACCGTGCCCCTCGCCCTCCCATCTCTCATCACAAAGGCTTTGATCTTATCCGCATACTCCTGCCTCGCTTCCTCAGAGCCCTTGCACTCGAAAACCATCTCGTCAGGCGACTTGCCAACAAAACCAGAAAACTTCCTCAAAACCCAGAGAAAAAAGCTCCGCGTCTTCTCGCTGCCACTCCGTTCAAAAGAGAGATCCCGCAGCCAACGGCCCACAGACTCATACTCCTCTAAGCCCCTATCCAACACCAACATATCAGGCTCATACCCACAAGAAAAATAACTAAAAGCCCCTCCACAACACCCCTAAAAGGTTTATGAGGGCGTTCATCAGAGGCCTTCGTGAAACAGGATGAGGTGAAGACTTGTCTAAAGAAGGACGATATATTCAGCTTCAGAATCTGGAGGACTTGGTCAAAATAATTGCTGGATC
>Ga0315280_10011501_pt1 | contig 10870 bp, 5 predicted proteins | sample YL17G06_40_MG_FD_203697 | JGI IMG/M metagenome (GOLD analysis project Ga0315280, IMG submission 203697) | Sediment microbial communities from Yellowstone Lake, YNP, Wyoming, USA - YL17G06_40 | ecosystem: Environmental > Aquatic > Freshwater > Lake > Sediment | place: USA: Wyoming | collected... | reverse complement strand
GCTGCCGGAAGGTCGTTTTCCGTAGGGATGAGCCTTGGAGCGGCAGCGGTCAAGCAGTGGCACACGCCCAAGATCGTACAACGTCATTTTCGTCCTTCCGCTACCCGGGCGAGGGTCTTGGCGACGGTCTCGTTGCGGATGATCTCTTCCAGCGAATAGCGGCTGCGGCGCCGCCAATTGGGCCGCTCGCGGGGGCCGGTGCCGGGCGTGTTCTGTTGCCGGGTCTCGCCCCAGAGGTCTTCGAGATTCACCAGCAGCGTGCCGGCCGGGCTGGCGGCCAAGAGCATCAGGCTCGCTTCGGTCACCGACGCCGGATCGTCCGCGCCGGCTTCGAGAAGTCCCTTGCGGCGGAGCATCTGGACGAGGGCTCGGCGCTGCCTGGCCCGTTTCCCGCGGGAGCGAGCCGCCTCCCGCGCGTCGATCAGCCCGAGCTTGACCCGATCGTCGGCGTCGCGCCCTTCGAGAAACGACCGGAAGGTCGGCATGTCGTGGGTGTTCAGGCTGGCCGCGGCGGCCGCGCGGATCGGGCGGAGCGGGCGGCGCCGGTCGGGCTGCAGCTCGTATTGGACCACGTACATGCCGCAGAGGCCGTGGCGCGTGATCGCGCGGTCGACCTCCGGCGGCACGGTCCCCAGGTTCTCGCCCACGATGGCCGCCCCGTGCCGGTGCGATTCGAGCACCAGAATCGCCATCAGCTCGTCCATCCGGTAGCGCACGTACGCCCCGTCGGTCGCCTCCATCCCCGACGGAATCCAGTAGAGCCGATGGAGCCCCATCACGTGGTCGAAGCGGAGCGATTTCGCGTGGCGGAGCTGGCAGCGCAGCGCCGCAATGAAATACTCGTACCGCGTCTCCCGCAGCCGCTCCGGATGAAGCGGCGGGAAATCCCAGTTCTGTCCCTGGGTGAAGAACTCGTCGGGGGGCGCCCCGCTGAATGCGTCCAGGGCGAACAACTCCGGCTCGCGCCACACGTCGAAGCCGTTTCGGCTTACGCCCAGCGGGTAGTCGAAATACCAGCGCAGCCTGAGCTCGTCGGCGCGGCGGACTGCCGCGCGGAGCTGTTCTTCGGTCTGCCACTGGGCGTAGAGATGATAGCGGAAGACCGATTCGTCGAAATCGCCGCTCTCGAGCCGACCGCGGCGCAGCCGGTCGGGCCACCGCGGCCAGTCCTCTCGGCGGCGTTCCTGAGCGGCGCGGAACCGGGCATACGCTAGCGCAGCCGGATGCTCGCGGCAGTACTCCGCCAAGGCCGCTCGCCGCTCGGCGGGCACCGCGTCGAACGCCTCGCTGAGTCGCTCCAGGACGCGGCGCTTCAGGCCCATCAGCCGCCCGTAGTCCACGAGCCGAGCGCGGCGAAGCCTGCGAACCTCGTCGCCCGCCGCGATGCTGCCAAGCAGTCGCCGGGCCTTCGGAGACCGCTGGAGCTCCGGGATCTGCGCCAGGTCGAGGTAGAATTCGTTCCAGAAGAACCGGCTTGTCGGGGCATAGGGGCTCGGGTCCTTGGCGATGTCGACGGCGGCCAGGATCGGAAGCGTGGCCACCACGTGCCCCTGCTGCTGGGCGACCCATTCCATCAACGCCGCCAGGTCGGAGAAATCGCCCGCCCCCCAGCTCGATTGGCGATGGAGCGCGTGAAGCGGCAGAAACACGCCCCACGAGCGCGGCCCCTCGCACCAATCGGCATAGGCCAATCGCGGCGCGGAGATCACCATGGCCGTGGCCCGGATCTTCCCGCACTCGACGACCAGCTCGTGATAGCCCCATGGCAAGGGCCCGGGCAGGGCGAGCTGGCGCAGCACGTATGCGACGCCACTCACCGTTTGCGCCCGCAGAATCGCGAGGTCCTGCCCGCGGCGGCTCCACGCCTGCGTCTCGCCGCTCTCCAGGCGCAGGAGCCCCGACACGCGGCCGCCGCCAGCGGCGGGCAAGCGGAGCGGAGCCGAGAGATGACCGTCCCAAGCCACGAGTACCGGCTCGATCGGCCTTTGCCAAATGGCGGCGCGGCCGGCGCGGAGGACTTCCGGCAAGTCGTCTTCGCCGGCCAGGGGCGCCCCAAGAATTCCGAGAAGCCGGACGAGCGCCTCGCGCGAGGCGTACTGCCTCCGGCCCTGGACGTCCTCGTAGTCCGGCAGGATTCCGTACAGCCGGGCCGCCTGACGCAACCGATCGATCTCTGCCATCCTCAAATCCGCAAATCGAATAGCGTTGCACAGTTTCACGCAAGGTCATCTATTGTCCCCGGCCCACGGCGGCCCGGCAAGGCATGAGCAGGGAGTTTCGCTGTGGCCGGTTTCCTTTGCTGTGGCCGGTCTCCTGACCGAGCCACACGGCCTGACCGAAGGTCTCCGGATCGGCGGGGAGACCTTCGGTCGGGCATTTCGGCGAGGTCGGGAGACCTGCGCCGAACTTGGCGACCTGCGCCGAGCGCGGGCCGCTTGCGGCCGGCGCCGACTTGGTCTAAGGTTGTGGCATTCCGTCACCGGGACACCTGGTTGGGAGGGACGCCATGGAAAGCGCCACGCTGCTGGGATTTATTCTCGTCGTGATTGCCGGGCTGGGGACCGGAAGTTGCCTCTGGCCGATGCGGCTCATCCGCGGGTTCCGCTTCGAGCAGTGCTGGTTTATCGCCATGCTCCTCGGGCTGATTTTGATTCCCTGGGGCATCGTCCTCGGCGCGATTCGCGATCCCTGGACCGCTTATGCGGCGGTGGGCGGGGAGCGGCTCGTGATCTCGAACCTCTTCGCCATTGCCTGGGGGATCGCCAACGTCCTGGCCGGGATCTGCGTGCTGAGGATCGGCTTCTCCTTGGGGGGCTCGATCCTTACCGGCGTCGGCCTGATCGTCTCCGTCGTCGTGCCGATGATCTTCCCGGGCACGTTCAGCAAGGCCCCGGCGCTGTTGTCATCCGCCGGCCGCATGATCATGGTAAGCATGGCCGTGATTCTGGTGGGGGTCGTCTTGTCGGCGATGGCCGGTTTTGGGCGCGAACGGGCAATCCGCAGCCAGGCCGAGCCGGTCCGCTGGGCGTCGGGCGGGTTTCTCGGCGGCCTGCTGCTGACGATTCTCGCCGGAGTCCTTTCCGCCGGCATGCAACTGGCCAATGCCTACGGCCACGACCCGATCGTCGGCCAGATGGCGGCACGCGGCGTGGGCCTGATTCCGCGGGAGATGTCGTTTTGGGCCGTCGGACTGCTGGGCGGCGCCCTGGTAAACGTTCTTTACCCGACCGTCCTCATGTCGGCCAGGAAATCCTGGCGCGTGCTGCTCCAGCACCCCGGCGAAATCCTCTTGAGCCTGGTCATCGGCGGGCAGATCATGCTCGCCTTCGCCCTGTTCGGCTACGGCCGCACGCAGATGGGCCGGTTCGGCGACTCCCAGGCCCCGGGAGTGCAGCTCGCGATGCAGATCATCGGCGGGCTGGTCGTCGGCTTCCTCGCCGGCGAGTGGCGCAACGTGCCGGGCAAGCCGCGGATCCAGATCTGCGCCGCGATCGTCGTCCTGGTGATCGGCGCCGTCCTCATGACCTACGCCCGAACGCTGTCGTGAACGATCCGCGGCGGTGTTCGCGACACTAGCCCGACGCGCAAGCGAGGGTAAAGCTTTGCCGCCCCCTCGCTTGCGCTTCGGGCTAGTGTTTGGCCGTGAACAATCCGGGCTACGTCTCAGCGAATTTCCTCTACGATCTTGCCCATATACTCCAGCCCCAGCTTGACGCGTTTTCCTTTCAACGGCGACCACGGCGCCAGGCGGAACCCTCCGGAATCAAGGACGATCCCGTAGTATCCGGTGATCGTTGCCAGTTGGCCCTGATAGCAATGCGACAGGAAGCCCTCGTAGCCCGAGGGCGTGCCGTCCCAGCGGGTCAGCTCGCCGCCGTTGCCGATTCCATTCTGGAAGCCTCCGGCGGCGTGGGTGGCCATCATCGGCCAGAGCAGCTTGTCGGCTTCCGCACGCCTTCCCAATTGATAGAGGGCCTGGATGAACATGTACGATTGGGCGTGGGCCCCGCCGTTGACGAAGTTCTGAAACCCGTCGCTCCCGTCCTCCTTGGTCGAGCCGCCGATCCTCACCGCGGCCCCGGCCAGGTAGTCGTTCTTCGGCACCGGGACCAACTGCCACGGCAATCCGAGGTCGAACCGCGTGTAACCCACTTCCTTGATCTTCGCCAGGATGCGGTCCATGATCTTGTTGGCCAGCTCGTCGGGCACGAGGCCGAGCGCGATCGCCTGCCCGTTGATGAAGGTGAACCAGTAGTCGTGCAGCTCGCCGTCGCGGCTCTTCCAGCCGGCGAGGATCCCGGTCTTGGGATTGAGGAAGGTCGGCACGAAGGCAGCCCGGATGCGGTCGGCGTCGCGGTCGTAAATCTCCGCCTCGCGCAGCCGCTTGGCCAAGCGTTCGAGGTCGGCCAGGCGGCGCAGGGCGAGGTACCCGAGCGACAACGAGTAGGCGTCCTCGTGGCCGAAGTTGATGCAGTCCCACCCGTTGCACGGGCCGTGCCAGTCGCCGCGATTGCCCGAAAGGGTCGCCTCGAACAGCCCATTGCCGTCGCTGTCCCGCGATTTCCAAAGCGCCGCGCGCTTTTCGAGGATCGGCAGCCAGCGCGCGAGAAGCTCCCGGTCGCCGGTGACGCGGATCACGTCCCAGGCCGCCATCACGAGCGAGGGGACGCCGTCCATGAACGGCTCGCTGTTGCCGTAGCCTTCGATCCCGAAGAGCCAGCGGTCCACCGACGCCCGCACGAGTTGGATCGCTTCCACGCCGCCGGGGAGCGGCGGGGTGAACGCGGCCAGGCTGCTCTGGAGGAACACGCAGTTGGCGCACGGATCGCTCACGATGTTGTTGGCCAGCAGTCCGACGTCCGGACGATACTGAAATCCGTTGATCCAGTGCCGCGAAAGGAGTTTCAGCCGAGGCTCGGCGGCGACCAATTCGACCAGCGGCTCGATCCGTTCCACCGAGAGCGCGAGCTCCCAACGGGCGTCGCCGGCCGACAGGACATAAAGCCGATCCGCGCGGCGATGGGCCGGGCTGAACACCGACGCATCCCACCGTCCGGCCCCATCCAGCGCGGCCGGGCCGCCATCGGTTCGCCGCAGCAGGATCGTGCCGTTGCGCCCGCCGTGAAGCAAGCACGGCAGCGGGAGCGGACCCGGCGGGCCCGGCAGGGGATTGGCCAGCGGGGCCACCGACGACACGCCCAGGTCAAAGGCGCAGCGGATCGCCGGCGGAGTCTTGAGCGCCCCGCCGGCTTGGGCGCCCCATCCGACGGCCGTCGTCACCCGCTTGGCCTCCACGCGGATCTCCCAGCGGGCCCTATTCCCGTCGGGAAATTCCACGCGGTAGCGGACCACGTTTCCCTCCCGCTCGACGGGGCTTGGGCGCGCTCTGACCGGTGGAGAGAACACGGGCGTCCCCGAAGTCAACTGCATGCCGCCGTCCTCGCCGGCGCGGAGGAGATTCGCCTCGAGTTTCCCCGCCCCGACGCTGTCCCAGCTCAGCAGCGTGACTTGCGGCCGCTTGCAGGCCACCGCGAGGCGGAGCCAATCCGAGCGGAACTCGATTTCACGGTCTCGCTCCCGGATCTGCATCCCCGGGGCTTGCGTCGGCGCGAGGACCGGGCCCGGCAGTTGCCGCGCGGCGGCCGGCGGCTTCGGCCTCGCCGGCGCATCGACGAAGCGGCCGAAGACCTCGACTTCCGAGAGCTGCGCCCACTTGGGGTGATCTTGCATCGACGACCGCTCGATCCGCAGCCGGAAATTGTCGGTCACGACCGGCTCGAACGACCGTTCGACAATGAAGAGGCCGGCGTCCATCTTGTTGTTCTTCACCTCGAACAACGTCTTGAAGGTCAGGCCGTCGTCGAGACTGCACTCGCCCACGAAATCCACGGGGTAGTCGACGTCGTGCGCCCGGTGCACCACGACCCGGGAGATCCGTGCGGGCTGGCGAAAGCGGATCCACAGCCAATGCGGGTGCGGCAGGTCGCCGAACGAGCAGCGGTTGGCGCCGGGATAGTCCCCGGGCCCGATCCACTTCCCGTCGATCGCGTTGCCGACGGCGAACGCCTTGTCCTGGCCTTCCCGGAAGACCGAATCGGCCGCGGCCACGGCCCCTTGGGAGGCCAGCGCCACGTTGACCGCCGGGCTTTCCGCCGGCGCGACCGGGACCAGCCAGAGAACCGTCGCCATGACAAGCGATTGCATAGGGAGACCTCGTGCAGCCTGCGTTTGACAGGGAAGTAACGGCCGACGTCGTCCCCAGGATACCGCAAGCGTCCCATGCCGGGCAAGGGTCTCTTCGAGCTTCGCGTTTTTCAGCAGTCGCCGTGGAGGCGGTCGTAGGCTTCGAGGATGCCGCCGTTCGTGCGGAACAGGCGGCCGGAATCGTCTTCGCTGCCTTGGATGCCTTGGAACGTGCTCAAAATGTGCTCCACGTCGTCGCGCTCCAGTCCATAGAGAAGGAAGAACACGGCATCCAGCTCGGCCATCAGCGCGACGCGCTCGGTCGGATTCCAGCGGTGAATCGGCGGATCGAGCCCCGCGGCCTCGGCCAGCGGCCGCATGTCGTCCGCAGTGCAAGTAAGCTTGAGCACGCGGTCGGAGATCCATTTCTCCAATCGCTGTTTGGTGTGCCAGGGGCAACGCTCGTCGTAGTGTTCGGGCGGGAACACCGGCAGTTGGTTCACGATGAAGAAATTCAGGTGGACGCCCCCGACTTTCTGACGGGCGACGAAGTCGAAGGCGAGGCTATTGAGGTTCCCTAACAGGCAGGCGAGCCGCCGCGGGCCGATATCCTCCCCCATGAGCACGAGCGGAGCGGAGTTGACCGCCGCCACATGGGGAATCATGGCCGCAATCATGGTCCGCTGGTTCGTGGGGCTCGTCACGTCTTTGTAGCAGAGATACGCGGGCTTCGCGGAGCCGCCGAGCACGCGATCCACGTCGCCCCGTTCGACCCACCACCGCGGTTGAACGACGAATTCGGGGTTCTGATGCAGCACGAGCGTGGTCGGTTCGGTCTGGCCTTGGCGGACCCAGTTGCCGGCTTCGACGACCACGCCTGCCGCGCGGTGGTCGTAGGCCTGGATCATCTTCGCCTCGTAGAGCGGCAGGAAGAGCGACTTCGCTTTCTTCCAGCGGTTGCCGTCGAGTCTGAATCCTTCGCGGGCAAGGTCCTCCGCAGTTCGGAACAGCTCGGCATCGTTGGTTTGATCGAACATGCGAACGAAGCGGACTCCCCACGGATTGCCGCCCTCTTTGCGTGACTGATCCACGAGGATCGGCACGCGGCGGTAGATCGCCTTGGTCAGCTCGGCGTCGCGCCGCGTGCGGAAGATCGGGCAAGTCCGGGTGTTCGGGTTCAACAGGGCGATGTCCTTGCTCGAAAGCGGGATGTGCCGCTTTCGCTCGTCAATCTCGTCCGTGCGCCGCGCGAAGAAGACGAAGTCCGCGGCGTCGTTCTGCACGCCCGCCCCATGAAACACAAGGGTGCAGAACTTGAACGAGCGGTGCACGTCGGGAAACACGGGCGCCTTGTTCTCGAAATCGTAAAGGCTCACCAGCGACTTTGAGTCCATCAGCGATGCGAAGAGCTCTCGCGTGGTGTTGTCGGTGGCGATTCCCGACGGCACGAGCAGTCCGACTCGCCCGTTGGGGGCGACCAGCCGCCGGGCGAGCTCGGCGAAGAGCATGTAGGTGTTGATGTCGCCCTTGGCGGTAAGCGGGAAGTTGCCCGAGGCGCGGACGTGGGCCAGCGTTCGCTCGGCCGACGTTTGCGCCTCCACGTATTGGGCATGAAGTTCCGGGTTGGTGGTTTCGAGTTCTTCGATCATGCGGCGCCGCGTGGCGGCGCTCACGGCCCCGGCGATCTCGGGGGCCGAGAGGGCGAAGAACTCCCGCTCCTGGAGCTTCAGCCGCTCCCACGGCGGGTTGCCGATCACACAGTCGAACCCCGCGTTCTCGGCCCGCCCGAAAACGCCGGGAAACGCCTCCGGCCAAACGACCGCGTGGGGATCGACGTTCGCGTCGATCACGAGGCTGTTGCCCCAGATAATGTTGTGCGAGAGGTCGGCCAGGGTTTTCTCGCGACGAGCCGAGCGGAGCCAAAGGGCAAGCTGCGTAATCTCGACGGCCTGGGGAGACAGGTCCACGCCGAAGAGGTTCTCGGCGAGGATGATGCCGGGAATGGCGTCTTCGAGGGCCTCGGCGGTGATCCCCTCACCCCCTGCCCCTCTCCCGCTCGCGGGAGAGGGGAGTCCTTGCGGGACCCGTCTCCCGGACGCGGGAGAGGGGAGTCCTTGTGGCACGGAGGTTTCGTGGAACGCGAGTTGTTCCGCGACGCGGGAGTAGGCGTGCTCCAGGACATCGTAGGCCTGGATGAGAAACGCGCCGCTGCCGCAGGCCGGGTCGCAGACTTTGATCGAGCGGAGGGACTCCAGCGAGCGGCGCCAATATGCGGCCAATCGCGGGGAGGGATTTTCCGCTTCGACCTCGTCGGGCGCGAGCCCTTCCGACTCCCGGACCCGACGCATCCGGTCGCCAGTCACCTCTTCGACCGTCTGGCGGACGATGAACCGGGTGAAATCGGGCGGGGTATAGAAGATGCCGAATCGTTTGCGCTGGGCCGACTTGAGCATGGCCGGCTGCGCTACTTTGCCAACGGGCGCGGGCCCTTCGACGCCGAACAGCCCGCCCACACGCAACTTCTCCAACTCCGCCACGGACCGCTCGAAGAGGTGGCCGAGGACGTCGACGTTCACTTCGTCGCGGAAGTCATACGTGCCGATCGTGCGGAAGAAGTGGGTCCAGTCGTCGTCGAGCTGGAGGTCGTCGACTTCCGGGTCGTGCCGGAAGAGCCCGCCGTCGTAGCCCGTCTCCAGGCCCAGGAATTCCCAGTGGCCCTTGTCCACCGCGCGGAACAGATCGAGGAAGTTCCGCCAGCGGGGATTGGTCACCTTGCTGAACGGCGGGAGCGTGGAGTAGGCGCGGTCGATGCATTTGGCCGGCAGCAGGCCGCGATCCTCGCAAAACGCGACGAAGATGATGCGGTCGAGGATCTTCTGGGCGATGTGAATCGCCCGATCGCGGGTCTTTCCCAAACGGAGCTGCAGGTGCTCGATGAGCCGGCGGCGATTGTCGCTGTACTGCTGGTAGAGCTCGTCGCCCACCTCGCGCTGGCGGTTCTCGGTCAGTTGCAGGAGGTGCAGGGCGCGGAGCGGCTGGCCCAAGGCCGGGCGGACCAGGCCGCCGCGCTCGAACAGGCAATAGAACTCCCGAAAACGCTTCAGTTCGCGGAGTTCCTGGAGGCGAAACTCCTCGTACGCCCGAGGCGTTTTGTCGCGATGGTAGAGACGGAAGGTGACGAAATTGCTGACAATACCCCAAGGGCAGCCGGGCAAGGCGTTGAGGTAGTCCCAGCATTGCTGCACGGGAGTGCGGCCGCTGAATCGGTCCTTGTCGAGATTGACCCACGCCCCCTTCAGCTCCACGACCGCCAAAGGCGACGGTTTCTCGCCGGGCCTGAAGTTCCCCAGGGCCGCGTCGGCGGTCCCTATGTCCGGGATCGTGAAGTTCCGCTCGAGCTGGTAGTCCTCGGGACTCTCGGTGGCTTGGAGATAGCCCAGAGCATCGCTGAACACTTCATGGAGGAAGCTGGCGTCGAGCGCTGTTTCCTTGCGAGCCAGGTGCCCGCCGCGCTCCAGGTCGGCCCAGTGTTTCAAGACGGCATGGGCCCGATCCTGCTGCGAGCCGCGATACAGCATTTTGTCGGCTTCACTGGCCAACAGTCGGCCGAGAACAAGACCCGAGCGCCGCCGGCTCTCCACCGCAGTCAGCAGATTGTTAGCCGGCAAAGGTTGGGATGGCATCTTGCGCTTTCCCATGGCGTGAGCCCTGTCGCTTCTCACAGAGACAGTCGCGGGTCCGCCGACGGTTGCCGCAAACGCGCCGGCTTCTGTGAGTATACTGTTCTTGGCTCGCGCTGAGGATAGGGCAATGATGCCTGAAAAACACCGCTCCGCTGGGGCTGAAGCCGCGAGGGACCCCAGCTTTCCACCCATGGGTCCGGTTGAAGGGCCACCGGCCCTCGGCGAATCTTTCAGTCTCTGGCCCGCGGTGGGCTATTTCGTTTCCGTCGACTCGTGTTTGTGTTACTTCTTTCCCTTTTCTGCCGGGCGCAGCTTTTCCTTGAGCGTGCTCTGCTGCTCGGGGGTCAGGACGCCCATGGCCGCCTTGGCCGCTTCCTTGTGCACGGCGAGGACCTCGGGGGCGAACTTGGCCAGTTTCTCCTTCTGTTCGTCGGTCGGCTTGACGGCCGCCTCGACCGCCTCGAACACGGCCCGCCCCTTCTTCCCGGCAGCCTTGGCGGTCTTCATCGCCTCCTCGGCCGCCTTCCTCTGGTCTTCCGACAGGACTTCGTGAGCCTTTTCGAACACGGCCTTCATTTTCGGACCGAATTCCTGGTGGATCGTCTTGAGCTTCTCCTTCTGCTCCGCGCTCAAATCCAACTGCTGCAGGGCGTTGTGGAACCTCTCGATTCGCATCATCGCGCGGGCAAGCGGGTGAAGCTTGTCCGCCTTCTTCTCTCCCTCTGCTGCCATGACCGCAGTGGCGACCAGTAAGACGGCAACCATTGCCAACACGACCCGTATCCTACTCATCGTTTCCCCTCCTTCAACTCGGCTCGACGCTTTCGCGCGCCGCTGTTCATTCCCGTGGAACGATCCCACAGCGGCCAAACGCAACGTGATGTAATTCATACGGGTTGACGGGTGGCCGGTCCAGCCGTCCCCCCGATGGCGTTAGAGCGGGCCATGGTTGCGGGTTAGGGGATTCACCCGCCGACGCCCGGCATACCGTGGAGTCCCATGAT
>Ga0315280_10011500_pt1 | contig 10870 bp, 9 predicted proteins | sample YL17G06_40_MG_FD_203697 | JGI IMG/M metagenome (GOLD analysis project Ga0315280, IMG submission 203697) | Sediment microbial communities from Yellowstone Lake, YNP, Wyoming, USA - YL17G06_40 | ecosystem: Environmental > Aquatic > Freshwater > Lake > Sediment | place: USA: Wyoming | collected... | reverse complement strand
ACGTAGGGGTTCGCCAGTTGCTCGGCCGAGAGCGGCGTCGCCTTTGCCCCAGACGCCTCGAGGGCGGCGCGGTAGCGGTCCACTACAGCGGGGTCCGAACCGGCCAGCTCGTCGCGGAGGAGGGCGATGTTACCGCCGGGCGAGCGCTGCCAGCCCAGCTTCTCGAGGATGCGCGGCGCATCGGCCTTCAGCTTCTCCTGGGCGTCCGCCATGGCCTGGGTCACCACCCGGATGGGCTCGGTGTGCAGGATGGGTGCGAGGGGCTGCCGCCAGTCCTCGCCCAGCCACACCGCGATGAGGATCGTCTTCGCTTCGGCATAGGCCGGCGCGGGGAGCGTGAACGTCTGCTCGCCCGCACCGGCAACGGCGACGACCTGCGCCTTCAGCACGATGTTGTCGAGGTTCTTCACCTCAGCGTGCAGGTGGGCCTCGCCGGCGGCGATCCGGTATCGCGCGGTCACCTGGAACTCATGGGCCTCGACCACCGCGCCGGGGGCGGCGGCGATGGTGCAGGTGGTCTGCTGTGCGAGTGCAGGCGACAGGCATAGCAGAGGCAGTAGGAGCACCGCCGGGCCAGTTCCCTTCGTCACGGGGTGTCCTCCTGGGCGTAGCGCGGGAGCGGCAGCAGGCCTCAGTGAATCTGTCCGCGCGCTTGTGCGACCACCTCGCGCTCGACGGGGTCAAGCTGAGACATGAGTCGTCCTTCCTCGGCACGCAGGTCGAAGGAGCGGCGCGGACGCCCGTTCGGGTCGTCCCTCGACCCTCCGTTGTGGAAGCACCAGCCTGCCGCTCCGCCGGCTGCAGCCCCGCGCAGGTCGGCGAGGAAGTCCTCGACCTGCGGCTGCCAGGCGGAGTAGCCCCGGCGGAACGGTTCCTGACAGTGTACCGGGACGGCGCGCCCGACCTCAGAGGCCCACTGCAGACACTCCCGAACCTTCGCTTCGGTCTCTCGGGGCGAGTCGGCGTGCCGCGGGCGGTGCGGCGCCAGGAAGTCGACGCCTGCCGTCTCGAGGTACGACCTGGCGTCGTCCCTCGTCAGGTCGCCGCCGTGGGAGGCCGTTGCCAGGCGGTCGGGGTCCACCTGCTTCACGCGGGTCCGCAGGGCCGCAAGCTCCTCGAAGCTCACGTAGCGTGCATCCTTGATGTTGCGCTCGTTGGCGAGGTCGAAGTACAGATTGCGGTACGGCTTGAGGGCCTCCGCGAGGACCTCAACGGCACGGAGATGGGCCGCCTGACCGGGGAGATCAGCGCCACGTGAGAGCGTCACGTCGACGACCATCCCCCGCTGGTCGGCCTCCCCGATCAGGCGCCTGAGCCGGGCCATGAAGGCCGGGCGCGGCTCCCCGTGCTCGTCCACGGCGGACACGGGGTTCTGGTAGCCGCTCCAGGTCGCCCACACGCGGAACCAGCTGAACCCGAGGGCGTGAAGATCGTCCAGGTCCCGGCGGATGAACTCCTCAGGCGCCCCCAGCGCGCCGTAGTAGCTGAAGCCGAGGAGGAATGCCGGCTGGCCGTCGATGGCGAAGCGAGTGCCGTCGACGCCCAGCGTGACGGCGAACGCGGGAGCCGCTACGGCAATGAGACTGCTCATTGCCAGTCCGCCCACCCATGCCGACGCGGTTGGGATGCGTGTCGGCCCTGCCACCCGGGCACCTCCTATGCACCGTGATGCCTCGGATTTCGCCGGGCAGCGGATGTCCCCTCCATGGAGGAACCGCGGAGGTGGATGTCGCACACACCCCGACGTGCGCAGGCGCATCCGGAGGTCACCGATGATAAGCACGGCCGCCCGCATCGCCTTCATTGGCGCTGGGAATCACTCGACGGAGTCGCTGTACCCCAACCTCGCCCACATCCCCGAGTTCGACCTGGTCGCCGTGTGCGACCTGGACCGAGCCAAGGCCGAGAGTGCCGCGAAGCGCTTCGGCGCCCCCGCGGCCTACACAGACGCGACGACCATGCTCGACGAGGTGAAGCCGGATGGGGTGTGCATCTGCGGCATGCCCGAGATGCACCACGAGGTGGGGCTGCTGTGCCTCCGCCGCGGCCTTCCCGTGTGGATGGAGAAGCCGCCGGCGTGGAACCTGCAGGACGCGCTTGAGCTCGTGGCCGCGGCCAAGGAGGCCGGCACGTGGGGGATGGTCGGGTTCATGAAGCGCTTCGCGCCGGCCAACCGCATCGCGAAGGCCTACCTCGATTCGGGCGCGATTGGGCCGCTCTCCTCGATCACACTCATCCACGGGTCGGGGCCCTACGATGACCCTCGCCGGATGCTGCTCTTCAATGCGATCCACCTGATCGACATCGGCCGGTTCTACGGCGGGGAGTGGGAGGAGCTGTTCGCCTACCTCACGTCGACCTCGGCCGGCACCCAGGCGGTGTCGGTGGCGTTCCGCTTGCGCCATGGAGGCGTGGGCCAGCTCAACATGAACTCCGGCTTCACCTGGTCGGACTGCAACGAGCAGGTATACATCTCCGCCGCCGAGGGGGGCCTGGTCACCGACGGTCGCGAGCTGGAGGTCATGACCCAGAAGCTACGGTTCGCCGACTCGGCAGACATGCACCTATTCGGGTGGAGCGGCCGGTACGCGGTGCCGAGCAACATGGCCGGGTGGTTTGCGGGCGGGCACTACACGCGCGGCTATTGGGGTGAGCTGAGCCACTTCGCCCGCGCGGTGGTGGGCCAGGTCGAACCCCAGGCGACGCTGCAGGACGCCGCGGAGGACGTGCGGATCATCGAGGCGGTCCTGAAGAGCGCCAAGACGCAGGCGCCGGTCGAGGTCGCGCAGATGATGTAGACGACTATCACCACAGACGCACGGAGACACAGAGAACGGCGACAGCAGGGAGGGGCAAGATGGAGGTCATCGCGATCGGCGAGATACTCGTGGAGGTCATGCGGACCGAGGTGGATCGACCGCTTGACGAGGCGGGGCTGTTCACGGGGCCCTATCCGAGCGGCGCGCCGGCAATCTTCGCCTCGCAGGCCGCGCGCCTGGGGCACTCGACGGCGATGATCGGCGCGGTGGGGAAGGACGACTTCGGGCTGTGCATGCGCCGGCGGTTTGCGGTGGATGGCATCGACGACCGACACGTCGTCGATGTCGAGGGCGTGGCGACGGGCGTGGCGTTTGTGGCCTACTTCGCCGATGGCAGCCGGAAGTTCATCTTCCACTTCGGGAACAGCGCAGCGGGTCAGCTCCCGTCGGTCGATGACGTGGACCTCTCAGGCACGAGGTTCGTGCACATCTGCGGGTGCACGCTGTCGGGTGGCGGGCTGCTCCGCGAGCGGGCCTACGAGCTGGTCGCCCGCGCCGCGGCGGCGGGTGTTGGGGTCTCCTTCGACCCGAACCTGCGGCCCGAACTCCTCGGCGGCGCGGAGGCGGTCCGCGAGGTCTGCCGGCCAGTCACGGAGCATGCCACGGTGATCTCCCCCGGGGCGAACGAGGCGATGATCCTGGCGGACGAGCCGGACGCCGACACCGCGTGCCGGAAGCTGGTCCGCCGGGGGGCGAAGCTCGTGGCGCTCAAGCTCGGCGACAGGGGCTGTCGGTTGTACGCGCCCGAGGGCATCGCCGAGGTGCCGGGGAAGGCGGTCACCCCGGTCGATCCGACGGGCGCGGGCGACTGCTTCGACGCGGGGATCGTCGCGGGGACAATCGAGGGGCTTCCGCTGCGGAAGATCGGCGAGCTCGCCAACGCCTGCGGCGCCCTGGCGACCACGAAGATGGGGCCGATGGAGGGGGCAGCGTGGCGAAGGGAGGTGGACGCGTTCCTCGGGCAGAAGCGTGAGGACACAAGGGGGGTATGAGACATGACCCGTCGTGTGTCAGTGTGGCTGGTCGTTCCCGCCGCGTTCTGCCTCGTGTCCGTCCTGGCGATGTCGCTCAGCGGCGGATGCGGGAACGCCGAAGGTCCCAGGGCCCTGCGGCCAGCCGGGGGGGTGTCCGTTCACCTTGGAGGATACGACTTCGGGCCTGACAGCAACGTGCTGACCCATCCATACTTCACGGCCAACCCAACCAGCAGGACGTGGCGGTTCAGAGGCTGGGGCACCAACGCGGGGGAGTCGCTCACACGCGTCTTCACCGATGGTGGGGAGGTAGAGGGGGTGAAGACGGTCTGCATGACGTCCATGTGGCTATGGCCCAACGGGGGCTGGCTGGAGTACTGGTGGCTCGCACAGGATAGCGCGGGGAACGTGCACGCCCTTCAGCGCAAGGTCCAACTTGATCCGCCCCAGTTGGTGGGCGTGGCGGCCGGTGGCGCCCCCTTCTTCATCATCCTGCGGGCTGGCCGCCTCAAGGTCGGGCGCACGTGGTACGCAGAGACGCCTGAGGGTGTGAGATACCTGCGCTGGCGTGTTACCAGCCTGACGGCGACCTTCCGTTGCGAGGGCGGCCTGTTGGAGACGCAGTTCGTCCGAGACGCGAACGGCGACGGCCAGTTCGACCCGAGCTGGGACGGGCCCGACCAGCGGAAGGACATCTACAACACGTTGGTCGGCCCGGGCGGGTACTACGGCACGAGGGAGGCCCGGAACCCTTCCGGCGGGTTCGTCCGCCGATAGCGAGCGGCTCCAGCTGGTCGTGAGTCGATCGGCAGCGGCTCGATGAGGTAGCGGTACTGCGGGGCCAGGCGGGCGATGACGGTATCCTTGGGGCCGAGGGAGTTGCGAGTGTACCACTCAACCGAGTGGCACCCGTAGCGGTCGGAACTCCAGCTCCGCAGCTTCGTCCAGTCATACGCCATTCCGTCGGTGCCGATCACCGCGACATGCCACGGGGCCTCGTCGCTGGGCGGATACCAGGGCGAGTGGCGCACGTGCAGCTCATCGCCGGGCTGGAGCGGGCTGCGGCGGTCCCAGTAGAAGACATCCCAGATCGGCCGGGCGACCAGGATGTGGTCGCCATGGGGACGTCGGAAGCGGGCCTGGGCACCGAGGGCGTCGTCCACGATGGCATCGACGAAGTCCGAGCAGTCGTTCCTGTCGAGCACAAAGCGGCCCATCGGTTGGGTCTCGCGGAACTCCTCGGCCTTCGCCGCGATCCTCCAGTTCAGCGGCTTCTCGCCCGGGTGGCGCCTCTCGAACTCGCGCCGCGCCCACTCCTCGTAAGAGAGGTCTTGCGCTCCTCCCTTCGACAGTGCAGGCGGAGCCATCTCCCACGACCGGCCCCTCTGCTTCGGCTGGTGGAAGGCGAATGCCCACACACCAACCGTTGCGATAGCGAGGATGGCAACGCCAATCGCTTTGCTGCTGTTCGCCATCTGGGTCTCGGCCGGGCGTAGCAGTGAAGTGCGGGCAGGCGGCGGCCCTCACAGGCTAGGATACCCTAGATCGGCTGTCGGACCACAGGAGTTCCCGCCCTTCCCGCGGCGCCCCGCGGCGCAGGCTGGCGCGCTCCTGTCAAACAGCGCGGCAGGCTCTAGCGGAGAGGCAGCGGCCTGATGCAATAGCGGTACTCGGGAGCGAGGCGGACTACCGCGATCTCATCCCGCCCAGGCGAGTTGCGGGTGAACCACTCCACCGAGTTGCGCCCGTACTGAGCCTCGGACCAGCTTCGGAGCTTCGTCCAGTCGTACACCTGGCCGTCCGTCCCGATGACCCCAATGTGCCACAGTCGCGACTCGTAAGGTCCGTACCAGGGCGAGTGCCGGACGAGCAGCTCATCGCCGGGCTGGAGCGGCGTTCGCCGGTCCCAGTAGTAGGTGTCCCACACGCGCTCCCGGGCCAGAATGTGGTCCCGGGAGTGGCGCCGGAACCGCGCCCGTGCGCCGAGTGCGTCGTCCATGATCGCGTCCACGAAGTCGGAGCAGTCGTTCTTGTCGAGCACGAAACGTCCCATTGGCTGCCGACGGTGGAACTCGACGGCCTTCGCCGCGATCTCCCAGTTCAGTGGCTTTGCGTGCGGGTGGTGCTTCCGGAACTCATGCCTCGCCCACTGTTCGTACTCGCGGGAGGAGAGGGTGCTGGTCAGCGGGGCCGGGAGGGCGGTGTCCCACCGCCCCCGTCGGCTGCAGCCGAATGCCCCTGCACCGACACTGGCTGCCAGAGCGACGAGGGCTGCGAGATGGGCGACTCGGGAACCGCTCATGCCGCGGGCGCCTGTACGGCTTTGGCCTCCGCCGCGCCGGAGAGTGGGCGGCGGTCAGGACCTCCCTTCGAAGGCCTGGGCTTCTCCCCCTTCTCGCGAGGGGTGATGATAGGCGGGAGCGAACCGGCAGGCAGTCCATGGCCGCCGTCAGACGGGAAGCCGCTGGACCCCGCAAGCTCCGGGTTGGGGAGAGGTGCGATGTCGTGGAGATGGTCTACAGGGACGACTGGCCACGGGCGGAGGAGACCCTCAGGGCCTACTGGGCGCACGAGGCCCTGGACCGGGCGGCGGTCGGCGTCACGGCGCCGCGGCGGAATCCGCTTCCGGGGCCGTCGGCGCCGCCGGCGCCAGAGGACCTCGTCGGCCGGTGGACTGACATCCGCTACCGCGTGGCAGTAACCGACGCCGGGCTCCGCCACACGTACTTCGGCGGCGAGTCCGCGCCGAGCATGTGGATCAACCTGGGGCCCGGAATCGTGGCGGCCTGCGTGGGTTCGCAGCCGACGTTCGCGGAGGACACGGTCTGGTTCGGGGAGCTACCCGAGTTCGATTGGGAGCGACTGCCGGAGATCGACTGGGAGGGCCGCTGGTGGCGGCTCACTCGGGACATGACGCAGGCCGCTGCCGACGCGCTCGGGGGAAAGGCCCTCGTGGGGGTCAGCGACCTCGGCGGCGCAAGTGACCTGCTCGCGGCGCTGCGGGGCACTCAGAACCTGCTCATGGACCTCGCTCTGAACCCCGGACCGGTCTTGCGTTGGATGGACGCGCTCGCCGATTGCTGGCTCGCGGCCTACGAGCGACTCGTCGCCATCGCCTCCGAGCCCTTTGGCGGGTCGGTCCAGTGGCTGGGGCTCTGGGCGCCGGGGAGGATGTACACTCTGCAGTCGGACTTCAGTTGCATGGTCTCGCCCGCGATGTTCGACCGGTTCATCGCCCCGGAGCTCGAGAGGCTGTGCCATTTCCTGGACTTCTCGCTCTACCATCTCGACGGGCCTAACGCGCTCCAGCACCTCGACCGGCTGCTCGCGATCCCCGAGCTGGACGGCATCCAGTGGACGCCGGGCGCGGGTGTGCCGCCATCGGTCGAGTGGCTGCCGATGCTCGGGAAGGTGCAGGCCGCGGGGAAATGCCTGCACGTACACGATTCGCTCGAGAACGCTGAGCGCATCCTGCGGGGGCTGAAGCCGGAGGGGCTCTTCTTTCAGACGAGCGCACCCGACGAGGAGACGGCTGAGGAGCTGCTGCGGAAGGCGGCCGAGTGGGCGGCGGGACCGAGGGAGGGGTAGGAACGGCAGGTGACGGGTGACAGCAACCGCAGTGTCGGTCGCGGAACGGCCGACCTACGCGAATGGCACGGCAACGGGATCGCCGGTCGGAGGAGCAACCGCCCTGCGGAAACGGCAGACAGGGTCAGGTCAACGGGAAGTCGATGGATCGTCCTTCCCTGGCTGAGCGATAGATGCCCTCCAGCAGCTCGGTGAGGTTGCGACCGTCGCGGACGGTGATCGTCATCTCCGAGCCGCTCTCGATGGCCGCCACCCACTGCTCCATGGGTGTCGGCAGAGCCGACGGGAGGCTAGTGACGAGGAGCTCTCCCGAGCAGCGGTCGGCGTACTTCGCATCTTGCACCATCAGCGTCGGGCGACCGTTCAGGCCGCGGAGGCCGACGAAGCCCTTCGTGCCATAGAGCTCGATGGGATTCGGCCCGGCGGCGTGGACCCAGGCCACGTCCAGGATGCCGAGGGCCCCAGTCGCGAACTCGACCACGGCGACCGCGTTGTCATCGACGTCGGGGTAACGCTTGGTGAAGCTGTTCATCTTCGCGGTAACGCTCTTCGGGGCGCCCATCAGCCAGCGCATGACGTCGACGGTGTGGCAGCCGAGGTCAAAGAGCGCCCCACCGCCCGCCGCGACCGGATCGGCGAACCACTGGCTGTAACCGGAGAACCACCCTCCACCGAGGGCGGCGGAGTGCGCGATGCGGGCCCGCATGAGCGTGACGTCGCCGAGGACGCCCTCGTCCACCAACTGACGGAGGAGCAGGATCTCCGGCGCGCAGCGGGAGGGCAGCGAGACCATGAAGCGGATGCCCGCGGCCTCGACCGCGGCCACGATCTCATCCGACTCCGCAGTGGTGATCGACAGTGCCTTCTCGGTGAAGACGTGCTTGCCCGCCTTGACGGCGCGCAGGATTACGTCATGGTGGGTGTTCGTCGGCGCGTCGACCACTACGCCCTGCAAGCCGTCGAGCGCCAGCATCTCGTCGAGGGCGGCGATGAACGGCACGCCATAGTCCTTTGCCGCTCCCTCGCCGCGTTCGGGCCACTCGTCCCAGATCGCCACCAGTTCGGCGTCCGGATGGTTCCTCACCTGCTCCGCGTAACCGCGGGCATGAACGTGGGCCATGCTGACCATGCCTAGCTTAACCAATGGGTTCACCCCTCCTGGAGGTATGGGTGGAGCGGCGTCGGCCGCTTCCGCACCGATGTCTACGATCTGGTCCTACGCCGGGCCCGTCGCCACGGCATCGATCTCGAAGAGCAGTTCCTCGCGGCAGACATCAGCTACCATGCAGACACCCAGCCGGCGGAAGGCGGTGTCGGCACATAGCGACCGGAAACGGCCGAGGTCGGCAGGGCGCTTCAGGAACACAGTGGCCTGGCGGATGTGGTCGAGGGTGAGGCCGCGCGTGCCGATGAGCGCCTCGATGTTCTCGACCGTGCGCTCGATCTGGCCGTCGATCTCTCCCCCGTGGATGCTCTTGCCCCATTCGTCGATGGAGGCCGTCCCGGACACGTAGACCGTGCGGGCGCCCCCGGTCACGACCTCCATGGCCCGCGAGAATGAAGAGCCGTAGGCGTACGCTTCGTTCTGCAGCGGGTTATGTATCTGGTTCACGGCGAGGTCGGCGCCCGGGGCCGCGCTCGCCGCCAGGAGGTCCATGACGCACGCGATCTCTCCCGGCGAGCGGCCCTGGATGCCGGTACTGGCTGGCAGGCGGCCGCCATTGTCGGAGATGACGCCGAACCCGCGGTACGCCTGAGTGCGGACAGCGTTGAAGGAGCCGTACCACGCCAGGATGTCGCCGATGTAGATCCAGGTGCGCACGACTTGCGGGTAGGAGAACCCGTGCGCACCGAGGATCCTCTCGGCGGTCTCGAACATCCGCCAGGCCTGGTCAGGGGGAGGCAGCGGCCGGTCGGGCGTCGTGCCGGTGACTCCCGAGAGGTAGGCGTGCCGCAGGCCGCCCGGCTCGACCAACCGGCCGAGAGCGAGACCCTCGTGGACGATCTCCACAACCGGACATGACCCGCCCGACACCGCGGGAGCGATGGCCCAGAGGTGGACGCCGGCAAGTCCGTCACCATCGCACGGCAGGCCCTCGAGGTAGGTTGGGGGCACGCTGCCGAAGGAGGCGCAGCCGGCGATGGCGTCCCGACGGGCCGGGAGTACGCCGGCGCGCGCGGTCAGGGCGCCGAAGAGCCGCTCCTGGACGACCAACGCTTCGCGGCTGGCGAGGATGGTCGCGATCGAGGCATACAGCGCCCGGGCCTCGGCACTCGCAGCGTGGGCGGCGGTAGTGCGCGGCAGTCCGGTGACGTATAGCTCGACAAAGTCCCGTCGGGTCACCTCCGAGACAACAACGCCGTCCTGGGTCAGGGTCGATCGGCCGGGGAACGAAGCATCAGTCATCCAGTTGGTCCTAGTTCCGACGGGTTAGCAGTGTGGCGCGTCCCGGGACAGGATGGGGCCAGGTCAGTCCCCCCCCGAAAACGCGAGTGTTCGACAAAGCGCGGCACCGCTCCTGCGACCGGAGAGCGAGTCCGCCCCCTCAGCCCGGATGGACCAAGCCGGTGAGTGACAGCCCGAGGCCGAGGAGGCCGGCCCCAATCACGACCAGCCCCGAGTCGACCCTGAACCTCAGCAGCACGACCAGCGCCGCCACGGCGAGAACCGCCTGCGGCACGCTCACGATGGAGATCCTGCCGAGGAGCACCGCCGAGGCCGTCACCAAACCGACCACCCCCGCCTCCGTGCCCTTCACGATGCGCTGAACGTAGAAGTTGCCCCGGATGCGGTTGAGGTGGTGCGAGGCCGCAATGGTCATGAAAAAGGAGGGCAGGAGGATGCACACCGTGCCGACGGTGGCCGCGAGGCCCGCGACGGCGAGGCCGGCGCCGCGACCGAGCTTGTAGCCTACGAAGGTGGCGGTCACGAGCAACGGGCCGGGCGTCATCTGCCCCAGCGCGACCGCATCGAGGAACTGCTGGTGCGTCAGCCAGGGGGCTGGGCCGACGACATACCCCTCGAGCAGCGGCACCAGCACGAAGCCTCCACCGAACACGAAGGTGCCCACGCGTAGGCACGCGACTGCCAGGCGGAGGATATCGCCGGAGGCCTGGCCGCCAGCGTGAAGGGCGAGCAGGCCGCCGCCGGCCAGCGCCACAACCAGGGCCACGACGAGGAGCAGGCGCGACACGCGGATGGGTCGTCGACTGGCGCAGGCGGCGGCCACTGCGGGCGGGCTCGGGGCCCGGCCTTCCTGAGCAGCGGGGCAGAGCAGAACCCCCAACGCGCCGGCGAGCAGCACCAGCAGGATGGGGTTGGCCCCGATCAGCATCGCGACGAACACGACGGCAGCAACCACGATCGAGCCGACGGCGGTCATCGCCCGCTTGCCGATGCGCCAGCCCGCCGCCAGGATCAGAGCCACGACTGCCGGCCGCACGCCGGAGAAGAACCCCTGCGCCTGCGGAACGACACCGTACTCCAGG
>Ga0315280_10011499_pt1 | contig 10870 bp, 14 predicted proteins | sample YL17G06_40_MG_FD_203697 | JGI IMG/M metagenome (GOLD analysis project Ga0315280, IMG submission 203697) | Sediment microbial communities from Yellowstone Lake, YNP, Wyoming, USA - YL17G06_40 | ecosystem: Environmental > Aquatic > Freshwater > Lake > Sediment | place: USA: Wyoming | collected... | reverse complement strand
CGTCGGCAGCGACGGGCAATTCCCGGACCTCTCGGCCAGGGACGCCGCTGTGATGCGGCGCCTCCGAGGCCAATAGCCGAAGGGCAGGATTTTGCTTTCTTCCCGCCGCGGGCAATGGCTATTATACAGCAACGTGGCACCGATGCCCGGTAGCGGTTACCGACCGGCCGCTGCGCTAACGAAGTGCCCGTCCAGCGGGCCAGACCAATAGGACACCGAATGAACATCTACGTAGGCAACCTGTCGTTCTCGACCACCGAGGAAGATCTGAGGCAGCTCTTCGTGCAGTTCGGCCAGGTCGACGCCGTCAGCATCATCAAGGACAAGTTCACTGGCCGATCGCGCGGTTTCGGCTTCGTCGAGATGCCGGACTCCTCACAGGCCCAGGCGGCTATTGCCGAGATGAACGGCAAGGACCTGGGCGGTCGCGGACTGAAGGTGAACGAAGCCCGTGCCCAGGGCGAGCGGCGGAGCGGTGGCGGCGGCGGCCGCGACAGGAACCGGTAGATATCCCTGCCAGGCGAGCCGGCTGACGCAGCCGGCGCCGCCTGCTACGGGCGGCCGGCGCCGATGGCCCAGGTAGCGTTGCAGCGGGGCCCCGCAGCCGGGCGCAATCAGCCGTGGCGGAATGTCCACTTCACGGCCCCCGGCCGTGGTGCGCGCGGGGGGCGGATACCGATATGACCAAAGGCAGCGACAATACCGGGCTCCTCCGCCTGGGCGTGCTCATCAGCGGCAGCGGGCGGACGCTGATGAACATACACTCACTGGCCGCTGCCGGCCGGCTGCCGGCTGAGGTCGCCGTGGTGATCGCCTCGCGGCGCTGCAAGGGCGAAGACCTGGCCCGCGGCGCAGGCTTGAAGGTCGAGCTCGTGCCCTACCGCAAGATCGGCGACCCGCAAATGTATTCCGAGCGGATATCCGCCGCCCTCGACGATGCCGCCGTGGAGCTGGTCGTGCTGGCGGGGTTCTTGTCGATGTGGCACATCCCGCCCCGCTACCTTGGCAGGGTCATCAACATCCACCCCGCGCTGCTGCCCAACTTCGGCGGCCATGGGATGTACGGCCACTTCGTTCACGAGGCAGTCCTGGCCGCCGGCTGCAAGGTCTCCGGCTGCACAGTCCACTTCGTGACAAACCAGTACGATCGCGGGCCGATCATCGTCCAGCGAACTGTGCCTGTCCTGGAGGGCGACACGCCCGATACACTGGCCGCCCGGGTCTTCCAGGAAGAGCTTCAGGCCATGCCCGAGGCCATCCGCCTGTTCGCCGCCGGCCGGTTGACCATCGACGGCAACGTGGTCCGCGTCCGCCCGGCGTAGCGACCAGGACGTGCCGGGCCTAGCCCCTCAGCGTCTTAATCAGGATCGCCACGCCCTTGGCCAGCAGCGAGTCGCTGATCACCAGCGGCGGGGCGAGGCGGAGGACGGAGTCCTGTGTGCAGTTGATGAGCAACCCGGCGGCCATGCATGCCGAGACGGCATCGCGGCCGGGCGTGTCTAGCTCGATGCCGATCATCATCCCCTTGCCGCGGACCTCCTTGACGCGCCCGATCCGCGCGTCGCGTATGGCCGATATCACCTGCTCGCCCTTGGCGGCGGCGCGGGCGACAAGGTCCTCATCGGCGATGAGCTTCATGGTGGCCAGAGCCGCGGCTGCACACAGCGGGTTGCCGCCCATCGTGCAGCCGTGCTTGCCTGGGCCCAAGACGTCCTGCCACTTCGCCCCGGCCACGCACGCCCCCAGCGGCAGGCCGCCGGCGATGGCCTTCGCCACCGTCATGACGTCCGGCGTGATGCCGTAGTGCTGGTAGGCGTACCACCGCCCCGTCCGGGCAGGCGCGGTCCAGACCTCGTCGACCACCAGCAGGATGTTCTTCTGGTCGCACAGCCGCCGCAGGCCCTGCATGAACTCAGCAGTCGGCACGTGCATGCCGCCCTCAGCCTGGATCGGTTCGACGAACACGGCCGCTGTCTGCTCGTCGATGGCGCCGGCCACCGCCGCCAGGTCGCCCAGGTCCACCTTGACGTTGCCCGGCAGCATCGGCTCGAAGCCCGCCTGGAACTTCTCCGGCGTCAGCGACAGTGCCCCCATCGTCCGGCCGTGGAAACAATTGTTGAAGCTGATGATCTTGTAGCGCCCCTGCCCGGCGGCCAGTCGCACCAGCTTGATCGCGGCCTCGGCGGCCTCGGCCCCGCTGTGGCAGTAGAACACCTTGCCGCCGAAGCCGCGCGAGGTGATCTCCTCGGCCAGGAGCACCTGCGGGGCGTTGGTGAACAGGTTGCCGTGGCACAGCAGCAGCGGCAGTTGCTTCTTGACGGCTGCGACGATTGCCGGGTGGCAATGCCCTGCCACGCCCGCCCCGCCGAAGCCAGCGAAGAAGTCGATGTACTCCTTGCCGTCGGCGTCCCATATCCTCGCACCCTTTCCTCGTGCCATCGCCACCGGCACCCGGCCGTAGTTGGGCATCAGATACTTGCCCGTCGCCTCGACTATCTGTGCTTGAGTTGCCATCCGCCTTCCTCCGTTCGCGCCGCCAGCTAGGCGCCGAACTTCTCCAGCTTGCCGGCGTGGGCCATCGCCAGGGGCAAAAGCTCCTTGGCCGGGATCGTGCCGATCTGTCCGCTGCGGCAGGTGACCTCGTCGAAGTGCCGCCCATCGCCGCCGCGCAGGTGCGGTGCAGCCATCAGCACCGGCACGGAGTGCCAGCTATGCGCCTTGACGGTCGGCGGGGTGGAGTGGTCGCCCGTGACGATGAGCACGTCGGGCGAGGCCTTCAGCAGCGCCGGCAGCGCCGCGTCGACCTCCTCGATCCGCTCGACCTTTCCGCTCAGGTCGCCGTCCTCGCCGGTCTTGTCTGTGTACTTGAAGTGCGCGAAGACGAACGTGTGGTCGGCCGCCGCCTTCGCCGCCTCGCTACAGACGTCAGCCGCCGTCGTCGGCTTGGCGACGACCGGTATGCCTACCAGGCGGGCCACGCCGCGATACATGGGGTAGCCCGCCACGGCCGCCGGCTTGAGGCGATAGCGGTCCGCGAACTTCGGCCAGTCGGGACAGCGGGCAAAGCCGCGGGCGAGGATCATGTTGGCCTTAGGTTCGTCAGACAGTATCGCCCGCACCTGCTTCAGTAACTTCTCCACGATCTCGGCCGTGTGTCGAGGCTGCGGTACCCGTGTCGGCGATAGCGGCGGCACGCCGGTAGCCTGCGGATCGGTGTCGCCGATGTTGTCGTCTAGGCCGTCGCCGCGAAGCACCAGCACCGCGCGGTGCTCGGCCTCGGTCTCCAGGAAGACCTCCACGCCCGCAGGCGCCACTAGCTTGGCCTTCAGCTTGGCCAGGACGCGGCGGTTCTCGCTGTCGGGGATTCTGCCGGCCCGGCGGTCGACGACCTTGCCGGCCTTGTCTATGGTGCAGAAGTTCAGCCGGGCGGCGACGTCCCGGTCTTCCAGGGGGAACTCGATGCCCAGCGCGCTGAGCACGCCGCGGCCGACCTCGTAGACAAGTGGGTCATAGCCGAACAGTCCCAGGTGCCCCGGGCCGCTGCCGGGCGTGACGCCGGTGGCCACTGGCACGAGCAGGCCCATCGCGCTGCGGGCGGCCAGCTTGTCCAGGTTCGGCGTCCGCGCCTGCTGAAGGGCGGTGCCCGCCCCGGCGTTGTCGCAGTCGCCCAGGCCGTCCATCACGAGCATCACGATCCGCTTTTCGTTTTCAATCGCCAGCGAGCTGATGAGTCTGCCGTACGTGTCTTCCATGTGTCTGTCCTCTCCCCCTCCGTCCGTGCGGACGAAACAGCGCATCAAACAAGCCGAGATTCTGAGCGCTGCTTTGCCAAGGCCTCGCATGGTAACCTGCTTCGAGTTGCTTCGCGATTCTCCACAGGGCAAATCCTGCGGAACTCCCCTGCGGGAGCGAAGCAGGATGACCCCAAGGGGATTCGGACCCCTGTTGCCGGGATGAAAACCCGGTGTCCTAGGCCTCTAGACGATGGGGCCGGTCGCGGCGCCCATCCGGAAAAGCTCCGGATAGCGGGTTCGTATCGTACACACACGCACCGCGTGGTAAAAGGCATTTCCTCGCCGCTGCCGGGCCTGCCAGCGACTGGCCGCCGGTGGGCGGCAGGTGGCGGCAATAGCGGAGCGCCGTGGGCGTTTATCACAAGAGTACCTGGCCAACGGAGACGTCTGCCGGGAGGCACCTGCCGGCTGGCGCAGGCCGGGATGAGAAAACGGACACAGACTTACACCAGATGAAAGGAAAGACCATGAGTAAGTCATTGTTAGCAGCACTCTGCGCCTTGGCAGCGTGGGTTGTCCTTGCCCAGCCGGTAATCGCGCAGGAAGCAGACCCCGGCAAGGGGCCGGCCCATGGGCCGGGCGAGCGTGCCAAGACGGAAGGACCCACCACGCGGCAGCGCGGCGAGGCCATGGTGGACCGGATCGTCAAGGAGCTACAGCTCACTCCCGAGCAGGAGCCCAAGGTCCGCCAGGCCCTGGAGACGCATTTCCAGGCCGTTAGAAACTGGACGCAGGAGAACGGGGAGAAGATGAGAGAGTTGTGGCCGCAGATGAGGGAAGCCCGTCAGGCCAATGACGAAAACAAGATCAAGGAGCTACAGGCGGAATTCAAGAAGATCAACGATGCTCGTCTCAAGCTCCGCGAGGACCTCTTCAAGCAGCTCACCGGGGTGCTCACCCCGGAGCAGATGGAGAAGCTCAAGGACAGGATCATCGAGTGGCGGATGAGGCTGACAGAGATGCTCGCCCGGGTGGCGAACCTGACCGACGAGCAGAAAGGGAAGGTCCGCGAGATCGTGAAGAACTGGCGTGAGGAGCAGGAGACCTGGGCCGCGCCCGGTCGGCCGGGCAGGAATTTCCAGGCCCTCGTCGAGAAGATCGTCACCGACGTGATCCTCACCAAGGATCAGCGGGCGGCGCTGGCCGCCACGCCGGCTGAGGGCGACTTCTTCGAAAAGGTGATGAGCCTGGACCTCACCGAGCAGCAGAAGGCCCAGGTCGAGAAGATCGCCGACGCGATGCACAGGGCTCGCCCGGAGCGTTCTGCCGGGCCGCCAGCGATGAGAGGAGAGCCCCGGCCCGAGGGTCCCGAACCGGCCCCATCCGGTGGCGGCGAATCCGCACCCGACTGATACTGTCTCCCAGTTGACTCGACGCCTCCCACAAGGCGACCAGTCGGAGCGCCAGCCGCCGCAAAGGCGGCTGGCCGCTTTTTGGCAGCAGGGCGTCGGTGCAGCTACCTCCCCGATGCTGCGCTGTCATGGGCAGAGCGGGCGACTGGGGTGAGATTGCAGGCAGCATTTACTGGCTGGCAGAGGGGACGCCGCAGTCGCAGGTTTCAACCCGGTTTCTGCCGGCGTTCTTGGCCTTGTACATTGCCTGGTCGGCGGCTTGGACGAGGGTCGCCGCCTGAGTGGAGCCGTTGTTGCAGGCGGCGGCCCCGAGGCTGATGTTGACGGTGAGCGGCGTCTCTCCGGCGAGGATCGGCTGCTTGGCGATCGCAAGCCGGATGCGCTCGCCCAGACTTGCAGCGGTGTCAACGGTGCAGCCGGGCGCCACGATGAGGAACTCTTCCCCGCCGTAGCGTCCCAGCGTGTCGTAGGCGCGGATGACCGAGTGCATCCTGTCGGCGGCCTGGCGGAGCACCTCGTCGCCGATGTCATGGCCGAAGGTGTCGTTGACCCGCTTGAAGTGATCCAGGTCGGCCATCAGAACGCCAACCGGCGAGTTTTCGCGGCTTGCCCTGGCCAGATCCCTCTCCAGCGCCGCGAACACGGCCGGGCGGTTCCACAGCCCCGTCAGCGGGTCGTGCGTGGCCTGTTCCAGCAGCGCCTCCTGTGCGGCTAGCAGTTGTGTCTGGAGGTCGAGGATTCGGCTGGCGGCCCTCAGGCGGGCCCTGAACTCCCCGGCATGGATGGGCTTGACCAGGTAGTCGTCGGCGCCGCCCTCGATGCCCTCGATGACGTCTTCCTTTCGGCCCTTGGCGGTGAGCAGGATGATGTAGACGTAGCCCCGGCCCCGCAACTGCCTGGCGCGGCGGCAAAGTTCCACGCCGTCTATGTTCGGCATCATCCAGTCCAGGATCGCAAGGTTGGGGCTGTCGTCCTGGCTGAGCACCTGCCACGCCTCGGCCCCGTCGCGCGCGACGAGGACCTCGTAGCCCCACTTGGTCAGCATTGCCTGCAAGAGACGGCGCGAAACAGTATCGTCCTCGGCGATCAGCACTCGCATGGGCATATTGTGATTCCCGCCTCGTGCGTCTGTTGGCACAGGCGGAATGGGTCCGCCTTTAGACCGAGTCGGAGGGCAGCGAGAGCGACCCCGGCCCTCATGCATGTGGGCACATCGGCAACAATTGGCCGGGAAAGAAGTAAAAACGCACCCTCGCAGCCGTCCTCTGCGCGGAAGGCTCAGTCTGCCAGGCCGAAGATCCGCCGGGCGTTGGCGGTGGTCAATCTGGCCAGCGCGTCGAGCGTCACGCCGCGGGGGGCCGCCAGGCACTCGGCCACGTGGCGCACGTTGGCCGGCTCGTTTGTCTTGCTCCTGCGCACCGGCTCGGGCGAGAGGTAGGGGCTGTCGGTCTCGATGAGGATGCGATCGTCCGGGACGGCTGTGGCGGCGCTGCGCAGCGTATGGGACTTGGCGAACGTCACGATGCCGGAAAAGCCTATCGCGGCGCCGATGTCCAGCGCCGCGGCCAGGTCTTCGCTCTGCTGCTGGGCGAAGGAGTGGAAAACGACCATGCTGCCGTCGATGCCGGATTCCCGTAGGACCGCCAGCGTGTCCGCGAATGCCTCGCGGGTGTGAATCACCACTCTCCTGCGCTCCTGCCGCGCGAGCTGGAGCTGCTCGGCGAAGACGCGCCGCTGCACCGGCCGAGGAGAGAGGTCATAGTAGTAGTCCAGCCCGCACTCGCCCACGGCCAGGCACTTGGGGTCCTTCAGCAGCGACCGCAGCGTCTCGACGTAACCGTCCGGTGCGTCCTTGGCGACGTGAGGGTGGACGCCGGCCGTGAAGTAGACGGTATGGTAGTCCGCCGCGAGTTTCCGGCACTGCTGCGCCTCCTCCAGCTCGCCGGAGGCGCAGATGACGGTTGAGACTCCGGCCTGTGCGGCCCTGTCGAGCACCGCCCGCACCTGACGCAGGAGCCGGCGGTGCGCGAGGTGGCAGTGAGTGTCGATGAATTCGGGCATTTGACGGTTGGCGCCTGTCGGGGCGGCGGACCGATGTCAGCGGAAGGCGTCGGTGATGTGCCTTACCCGCGGCTGCTGCCCCGGCGGGACGACCACCGAGACGATGTCGTAGCGGACGTTGTACCTTTCGCTGTCGCGGCTGGCCAGATAGCGGGCAGCGGCCCTCTTGATGCGGTGCTGCTTGTGGCCGTCCACGGCGGCCTCGGGGTCGGTGTACGAGTCGTTGCGGCGGGCCTTGACCTCCACGAAGACTATCGTGCCCTCGCCAGGTTGGGTGGAACTGGCGCCTTCCAGCATGATCAGGTCGATCTCGCCGACGGGGCAACGGTAGTTGCGGGCCAGCAGCTTCATCCCGCGGCGCGAGAGGAACTGTCTGGCGATCCGCTCGCCTTGAGGGCCCAACGGCTTGGCTCGTCCGAAGGGCCACATGGCAGGTCAGGACTGCTCTGCGACGGCGGGGGCGGCCTCGGCGGCCGGCTGGGTGGGGCCTGTCTTGCGGGTTTCTTCCTTCAGCCGCGTGGCCTTTCCCACCCGCTGTCGCAGGTAGTACAGCTTGGCCCGGCGGCTGCGGCCCTTCCGCACGACCTTGATGTCCACGATCTTGGGGCTGTGCACCGGGAAGGTCCGCTCGACTCCCTCGTTGTTGACGATCCGCCTGACGGTGAAGCTCTCGCCGATCCCGCGTCCGCGCCGGCTGATGACAACCCCCTCGAAGCCCGCTATCCGCTCCTTGTCGCCCTCGACTATCTTCACCGAGACGTCCACCGTGTCGCCGATCGTGAAGTGTGGCATCTCTTTTCTGAGGTGCGAGGCGGCAACCTTGTTGAGAATCTCCTGGCTCACGATGTCTCTCCAACTGTCCCGGCTGAACTTGCTTGCAGTCGTACTCGGCGATCTGCCGGGTCAACCTTTGCTCTTTTTGTATCGTTCCCACAGGTCCGGGCGGCGTTGCATGGTGCGCAGCTCGGCCTGCTCGGCCCGCCAGGCGGCGATCTTGGCGTGGTTGCCGCTGAGCAGCACATCTGGCACGGCCATGCCGCGAAACTCGCGCGGGCGAGTGTACTGCGGGTACTCTAGCAGCCCGGCGCTGAAGGACTCCTCTGTCAGCGACTCTGCCGTTCCCAGCGCCCCGGGCAGCAGGCGGGCCACGGCGTCGATCACGGCCATCGCGGCGATCTCACCGCCGCTGAGCACGAAGTCGCCGATGCTGATCTCCATGTCCGCCAGGCCGGTGCGGATCCGCTCGTCGAATCCCTCGTAGTGCCCGGCCAGCAGGATCAGCCTGCTCTCGGCGGCGAGCTCGCCCGCAAGGCGCTGGCTGAACGTCTTGCCCTGCGGACTGAGCAGTATGACCTTGCCGCCGTCTCCGGCTTGCTTCCTGACGGCCTCGACGGCGTCGAAGACCGGCTGGCACATCATCACCATGCCGGCCCCGCCGCCGAACGGTGCGTCGTCGACGCTGCCGTAGGCGTCTGCGGCGAAATCGCGCATGTTCGTTACTGCTATCTCGACCAGGCTGCCGCGCGCCGCACGCCCCACGATGCTCGTCTTGCAGAACGCATCGAACATCTCCGGGAACAGCGTAAGGATGTCGACACGCAGCGGCATGGGAGCATCTAGCGTCCCTTCGCTCGCCAGAGAGTACGCGGGCTACTTCGGGCTGATCCCGTGGCGCTTCAGCAGGTTGGCGACCGTTGCGGTCGGCTGCGCGCCGGTTCCAAGCCAGTATTCGATCCGCTCCCGCTTCAGCGACAGCCGCTTGTCGGGGTCCTTGGCCTGCGGGTCGTACCAGCCCAGCTCCTCGATGACTTTGCCGTCGCGAGGAGAGCGGGTATCCATCGCGCTGAGCCGGTAAAAACTCCTGTGGAGCCGGCCGAATCTCTTCAGTCTAAGCTTGACCGCCACGAACCTCTATCTCCAATCGTTCTTGCGCCCTTCCCCGCCCGCAGGCGCGTTACCATCGCCGCACCGAGGTGCGAATGGGGTATTCTAACGGCTGCCTGCCGCCCTGCAAGGGCTTTTCCCGCCCATTCCACACCGACTCACCGCCGGGTGGCGGCCCGGCGATAGTTTCCTTCTTCGCCGACGGCAAGGCGCCTACCATAAAGTGCCGGGCCTATGATGTGTTGCCCGGGGTCGCCAGCGGCAGGCGGCCTGTGTGGGAGCTGCGTCCGTGCGGACGCAGCGGACAGCGAAGCACCAACCCCCAACAAGAACCGTCGTTTGCCGAAAGGAGCCGTACCATGGCTAAAGTAGCACGGGAAATGGTGGAGAAAGCCGGCGTCAAACTAGACCAGCTCATCGAGCTGCTGGTTATGAACGCCGCGGCTGAGCTGACCACCTTTTACTACTACACGATCCTGCGCGTGAATCTGATCGGGCTGGAGGGCGAGGGGATCAAGGAGATCGCCGAGACCGCCCGCATCGAGGACCGCAACCACTTCGAGGCCCTCGTGCCGCGGATCTATGAACTTGGCGGCAAGATCCCCGACGACATGAAGGCCTTCCACGACATGTCAGCCTGTCCGCCGGCTGGGCTGCCCAAGGACCCGACCAACACAAAAGCGATGCTGAAGGTGCTGGTGGAGGCTGAGCGATGCGCGGTGCGGGGCTACACCCACATCTGCAACCTCACCGCGGGCAAGGACCACCGCACCTATGACCTGTCGCTGGCCATCCTCAACGAGGAAGTCGAGCACGAGTCGTGGTTCTCGGAGTTCCTGGGCGAAGGCCCCTCCGGCCACTTCATGCGCCGCGGAGAAACTTCGCCTTTCGTCTCCAAGTTCCTTCGATAGAATCAGGCTGGGGCGCGGGGCTGGCCAGCTCAGCCCCCCGGCATAATAAGGGTCTATGAGCGAGAGGCGCTTCACCAGGGAAGAGCTGTCCCGCTGCGACGGCCGAGAGGGCAGGCCGGCGTACGTTGCCTACGAGGGCAAAGTCTACGACGTCTCCGGCAGCTTCCTGTGGCGGGGCGGCAGGCATCAGGCCAGCCACCTCGCCGGCAGGAACCTGACCGACGCGATCGCCGAGGCGCCGCACGATGCGGACCTGCTGGACAAATTCCCCGTCGTAGGGGCGATGGTGGAGCATTGACGCCGCGGGGCAGAGGGGAGAGTGGGTTGGGCGCAAGCTCAGCAATTCGGCCTGAAGCCCCCAGGCGCCGAGTTACCCCCTATTCCTTCTTCTTGCGTCGGGGGGTGGCGACGTTCATCTTGCACTCAGCCGCCAGGTCCAGGAACTCATCCTGCTCCAGGTCGGCTAGCTGCTTGCCGCGCTCGGTGAGCTTCTGGGTGAACCTGATGCACTTCTCCTGCATGGACTTGTGGGTATCGCGCGAGCCGCCGATGAGGTAGAACACCTCCGCGCGGGTCACGCGGACCACGTCGTCGTCCTTGTCCAAGCCGATGCCGAGCAGCTTCGCCTTGCGTCTGTGAGGCACCACGTCGTTGGCTCCTGCCGAGACTGCCACTGTAACTATTTTACCACATCTGCTGCCGTTGCGGCAACAGCAGGGGGCGCATCAGGGGGAATCGGCCAGGCGTGGGTGACGGCTTGAATGGAGCAGGTTCCTGTGCAACCGGACCTGGCTCGCCGGACAAGTCCGCCGTAGCCTTGGCGAAGGCGGATGCCGGAGGCGGGAGTCGAACCCGCACCAGGGGTGAA
>Ga0315280_10011498_pt1 | contig 10870 bp, 8 predicted proteins | sample YL17G06_40_MG_FD_203697 | JGI IMG/M metagenome (GOLD analysis project Ga0315280, IMG submission 203697) | Sediment microbial communities from Yellowstone Lake, YNP, Wyoming, USA - YL17G06_40 | ecosystem: Environmental > Aquatic > Freshwater > Lake > Sediment | place: USA: Wyoming | collected... | reverse complement strand
ATCGCTCATCCAAATCTCAGCGACGGCGCTCTGAGATGGCAAGAAAAAAGGAAAGAAAACGCTCAACACCCCGACCAACCGTTTTCGCAGCAACACCCTGTTTGAGTATGTATTTAGCTCCTCTGAAAGAAGGCGGAATTTCGCCTTATTTCCATGTGGACTTGTTATGAAAAGGTCAAAATAGGCACTATTGAATACCTAACTTAACAGATATGTGCAACGAGCTAAATACGTACCTGTTTGAAGGTTCTTGTGCAAATTCCACTTTTGGAATATCGGAAATCTCTTGCTCGGTTTTCCTCTTGAATTTCAGAGTGCCGGGTCTGAGATCTGGCTGTATGATTGAGCTCACTCCTTCCAAAAATGAAAAGTGAACGTGATTGCGAGATTGTTCGCAGTTCCTGCTAAACCGTCGACGATCCAGTGACACTTGGTCTAATTAGTGTCTCAAGGCCTTTCCTGGCAAGGCACCTGTATGTTGCCCTTTCTCTATGACGATTCTTCCATTCACTATGACGTACTCGATTCCTTCCGGATACTGGTAAGGTTTCTCGAAAGTCGCCTTATCCGTTATCGTGTCCTTGTTGAACACCACGAGATCTGCCCACACTCCTTCTTTCACGAGTCCTCTGTCTCTCAGCCCCAATCTCCAAGCAGGTAACGAGGTCATCTTCCTCAACGCCTCTTCAAGGGTCAACACCTTTCGTTCTCTCACATAGCGAGCCAAGACGCGTGGATGATTACCATATGATCTCGGGTGTTGTTGTCCCTGGCCAAGAGTTCCATAGGGAGCTAGTGAATATCCGTCAGACCCCATCATGGAGCTGGCATGCCTCATGGTAAGCTCAACTTCTTCCTCGAACCTGTTAAATCCTATGATTGTTCCGCCCGCTTTCTCCTCGATCAAGAGATCAAAAAGTGCGTCGAAAGGGTCCACTCCCCTAATCTTCGCGATCTCAGCGAAGGTCTTCCCAATGAGATCCTTGTTTCTCTCACAGTTGGCTAATATTATGTTGTCCCATTTTCCAAGCTTAGCAAGCGCCCTGCAGGCTGTGCCTCCGCCACGCGCCCCCTCTCTCAAGGTCTCCTCTCTAATCCTCTGTCGGATTCTAGGGTTCTTCAACCTCCGAATAAGTGCTGCGTCTCCGCCTTCGTTCGCCCATGGTGGAACCATTGCTCTCAGGCCTGTACTTCCCGCATCATACGCGTATACATCTCCTGTCACGTCAAGTCCCCTTGCCTTAGCCTCATCAACTATGCTCAAGTTTATCGCCGCTCTACCCGTGGGCGCAGACGCGATGACATGGGGAACATTATGTGAAATGTGCACCGATACACCAGCCAATTCTCCGATGTCTATGGCTTCTATGGTCGCCTGTAGCATTGTCTCACTCTGTCCACGTGTGTCAGTTGCGTAGTATCCCTTGTGCTTCGCAACCACCTTCAAGAGCTCTACTAACTCGTACGTCGGAGCGTAGCAGCTAGGTACGTAGATGAGCCCTGTAGACATGCCGAACGCTCCCTCCTTCATCGACTGGTCAACCAAGGCCTTCATCTTGTTAAGTTCTGAATTTCTAGGTGGGCGGTTTTCAAATCCCATGATTGCTGAACGAATGGTTCCATGTCCAACGAGCCCTGCAACGTTGAGCGCGATCCCTTGCTTGGTCAGCTTGGCGAGATACTGACCAAAAGACAGCCAATTCCACTCTATCTCGCGGGCCAGGGCTCCATAATGCTGCTTCGTGGATTCCACATTTCTCCTCGTGAGAGGCGCAACTGAGGAACCGCAATTGCCCACAACCTCTGTAGTGATGCCCTGCCGAATTTTGCTCTCGGCAGCGGGATTGATCAGAAGCACGAGATCGGAGTGAGAATGCATGTCAATGAAACCCGGCGACACTACTTGCCCAGAGGCATCTATTGTCGTCTCAGCCTGGACTGAACCTAGATCACCAACGGCAGATATCTTTCCCTCTTCAACGGCCACGTCTGCCTTGAAAGGTGAAGATCCAGATCCATCAATTACATGGCCTGATTTTATGACTATGTCATACACCATTTGCAAACTTCACCTGGCTCTCTAGATACCGCCAATATTGTGCTTAAGTATTTGCACTCTGTGACTTGTCGATGGCTGTATGTATGTGTTGTTGTGACTCATGGCTTTGGGACACTTTTCTCAGTTGATTTTTGAGGTGTATCTCAGTGGTATGTTGTGGGTGTACTTGAGGTAGGTTAGTTGTCTGATGTTGTAGACGCAGATTCGTGCGAGTATCTCCGTGGCCAGTCTTACTATGAGTCTCTTTCGTAGGGGCGTGGGGTTCACCCGCTTCATTGTGCTGCTGACTGTCTCAGCGATTGACCGTGTGTGGTAATCTCTCAGCCATCTCTCTGTCTCCCGCGTGAACTCTATGAGCATGTCACGCCAAGCCACTGCTCCTCCAGCCCTGAAGGTGACATTCATCTTCGGCATGATTCTGGGCTTGGCACCCAGCTCAGCTATGGACTCGCAGTTCTCCCTGGAGAGGAAGGCTGAATCCACACGGCCGGCCATGGTGAGGCGGCAGGATGCCCCCAGAGTAGAAACCTTCCTCAAAGAGTACGGAGCCGAATACTACATCAGAACAGTAGAACTAAAACCAAGCGACCAAAAGAAGCTGAAACTGAACTAACCAAGAAAAGTGTCCCAAAGCCGGTGATGGAACGGCCTGCGGAAAACTGCGAAAGGCCGGCCGCCGGCCGTGCGAAAGTATTAAAAGTAAATAGGGCACATTGAAATTCTCGAGGCAATGAAGATTTGAGACTAAAGTTCTTGGGCAATAAGGCTGTTACGCGGATGCAGGCGATAATTCTGTTGGTGGTTGTCGTGGTTGCCGCCATCGGTGGTGGCTACTACTACTATGAGGCGACGAAGCCGAAGCCTCCAGTGGAGATGGCTATCTACGCGACGGTTGGAGAAAGAGTCATTCTTGAAAAGTTTGTCGCGCCAGTTTTCTTGGAGGAGTACAACTGCAAACTACTCATCATGGAAGGTCTTTCTGCTGAGAATCTCGCTAAGACAACGGCTGAGAAAGACAACCCTGTCGCGTCGGTTGTTATGATGGATGAGGGCCCATTGAAGCAGGCGAAGGCTCTCGGCTTATGCCACAAGGTGACAGAGAAAGAAGTACCAAATCTGGAGAAGATGCCTAAGGAATTCCAAGACCCGGATCAACTTGGTGTGATTAACAGACTAGTGACCTTCGGACTTTTCTATGACTATAAGGCCTTTAAGGACAAAGGCTGGGCTCCGCCTTCGTCTTGGTATGATCTCTGGGATCCAAAGTTCAAGGGAAGAGTTGTCTTACCGACGGGCAGCAGCACCTGGTCGTTTATTTTCGCTATGATCATCAATGGGTTGGAAGGGGGAACCGATGCGAACTGGGATCCAGGTTTCAACAAGATAAAGACGCTCGTTCCGAACCTCCACTCATTCTCTCCAAGGTCAAGCAACACGATGACCCTAGTCCAGAGAGGCGAGGCATGGATCGGCCCATTTGGACTAGCATACGCCCTCGCTGCTGACCGTGAGAAAGGCATACCAATGAAAGATGTGATTCCGAAGGAAGGAGGAGCCTTCTACGCGAGCTGGATGCTCATACCGAAGAATGCTAAGCACTTGGAGCTTGCCTACAAGTTCGCGGACTATACTCTAGGTCCTGAATACAGCGCCGAGCACTTCAAGGTCACCTTCTTCGGATCAGTTCATCCGGAAACGTCCACTAGACTGACTGGGGAATACAAGAACCTCTACGAGTCAACTTACAAACCTGAGGCTCTAAGGAAGCTCTGGCCGACAAACTGGGACCTTTACGCCACGATGAAAGATAAGTTCCTTGAGAGATGGAGCAAAGAGATCGAAGTAGCCAAGTAGTTTGATCGGCCAATTACGTCTCATCTTTGTTGTCCAAGTATGGACCCAAGTTGCACGACGTTTTCTGATAGACGGCGAGGGGAGGTTGCCCTGAAATTGCCTCTTTGGGCGACTGACTTTCACCGGAATGTCAGGTCTGGTGCTCTTTGATTGTTCTATTTGGGCCGGCCGTATAGATCTGAAAAGATCTATAAGCAAGAAGTAAGATGACTTTGCCGATTTGTGTGTGGCAAACTTGTCTGACCCGATCAGAACTCTTGCAGAATTTCTCGCTAAGATTCGCTTCGATGACCTACCGAAGGAGGTTGTAGAGCAAGCGAGGTATCTGATCCTAGACTCGCTCGGATGTGCGCTTGGCGGGTCAAGAACTGAGCTGGGAAGGGTGGTCGTTGAGACGGTAAAGAGTCTTGGTGGTAACCCAGAGGCCACAATAATAGGTGACGGGATTAAGACTAGCTCTGTCTTTGCAGCTCATGTTAATGCAATACTCGTGGATGCTCTGGACTTTGAAGATACATTTCATGGTCTTGGACATCCAAGCGCCACAGTCATTCCAGCAGCGCTAGCCGTTGCAGAGAAAGAACGAGCCAACGGTGAGCAGCTAATCACGGCTGTCGTGGGCGCATACGAGGTGGCTGTACGCCTAGGCTTCGCTATGAGGCCATGCACCCGCAAAGGCAAGTTTGGCTCGTTCCAGTATTGGCACACATTCGGGGCGGCCGCTGCTGCAAGCAAAATTCTCGAACTTGATGTTGATGGCATCTTGACTGCATTTGGTTACGCTGGAGCAAGCAGCCCACTACCCACTTACACAGGCGCCCGAGGTTTTCGCCGCCGGCCTCTAACATGGATCAAAGACAATTTTGGTGAGATAACGGCGGCCGGAGTTCTCGGGGCTCTCCTAGCGAAGAAGAACTTCATCGCCCCGAGAGCGCCAGACTTGGATTTCTGGCAGGAGTATACGAGCGATGAAGAGCGCTATCAGAAAGTGGTTGATGGGATCGGCGCCGACTACAAAATCCTTCTCACTGGCTTCAAACCGTTCACAGCATGCAGATACATACACTCTGCACTAGGAGGGTTGCAGAAGGTGCTGCAAGAGAACAAACTTGTCGCAGACCAAGTCCAAAGCGTCGTTGTTCACAGCCACCATGACGTCGCAACAGACTTCGCCGTGTATGAGCCACGCAACATGGTTGACGCTGAGTTTAGCCTTCCATACACAGCCGCCATGGTTATGCTGGGCAAGAAGCCGGGACTTGGCTGGTACAGCGATGAAGCCATGAAGAACCCGGCAACTCTAGAAAACGCACGCAAAGTCCAGATAAGATACTCTGAGGAGTCAGATAGATTACTGAACCAAGAGGGCTATAGGAATAGGAGAGTTCTTGCGATCGTAGAAGTCACAACTAAAGATGGAAGACACTTCCAGAAACGAGTCGAATTGACGAAAGGGGATCCTGCAGATCCACTGACAAGAACTCAGCTTGTTGAGAAGTTCCAAGATCTCGCTGTCTCAGCAGCGCTCCCCATGCATAAAACCGAAGCCATCCTGAACATCGTAACCAATCTCAAATCACTAGATGACGCTTCGGAACTGGGCCAGCTTCTTTGTCCTTGACGCTGATCCGTTCGAAGCTGCGTCTGCATCAACAGTTCGAGGATAAGAACCCTAGCGGAGATCCCTTTCTCACAGAAAAGACAGAGTGCATCAGTATTCACATCCGAGAAGGTGGAAACAGGATCAGAGAGGAGTGGGAAAATCTAAATCCTGAGTGCTTTCACATCCGCCAACGAGCGATTAACATGGCGGCGAGCGGCAGATCTTCCATCCTTGTCCTCTCACTGCTTCTCTTGGCTCATGCCATCGAACACACGTACGGAGCGATAATGCCAGTTCTCTTCCCTCTCATCATGGACGAATTCTCACTCAACTATGCCCAGATTGGCTTGCTGGCCGCGAGTTACATGATCACGCTGAGTTTCCTACAACTGTTTGCCGGGCTACTGACTAGGTATATCGTGAGAAAAATTCTAATTGGAGCCGGACTGATCTGGGTGGGATTAACGACTTTTGCCACTGGTTTCGCTCGCGGCTTTCAAGAACTAGTGGGCATAAGAGCCCTTTCAGGAGCTGGAGCTAGCATGTATCATCCTCTGAGCGGATCGTTTCTCGCCGATAGGTTTGGAAGATCGTCTAGAGGTCGCATGATGGGCCTTCACCTAGGAGCAGGCAATGTGGGATCAACAGTCGCACCTGTTCTTGCAGGCTGCATTGTGCTTACATTGGGATGGCGGGCAACATTGTACGTTTTTGCGGTTCCTGGTTTGCTAGCTGGCATCGCGTTTTGGTTGCTTGTAAGGGAAGGCACGCATGTCGATACCAAGATGGTTTCTGTACGCACCAGTCTTTTCAAAGTTCTGAAAAAGCGAGAGACGTTGGTCCTCATTTTTGTCGAGACATTGCTTTCCTTTCGGTCCTCTGGTGTCGGCACGTTCCTTCCTGCGTATCTTACGCGAAGTCTAGGTTTCGAAGTCTCGGTGGCTGCAGCTTTCTTTTCAGCAATGTATGCTGGAAGCATACCAGGGCCTCTTGCACTTGGTTACTTATCGGATCATTTGGGAAGGAAAAAGGTGGTGTTCTGCGCGAATATTGTGTCCGCCTTGGCCATTTGGCTGTTGATTGTTGGCGCATCTCCAGGTTTGATTCTTCTCAATTTGCTTGTACTTGGAATCGCTGCGTACTCAGTGCCCGCCATCATCCAAGCATTTCTTGGAGACGTTACTGATCCTGTGTTGCGAGATGCGGCCTATAGTGCTTTCTTCGCTATCAGTATGACTTTTGGGTACGGTCTCGCACCTGCAGTGATTGGCCTCGTTATAGATAGGTTTGGTTTTCTGAGCACGTTTGGATTTCTTGGGTTCATCTCCATATTGGCTGCGTTGCTCATCTTATCTGTCAACGAAGGCTTATCCTAGGTTGAGGAACTGTGATTAGAATATTTTTTGGATTTGTATTTTCTTAACCGCGTATTGTTTGTGAACTTGACTTCTTTCTGGTGTTCACCTGGCCTAGACTAGACCCATGATCACAATTACCTTCTGTCACTCACTCCAGATTCAAAAGCTTCGCCGGATTTACCTTTGTCATCGCGTCTATCTCTCTCTGGCTAATTCCTAAGTGCAGCATCGTCGTGATGAACATTCGAAATCCCTCAATAGGTATGGGGTTAACTGGCTGGCCCATGTCGCTGGACATTACGCACCTATCTGCGCCAACAGCCTTTATTGCCTCGACTATTCTCCTGGGATCCAGACGCTGCCTTAGGTGCGTGCAAGGCGTAAATGAATGCTCAATAAAGGCACCCATGTCGGCCAGCTTCTTCTGCTCTTCGACCGAGGCTGAAACAATATCTAGGTCGGCGTGTGTGACTAATATCTTCCTGACGCCTGTCTTCTTGGCTTCAGAGACTATGCATTCTCGCTCTGGTGCAGTTAAGTGTCCTGTCGCCAAGATCGCGTCATGGGCAGCCACCATCTCGAAGATGGTCCTCAGTCCTAGGACCGGCGCTCCATCAGGCTGAAATATTGAAATCCCTTCAACATCTGGCAGTTTCAACTTGCTCCACGGATAGGTCCGACCGAACATTTTGATGTGTGTCTTCGCGTCGACTGTCGGCATCTCAACCCTTTTCGCGCCAAAATTGAGGCCGGCGAATACCGCTTCCGGATTGATTCCGCCCACTGCATGGTTCAGGATTACGGACCCAAAAACCTCAATGCCATCGATCTGCTTCCGTATCGAGTAAACGCGATCAGCATTGGTCGTAAAATGAGACTTCAGCAGGACACCCCGCATCCCAACCTCTTTCGCCTGTCGAACCACATCTATCTCATCGAGGGGTCTTGGAAAAAGATCCGGACCTGCATGAATATGCAGGTCTATCGTTCCCTCAAGAAGCTCGTAGGGTTTCATCATTCTTCGGCCACCCGTAGGAGATCGTTCTCTACCTGACGAGATGATTTCGGCGTGATCGTCTTAAGGCTTTAGGTCATACCTTATTCGGCAGGGTTGTTGTGTGTGCGAAAGCATTAAAAGGATATCGCCCTAATTTGAAGGGCACGGTGACAATGAGTTGAGTTGGCTTCTATTGGATGATAGGGCTGTTACGCGGATGCAGGCGATTATTCTGGTGGTGGTTGTGGTAGTTGCTGCTGTCGGCGGCGGCTACTATTACTACGAAATGACGAAACCTAAACCTCCGGTGGAGATGGCCGTCTATGCGGCTATTGGAGAAAGGGTCATGCTCGAGAAGATCGTGGCGCCGGTCTTCTTGGAGAAGTATAACTGCAAGCTTCTCATAGCAGAATTTCTTTCTGCCGAGGTCCTCGCGAAGGCCACAGCTGAAAAAGACAACCCTAGCGCGTCAGTTATGCAGTTGGACGAAGGACCGTATAAGCAGGCGAAGGCTCTAGGCCTATGCCAGAAGGTGACAGAAAAAGAAGTACCGAACTTGGCCAAGATACCTAAGAAATTCTTGGATCCGGATCAAATGGGCGTACCCATCACTCTCAGTCTGTTCGGCCTTTGGTATGATTATAAGACATTCAACGAGAAGGGTTGGGCTCCTCCGTCCTCGTGGTATGATCTTTGGGATCCGAAGTTCAAGGGGAGGGTGGTCCTGCCAACGGCTAGCAGTACGTGGTCCTATCAATTTGCCATGATCATCAACAGGTTGGAGGGAGGGAGCGAGACGAACTGGGATCCAGGTTTCAAGAAGATAAAGACTCTGGTTCCGAACCTTCACTCTTTCTCACCAAGGTCAAGCAACACAATGACCCTAGTCCAAAGAGGCGAGGCATGGATCGGCCCCTTCGGACTAGCATACACATTCGCTGCTGACCGCGAGAAAGGAATACCAATGAAAGGCGTAATCCCGAAGGATGGGGGAGATTTCAGTGTCAGCTGGGCATATGTTCCAAAGAATGCAAAGTATCTGGAGCTGGCCTGCAAATTCATTGACTACACTATGGGCGCCGAATACAATGCCGAGCGATTCAAGCTGACTTACTGGGGACACCCCAATCCGGAAGTATCCAGTAAGCTAAGTGGAGAATACAAGCAACTCTATGAGTCGGTGTACAAGGCTGACATCTTAGAGAAGCTATGGAGCACCAACTGGGACGTATACGCTCAGATGAAAGACAAGTTCATCGAAAAGTGGAGCAAAGAGATAGAAACGCCCACTTAGCGCGCGGGGTTATCCCGTTATTCTTTGGGTTGACACGTAAAGATCAATATGGCTTGAGCCTCGCACCCCCCTATCTGGAAGCTTTGGAGGGGATTCCGGATAGAAGAGTACGAGACTCTGGAAACATTGCTGGACAATGTGGATTTAGGCTTTGTCCAACACCTTCTGGACCGCTGCTACCACCAGAACGGTGCAGGTACGGCCGGCCGTCTGCCTCATAGCCCTACTCACAAACGCTCTGTCCGCGATCAAGCAAGGCCTCCCACATAAAATCCGTTCATCAATCCAATTCACGAAATTGACATGGAGAAGATAGTTTTGCAAGAAGCTCCTATGAAAGAGCATCGTGTTCTCTCGCAGTTGATGCTGGCTTCGGTGACGCAAGTTCAGGCCCATCACAACGATATGCGAATCAGCCGTTTAATCTTTCTCTCCGTTAGCTCTCGGTCTTCTCCGCTGTAAGGCTCATTCTTGGTGAGTATGGTCCAGATGACGACGAGCATCTTACGCATCGTCGCGACCAGCGCCTTGCTGTGGCCCTTTCTTGCAGCGATTCGGTCGTAGAATGTTTTGAACTTGGGGTCGTGTAGTCGCGCGGTTTGAGCAGCCTGCCCAAGAATCCATCGGACTCGTGAGGAGCCTTTCTTGGTGATATGGCCGTTGTATGAGGTTTCGCCGGACTGGTGTGTCCTCGGCGCGAGTCCGGCCCATGACACAAGTTTCTCTGGTGACGGGAATCGTTTGATGTCTCCGATCTCTGAGAGCAGAATCATGGCGCCGTAGTAGTCTCCCGTGAAAATCAGGAAAGCGAGACAATCTCCTTACATCCAATTCTTCTCACTCTCCTTAGAGAGGTTACCACCAAACTTTTCGTCGAAGCCTGCTGGATACTTCTCGAGAATAGTGACTTCTCCCTCAAGTGTCTCTGCGAGTTGACGAATATCGCCTGGGTTGCTTCTGTTCTGTCGCTTTGCCTTCCATGAAAGGATCCGTCTCTTCCTTACTGTTAGCCGTTTATCCTCCTCCCTGTATGGCTGACGGGTTGATAGGACCTTCCAGACTACACAGGCCATCTTCCTCGCGGCTGCGACTTCGGCCTTCTGGGCGCCAAGCCTTTTCCTCTGTTTCAAGTAGAAACGTTTCACCGCCGAGTTCTTCCTGGCGGATGCCGCGCCTCTCACAGCGCATGTAAACGCATACTTCAACAACATATCGCCATGCTTGACGCGGTTATGGCTTGACATGTAGTCGCCAGAGTTTGAGGCCTCAGGCACGACAGCTGAGTAGGAGCAGAGATGCTTCTTGGTTGGGAACCTCCCGACCTCTCCTATTCTCGACTTTATGGCTAGGGCTGTGAAGAAGTCGATGCCGGGGATACTCATCAATAGCAATGCATCCTCATCAGACTGAGCGATCCTAGCCAGCTGGGACTCAAGCTCCTTGTGGTGAACCACGAGAAGCTTCAGCTCTTCAAGGTATCTACCAAGCGCAGATATGTCTGGTGCAGGGAGCTGGATTCCAGCGATCCTCTTCAAGCCTTCAACTCCGAATATGTCAGAGACTCCATCCAGGTCATGGACCATGCTCCTCTCCAGTAACGCGTGAATCTGGTTCTTCACCCGGCCGATCTTCCGTCCTATCTGCATCTGCTGCAAGATGAGGAACCGTAACTCCTCGATGTAGGCCGAGGGTATGTAGCATCGTC